>Ga0315336_1004764_pt1 | contig 15621 bp, 15 predicted proteins | sample ASW5metaG_FD_204512 | JGI IMG/M metagenome (GOLD analysis project Ga0315336, IMG submission 204512) | Ammonia-oxidizing marine archaeal communities from Monterey Bay, California, United States - ASW #5 | ecosystem: Environmental > Aquatic > Marine > Intertidal zone | place: USA: California...
TGTGGTTGAGGAGGGTCAGGAGTTGCTGGTCCAGGTTGAGAAGGATGAGCGCGGAACAAAGGGTGCGGCGCTGACCACGTTCATCAGCCTGGCCGGGCGCTACCTGGTTCTGATGCCCAACAATCCCAAAGGCGGTGGTATCTCAAGACGAATCGATGGAGAAGAACGGGCTGATCTTCGGGACGCGATGTCCGGGCTGGAGTGCCCAACCGAGCATTCCCTGATTGCTCGCACCGCGGGAATTGGCAAGAGTCCGGAAGAACTCCAGTGGGATTTGGACTTCCTCCTGCAGTTGTGGACTGTGATCGACAAAGCGGCTGCGAGCCAGGAGTCGCCTTTTCTGGTTTACCAGGAGAGCAACCTCATTGTTCGTACCCTCAGGGACCACCTGCGAAGTGACATCCAGGAAATTCTGATTGACGAGGCGTCTGTGTTTGACCGCGCTTCACGGTTCATGTCGCAGGTCATGCCGCACAACTCGGCTAAGTTAAAGCGTTACCAGGATGCCGTTCCGTTGTTCTCTCGTTTCCAGATAGAACACCAAATTGAGAATGCCTACGCCCGGTCGGTAAAACTGCCCTCGGGCGGGGCCCTGGTTATCGACCATACAGAAGCGATGATAGCGATCGACGTGAACTCTGCTCGGGCGACGAAAGGTGCCGACATTGAAGAAACTGCCCTTCAGACAAATCTGGAAGCCGTGGACGAACTGGCCCGGCAGATGCGCATTCGTGACCTTGGTGGACTGTTGGTGATCGATCTTATCGATATGACTTCGCCGGGAAACAAAAAGACGGTCGAAAACCGGCTTGAGGAGGCGCTGAGAAGCGACAGAGCGCGAATCCAGATGGGGCATATCTCCCGGTTCGGACTTCTGGAAATGTCCCGTCAGCGCTTACGGAGCTCGATCAGTGAGTCCAACTACCGTGTTTGCAACCTGTGTGATGGTACCGGACAGGTCCGCCACGTGACATCGTCTGCGTTGAGTTTCCTCAGAATCCTGGAAGAAGAGGCGCTGAAAGAGAATACCGAGGCTGTATTTGCCGAACTGCCAGTTGAAATCGCCACCTTTCTGTTGAACGAAAAGCGTCACGAAGTGAACCAGATTGAGGCACGCCTGGGGACGCGGATTGTTCTGATCCCTTCCCCTGCGCTACATGGTTCGCAGTCCAATATTCAGAGACTGCGAAGTGAGGATTTGGATGCCAACGAAAACATTCTCGCGAGCCACAAGATCAAGATCGTCTCGGACTCTGAGGCCAAGGGAGAGTATTCACTGAGTCGGAAAAAGGGTCGAGCGGCAGTCAATCTGGATCAGATCGACACCCCACCCCCTCCGCCTTCATCGGCGGCGAACGAAAAACCCGGCGACGGATTTTGGACCCTCCTATGGAAGCGCTTGACCGGGGATGTCGAAAAGCCGACGCCCAAGAGCACTCCCCGAAAAGCGGGCCAACGTTCAAGAGGACGTTCTGATTCAAGGAGAAAACCCCAGGGGCGGCGAGATGACCGACGCCGGGACAGCTCACGGCAGAACCGTCGGACAGGTTCGGATACGGACCGCAACCGCACCCAGAACAATCGCCCGGATACCAAAGGCAGATCCGAGGCTCAAGGCGACGCCTCGAAGGGGTCGCAACGACGCTCCCGTGGCGGAAGGGGTCGCTCGGGTGGTCAACGGCAAGGAAACCGTCAGACCCAGCCATCAAGACCCGACGGCGATGCTGGAGGTGGTGGCAGTCGAACAACGACCAGCGATTCCGAAAACGAAAAGACCGGGACGACCGGATAGTCTGTCAGGGTAATCCGTTAGTCGCTCAGCCGTTGCGAACAAACAGCGCCACCGTTTCGACATGGGACGTGTGGGGAAACATATCTGCAACCCCCAGTCTCGTCAGATGGTAACTACCTGAATCCGTGAGGTAGCGGGCATCGCGCGCGAATGTGGCGGGGTTGCAGGAGACATAAGCGATCTTCCGGGGTCTGATATGTGTATTCGCAACCCCCAAGGCCTCGATCGCGCCACTGCGCGGCGGGTCCAACAGAACGTGCGAGTACTGGCCGGGCTGCCACTCGGCGATTGAGTCGTCAAATAGATCGAGGACTTCGAATCTCGTGTTCGCGATCCGATTTACCGCTGCATTTTTCGTGGCCCGTGCAACCAGGGTAGCCTCACCCTCGACCCCGACAACCTCACCTGACTGGCGCGACAGGGCCAGCGAAAAATTTCCCAGACCGCAGAAAAGGTCCAGGACGCGGTCCCGACTACCTGGGTTTAGCCAATCAGTCACCAGTTCCACTATCCGTTCGTTAATTTCAGCGTTGACCTGGATAAAGTCTGTAACGGAGAAACAGATCTTCAGGTCAAACTGTTTCAGTGTATAAAACAGAACGGGTACGTCTTCTGAAGATACCGGGATCGCGGTATCAGGCCCCTTGGCCTGGGAATAGACAAGCAGGTGCTCTTGTACCCCGAATTCACGTAAGCGGGCTACGTCACGGTCAGTAAGCGCTGAGAGATGGCGAAAGACGAGCGCGGTTGCATTTTCACCGGCCGCGATCTCAATCTGTGGAATCTGGCCTGGTATGCTCAGTTGCTCAATCAGCGTCGGCAACTTTGGAAGGACGCGATCTACTGACTCATGGATAACCGGGCAAGTCGGAAGCGGCGTAATGAAACTCTTGTTCCGCTCGCGAAACCCGACCAGTACCCCTCCTTTTTTTGGAACCAGTCGCACCCCAAGGCGTGCACGGCGCCGGTAGGACCAGGGAGTAGCGCTGATTTCGCATACCTCGGAGGGCGGTTCAACGCCGACGCGATCAAGCGCCTCAATTACGGTCGCCCTTTTAAATTCGATCTGACGCCCGTAGTCGATGTGCTGTAATGCGCAACCTCCACAGACGCCAAAGGCGGGACAACGTGGATCTACCCGCGCTGGGGATCGCTCAAGGAGTCCTTGGGCAATCCCAAGCGAATAAGAACGTTTTCCGCATATTGGTTTGACCAATACAGTTTCGCCGGGGAGCCCTCCCTCGACGAACCAGACTTTTCCGTCGACGCGGGTGATGCCGCGTCCGTCGTGGCTCAGCCCCTCAATCCGTGCGGAGAATACGCTTCCGGCGCTAGCAGGCACTAGGCGCTGCCCGCCATTGTGCGAGAAACTCAGCAAGATGCGGCTCGGTGGACGAGCCCAACAGATCCGCCAGGCGCTGCGTCTCCCTCTCAAAACCACTGTCGTCCAGCGCGCCGCGGATCTTTTCGAAATGCAGGTAGATCAGATATGTGTTCAGAACATCAGTCTCGCAATAGGCGCGTATCTCCCCGATCTTCCCGGCCCTGAAGAAATCCCAGACTTTTCCTCCACTCATCCCCATTTTGCCCGGCAGGCCCAGTATGACGGCGATCTCGTCGAGGGAACTGAATGCTCTTGGCTGGTAGCCCGCCAGAACGTCCATCAGGTCCAGGTGGCGGCTGTGGTACCGGTTCAGATAGTTGTTGTACCGAAAATCCCGTATCTCGTCACCACTCTCCCAATAAAGTGGAGCTGTCACACTGTGCCTTAATGCACGATAGTGGATAACGGGCAGATCAAAACCACTACCATTCCAACTGATCAGCATCGGCCTGAAGCGCTCAATTCCGTCGAAAAACCGCTCGAGTAGTTCGCGCTCAGTGGATTCCGCCCCGCCAAGGGACCAGACCTTAAGCTTCTCCGGGCTCCGCAGGACGGCCGCAATCGCGACGATTCGGTGCTGCGGATGGGCCAGAAAATCGCTGCCACCCATTTTTTGAATCCGAAGCGTGCGCATTGCCCGCGCCACATCGTCATCATTCAGATTCTCAAGGTCGTAAAGGCGGCGCCCAGACTCAACATCAGGTACGGTTTCGATATCGAAAACAAGACTCGTTCCAGTCAGCATTACGTGTTTTCCGGGCTAGCGCCGCGAACTGATGGATCACACCGACCGGGTCAGCCCAAGATCGTGTCGCGAACGGCCGATAGCGTAGGCGCCACGCGGACCGGGGCTGGACTCTGTGAAATTGCCGTATCGGGGTCTTTCAGTCCATGTCCAGTCAAGGTGCAAACGACGCACTTACCATCGCCGATGCCTTTCTCTTTCAGCACCGACATCAAACCGGCAACAGATGCCGCGGATGCCGGTTCGCAGAAGATCCCTTCCTCTCGCGCGAGAAACTTCTGCGCGTCCAGAATTGCAAGATCGTCCTGCGCTAGGAACCATCCGCCGGAAGCTTCGCGAGCCGACTGAGCGAGTTCCCAGGACTGTGGGTTACCGATTCGTATGGCGGTTGCGACAGTCTCAGGATTAGAAACCGGCATCCCTGCGACAAAGGGTGCTGCACCGGCGGCTTGGCAGCCGACCATGATCGGCAGGTCGGCTGTCTTTTGAGCTGCGTGGTACTCAGTGTAGCCCATCCAGTACGCGCTGATGTTACCGGCGTTCCCGACCGGGAGAAAGTGATAGTCAGGCGCGCTGCCGAGGGCGTCAATGATTTCAAAAGCTGCGGTCTTCTGCCCCTGTAGCCGGTAAGGGTTGATCGAATTAACCAAAGTCACCGGGGCCTCCGCCGGCATCGACTTGACGATTTCCATCCCATCGTCAAAGTCGCCGGTAATCTGAATTACCGTAGCGCCGTGCATCATGGCTTGTGCCAATTTACCCAAGGCGATCTTTCCCTCGGGGATGACCACAAAGGCCTTGATCCCGGCGCGGGCAGCGTAGGCCGCGGCTGCCGCAGAGGTATTTCCCGTTGACGCACAAATGACCGCTTCGCTTCCTTCGTAAACGGCCATGGTCAAGGCGACCGTCATGCCGCGATCCTTGAACGAGCCTGTTGGGTTTGAGCCCTCCACTTTGGCAAAGACCTCAAGTCCCCGCTGAGGGTCGCTGAGCGAGTCCAGTCGCACAAGCGGGGTATTGCCCTCGTTCAGGCTGATCCGACTGGCGTCAGCGGGAACCGGCAAGTAGTCTCCGTAGCGCGAAATCAGTCCGACATCCGCGGATTGCTCGGCGGCGCTGTGGTTCACCATGAGTCTATTCCAAGGTCTCCAGTCGAATGCGAACGATCGGGGCCGAGCTGACGTCGAGTGCTTCAATTTCGCGAACCGCTGCGGCAACATCTGCCTCATTCGCGGCATGTGTCACGATAACAACGGGAACGACGCCGTCATCCCCTCCAAGGTTCTTCTGACTGATGACCTTGATACTCACCTGCCTCTGCCCAAGAATTCTCGTTACCTCGGCAAGCACCCCGGGCTCATCCCGGACAGAGAGACGAAGGTAATGTGCGCACTGGATCTCGGTGATTGCGAGGAGTTCGGGTTCGGCCAACTCGGCCGGTTGGAACGCAAGATGCGGAACACGATTTTCAGGATCTGCCGTCAGAGTCCGCACAACATCGACCAGATCAGCGACCACTGCCGAGGCCGTTGGCTGGGCACCGGCGCCTGCACCGTAGTGGAGCGTATCGCCAACGGCATCTCCATGGATAAGCACCGCGTTCATGACACCTGATACGTTAGCAAGCAAATGTTCGTTCGGCACCAGGCACGGATGCACCCGAAGGTCAAGCCCGCCCTCCTGTCGGCGGGCAATCCCGAGGTGCTTGATGCGATAACCGAGTCCATCGGCGTAGATAATGTCCTGCTGACGCAGTTGGTCTATGCCTTCGATATGTATGGCACCGAAGTCAAGGTGGGTCCCGAATGCAATCGAGGCCAGAATAGTAAGTTTGTGTGCCGCGTCGATTCCTCCGACGTCAAAATGGGGATCGGCTTCCGCATAACCCAGTCGCTGGGCTTCGCTCAGAACCGCCTCGTATTCGAGACCCTGGTCGCGGATCTCACTAAGGATGAAGTTGCAGGTCCCATTGAGGATCCCCGCCAGACTGTCGATCCGGTTGCCCGAAAGGCTCTCCCGCAACACCTTGATGACCGGTATACCACCCGCAACCGCTGCCTCAAAAGCGACGACCAGGCCCGCCTCTGAAGCTTTCGCGAACAGTTCGTTCCCGCGGGTCGCGATAAGCGCCTTATTTGCGGTTACCACATGCTTTCCGTGCTCCAGTGCGGTAGCGACAAGATCGAACGCGGTGTCTTCTCCGCCCATGAGTTCCAGCACGACATCAATCTGGGTATCGGTAACCACCTCAAATGCATCGGCAGTGAGTGAGATATTGCTGGTATCACACGCACGAGGACGGGAAGTGTCTCTCACCGCGGCGCGGGTGACAGTAATCTCGCGTCCGGCACGTCGAGCGATTTCTGGTGCGTTACGGGCGAGGACATCGACGGTCCCCGCGCCGACCGTCCCAAGCCCAATCACACCGACATTTACAGGTTTCATATAATTTGAGGGTTCCCCGGAACGAAAACTGACATCCCTGAGAATCGGTCTAAAGACCGGATTTTATCGCAATACGCCCGGGGTCAGAGTCTTCCGGGACGTTTCCCGGAAATGTACTCAGGTGTTTGCTAAGCGTCTCGCAACATGGAACTTGAAACCGAAAAGTCCGAAGGCAGAACGATCATCTCTTCCTATGAGTCTGAGGGGGTCCTGATTGGTACCGAAACATTATCCGAGAGTTTCATCCTTGTGCCTGGTCTTAAGCCGAGGCGCTGGGAGGTAGACTGGTTCTCGGATCTTTCAGCCTCCACCCTTGGAGATCTGTGCTCGGTTGACTGCGACGTTTTACTAGTGGGAACAGGAATTGAGCAGCAGTTTCCGGGTCCCGAGCTTACCCGAGTACTCGCCGAACGTGGACGAAGTGCAGAATTTATGAGTTCACGTTCGGCGTGCATCACTTTCAACATACTGTCTCTGGATGATCGCAGCGTAGCAGCTGCAATTATCCTGCCTCTTTAGGCCTCTTGGGTCCTATAACTCGGGCAGATACCTGAGCGGGTCTACAGGCTGTCCATCGCGTCGAATCTCAAAGTGCAGTCGAACCGTATCCGTACCTGACTGCCCCATTTGGGCAATGATCTGCCCACTTTGGACCGGGTCACCCTCGTTGATCGTAACCGCCCGGTTGTGGGCGTAGGCACTCAGAAAGGTTTCATCGTGTTTGACGATAATCAAAAGCCCGTAGCCTCTTAGCCCTGTGCCGGCGTAGACGACTTTCCCTTTTGCGGCAGCCCGGACGGGGCTGCCATCGGACCCGGCAATATCAATGCCATTGCTTCCGCTGTCGGGATCAAACCGTGAAATCAACTCGCCCTTCGCTGGCCAGGTCCAAGGGCCTGTTGTAGATGTTGGGTCTGTCGATGTGGCGGGTTCAGATGTCTCCTGGGAAGCCGCGGATGATTCGATGCTCTGGGTTTGTACGATCGTGTCTTCAGTAACCAGCGGTACCAGCTCAGGCTCGACGATGGCCCGCGTCACCGATCGGCCCTGACCGCTGGCGAGGTCGCCGCCAAGGTAGAGCTCTTGGCCTGTCTTGAGCCGATAAGGAGGCTCCAAACTATTCCAAAGTGCGACGTCCCGGTAATCCAGACCGACTTCCCACGCGATTGTGTAGAGCGAATCTCCGGGGCGAACCACCCGAATGGAGTCTATGGTGCGCGCTGCGGTGAGGTCACTGACAGGGACCACGGCAGGTCCGCTACAACCGGCGACTACCGCAAGAAGCAGCAGGGCTTTGAGCGTCCTGCGAAGCGGCCTAGCACTCCTGTCAGACATAAATCCAGAGCAAGACCACTGCCGACAGACCCAGAAACACCCAGCCGATGGTATCGGCGTAGCGGCGCAGCTGCTTTTCGAAGCGTTCTCCGCCCGCATAGATCAACCCGGCAACCAGAAAAAATCGGGCACCCCGCCCTACCAGAGACGCTGCAACAAAGGGCAGCAGGCTCATAGATGCGAGCCCAGCGCTGATGGTAAACAACTTGTAGGGAATCGGTGTGAACCCAGCCAAAAACACGATCCAGACACCATGTACCTGAAATTGAGCTCGCGCCGCATCGAACGTCGCCTCAGCCTCGTAGAACTGAATCATAGGCTGGGCAACAATGTTAAACAGAAACATTCCAATGAGGTATCCCACCACTCCACCCAGGACAGACCAGACCGTCGTCAGCGTTGCGAGGAACCATGCCCGATGCCTCTGGGCGAGAACCATGGGTGCGAGCATGACGTCGGGCGGGATCGGGAAAAAGGACGACTCTGCAAACGATAAAGCAGCAAGGTAGCGCGTCGCCCTTGGGTGGGCCGCCCACTTCAGTACGAGCTGGTAGAGCCGGGAGAAGATCCTCATTGCACCTGCCCCGGGCGCATTGGCACAAAAACCACATGAATGGACTTGTGACGAAGAATTGAATGGTTAGTTTTCGTCCAATACTGCAGCCGCTGCTGGTAGGTCTTACCTTCAGGAGCAACCAGTACACCCCCTTCTGCCAACTGAGAAAAGAATGATTCAGAGACCCGTTCGGGTGCCGCCGTCAGCATAATACCGTCGAAAGGGCCCTTGGTGCGCCACCCGTGAGTGCCATCGCCGAGTCGCAGTGACACATTCCGGATGTCAAGCTTCTGCAGGTGATCCCGGGCGCGATCCGCTAGCACCCCGACTCGCTCGATCGAGAAGACCCGACCGGAAAGCCGGGAAAGCACGGCGGTCTGAAAACCCGAGCCGGTTCCGATTTCCAAGACTCGTTTTACATGACTTCGCCCGGCCATCAGGATCTCAGTCATCAGGGCGACGACATAGGGTTGGGAGATGGTCTGGTGGTAGCCGATTGGCAAAGCCGTGTCCTCATACGCCCGGCCTTTCAAGGCCTCTTCGACAAATTCATGGCGGGGAACGCTCGACATTGCGGCAAGCACCGGCCCACTGGTGATCCCTTTATCGCGAAGGCTCTCAACAAGACGCTGCCTGGCCCTTTCGGACACAAACCCACCGAAACGCTTATTGGAATCGAGTTCAGGGTTCGTCACAGGCTCAACCATTGCTGGATCTGCTCGGTTTGACTGTGCCGTGTCAGGTCGACCTGAAGCGGGGTAACCGAAACAAATCCAGAGCGAACAGCAAAAAAGTCTGTCCCCTCGCCGCAATCCTGCTCTTCTCCGGCCGGGCCTACCCAGTAGATATCTTTGCCATTAGGGTCCTTGGCGCGAATAACGGGATCAGATTTATGGCGGCAGCCAAGGCGGGTGGACTGAAATCCCCTGATGTCGTCGAACGGCAAGTCCGGTACGTTGACGTTGATGATGCTGTCTCGAGGTAGTGGGTTCTGCTGGACACGTTGCAGCAGTAAGAGTGCAATCCGGGCGGCAGCGTCGAAGTGCCGGGCATTCGACCCGACCAATGATATGGCGACCGCAGGGAAACCCAGATACCGGCCTTCCATAGCGGCAGCGACGGTTCCGGAGTAAATGACGTCGTCACCTAGATTTGCCCCATGGTTGATTCCGGCGATCACCATATCCGGTTCCGGCTCCATAAGGGCCGTCAGGCCGACGTGCACACAGTCTGTCGGTGTTCCGTCCATGTGGAGGAACCCGTTCGGGCCCTGCTGAACCCTGAGAGGTCGGGTGAGAGTGAGTGAGTTACTGGCCCCGCTGCGATTTCGGTCTGGCGCAATGACGAGGGTTTCAGCTACAGAGTCGATAACGCGATGAAGCGCGGATAATCCTGACGCCAGATAACCGTCATCATTGCTGATCAGAATGCGCATACCAAAGGCTTTCCACCAAGGTGGACATTACCGCGGGAGAAACTCGAATTATCTCAGAAAACCGGTGGCGGGCGCATAACGGAACAAAACGATTCATCACCAGACCCGGGTCCGGACCAGGAAAGTTGCCGCTGATAGACTTGGCTGATGGAAACCGTGTCTAAGGCGGCCGCTGACTACCGGATCATCAGAAAGGTTACGGTACTGGGTGGGTTTGTCGATGGTGTTCTCGCTGTTGCAAAGCTGATCGGTGGCATGGCCGCGCAGTCACAGGCCCTGATCGCAGATGGAATCCACTCGATATCCGATCTCGTTACGGACTTGCTGGTGATCATCGCCGCCCGGCATGCTAGCCATGAGGCGGACTCGGAGCATCCGTATGGTCATGGGCGAATCCAGGCTATTGCGACAGCGGTATTGGCTGCTTCGCTCGCGCTTGTCGCGCTTGGGCTTACATGGGATGCCATCACTCGCCTGCGAGGCGATGGCGACCTGCTTTCCCCAGGATGGATGGCGTTGGTGATCGCGGGAATCTCAGTGGTTGCCAAGGAAGCCGTGTATCAGTATACCAACCGGGCGGCCAAAGCCTTGGATTCAACGCTGTTGCGCGCCAATGCCTGGCATAGCAGAACAGATGCGCTGTCCTCGTTGATTGTGATCGCAGGGGTCCTAGGCGTGATGATGGGCCTCGCGTGGGCGGATGCGGTCGGGGCGATCGGTGTTGCCCTGATCATTCTCCATGCGGCCTTTCAAATTGGCCGAGAGGCTTTTGACGAACTCATTGATACAGGTCTCGACGAGGATACGCTGGCGATGATGCGCAATACCATTCTTGAGGTTCCCGGCGTCTTCGGCGTTCATGAGTTGCGAACGCGCCGAATGGGGTCCCAGCTGCTTGCCGATATGCATATTCATGTGGATCCCCTAATCAGCGTCTCCGAGGGGCACGGAATTGGTGATCGCGTGATGTATGTTCTGGAGCAGAAATTCACGCGTCTTAGCGATATCGTGGTGCACATCGACCCGGAAGATGATCTCGCAACGCCTGGCCCGATCGATCTTCCGTTACGGCCCGAAATCGAGCGCGCGGCCCGGGACGCATTGATCCGTGACGGCATCAGACCTGAGCATGCTGGCGCGGCTAATCTGGATCTCGTGATTCATTATGTTGGGGGCAACATCATTGGCGAGTTCACGTTCCCCCTTCCTGGGCCTGACCAGCGGGGCGACTTGGACGAGCAAAGCAGGGCGCTGTCAGAGCGGTTGATCGAGGAAACGCCACTTAGCGAAGTTAAGATCCTCTACAGGGGATAAGTGGGGCATGCGCGAAAGACCCATGCGGCCTTAAATCTCATTTGGTGTAATCGAGACTCATCTGGTTTTTGCGCATAGGATCGCGCCAGACGAGCACTTCCTGTATGCGCCGAGGAGTCGCACGGACTACGGTAAGTTGCAGACCGTCGACTGCGAACTGCTCTCCGCTCTCAGGAATCCGCTGCGCATGTGCGAGGATCCAACGGCTAACCGAGTCTGTCGGTTTCCCAGAAAGGTTGGCGCCAAAGTGTTCGGCGAGAATCCGTAATTCTGACGCGCCTTCGATGGTAATCCGATCGGCGCTATGAACCGTATATTCGCTCGGCGTGACATCGCTCTCGTCGTAAATTTCCCCGACCAGCTCTTCCATCAGGTCCTCGAACGTAACCACCCCTTCCATGATGCCGTGCTCATCTACCACTATGGCAAGTTGGTTGCGCTCATGGCGCAGCGCGGTGATGGTGTCGTTAAGTGACTGACCTTCGGGAATAAAATAAGGCGCGCGGGAGAAGTCTTCTATATGTTTGTCGGCCGCCATATTGAGGGTAGCAGACAGAAGTTCGCGTACATGGACCACTCCGACGATTTCATCGGGGTCCTTCCCGTGCAAAGGGATTCGGCTGAACGGGACGTCGACGAGCTTCTTGACCGCGGCGGTCAGAGGAAGCTCGGCGGAAAGACCAAAGACCTTGTGTCTCGGCGTCATGACGTCAGCGGCGGTCAGGTCGGTGAACGCGAATGCTCTTTCAATCAGTTGTTTTTCACTCTCTTCAATAGTGCCCTCTTCCTCGCCATAACCCGCCATGCTGATAAGTTCCGACTCCGTTACGGTCGGATCCTCACCCGACCTTGAACTTGAAGGCCCGGGTATAAAATATTCGAACACCCGGCTGACCGGAGCCGTGATGTGAACCAGAGCTAGAATGACCGGCGCGACGGCAAGGGAGATCCGCTCTGAGTAACGAGTGGCGAAACTCTTGGGCGTGATCTCTCCGAATACAAGAATCACGATAGTTAGCGCACCTACGGCAATACCCGGGCCCATACTCCCAAAAGCCTGCGTTGCCAGTACGGTGGCGAGTGCAGAGGCGCTTATGTTCACGAGGTTGTTTCCGATCAGGATAGCAACCAGCATGCGTGAGGGGCTCGCTTTAAGACGTTGCAGGGAGCGCGCCCCGGGACGGTTATCATCCGCAAGCGCATCCGCACGCGCACGCGATAGCGCCACCAGAGCGGTCTCGGAGCCTGAAAAAAAAGCAGAAAGGCCCAGCAGAAGGATCAGGGAGAGCCCTTCAATCACGGCCGGTCTTCTCCGGGCATAGCGCCACGGTCCATGGCCCTACTGCGGTTCACGGAGCGTCTCGGCATAGGACACGATGAGGTCAATCTCCTCGAGCGTTATCTCGAAAGGCGGGTAGTAAGGATCGGCATTCGACCACAGAGCGTAGCCTGGAACCCGGGCAAATACCGGATGTGGACGCCGCGCATAGAACGTCAGAAAACGATCGCGCCAATCGTCATTTTTGACCATCCAGGTAAATGACGGGGAGTTGCCAATGCCGCCCATCCGGTTGTACTCGCCGATGACATGACAGCGCGAGCAAAATTGTCGTGAGAGCTCGAAGCCTTGTTTGGCTTCTTCGTCGCCGTACGAAAGCGGGATGCCTAACGGCAACAGGAAGACGCCTGCAAAAATGCTGCAAAAACTCCGGGTCAGCATATCCTTGGTCCTACGATACGGTGCACACCCAGTTGTAGGGGTCTTCAATCTCACCATGCTGGATTCCCAAAAGCGTTTCCCGCAGGCGCTCTGCTAACGAGGCCCCTTCTGCGGGAGGGGCCGAAATCTCTTCGTCGAGATGCCTGATCGAGGCGACGGGCGCAACGACTGCGGCGGTCCCCGCGCCGAAGATCTCCAGGAGATCACCAGATTGGGACGCCTGGGCCAGTTCCGACATGGATATCCGTCGGGTAGTCGTTGTGATCCCCCACGCATCGAGCAGAGTCAGCACGCTGTTACGGGTGACGCCCGGGAGAATCGTGCCCGATAGCTCCGGCGTTACAACCTCGTCACCGATGCGGAAAAAGATATTCATCTGTCCTGCTTCTTCGGCAAAGGCATGATCCCGTGCGTCCAGCCAGAGAATCTGGTCGAAGCCCTCTTCGGCCGCGGCTACCATGGGTCGAAGAGTTGGCGCGTAGTTTCCGGAAGTTTTTGCAGAGCCAGTTCCCCCCATCGCGGCTCGGGTAAATCGCGCCTCCGCTTTAAGCCGTAACGGGCGGCTGCTGGCCGAAAAATAAGGGGCGACGGGGGCAGTCGTAATCACAAACTGGTATCGCCTTGATGGACGGACCGCAAGATGTCCCTCGGTGGCAAAGACCAGGGGGCGGATATACAGGGCGTGCCCCCGGTGTTTGGGGACCCATGCGCCATCAACCAGAACAAGTTTACGGATGCACTCGATGAACTCATCGGTCTGAACCGCTGGTATACACAAGCGTAAACAGGATGCCTCGAGTCTGGCTGCGTTCTGGTCGGGCCGGAATAGCCGGATTACATCATCATGAGTGCCTCGATAGGCTTTCAAGCCTTCAAAAACACTCTGGCCATAATGAATTCCAAGTGCCGAAGGCTCGACCTCAAGTGGGCCCCGCGCCACGATTCGAGCGTCCTGCCAGGCATCGCCGGACCATTCCCGGACCAGCATATGGTCTGAGAAGAAGTCCCCAAATCCGAGGTCCTGCCCATTTAACGCCGACAGTCCCGAGTGATCACGAGGAATGACCTTAATATGCACGGTGTCTTCTCGCTTAGGATAGGGTTAGGAAGGCTCGGCGTGATGGCGGATGGTCGCAATCAGTTGTTCTACCTGCGAGTCCGACAACGCATTCGCGCCAGAGAAGATGACCCGCCCATCTGGAGCAATGGCCAACACATGATAGCCATCATCTACGAGGCCCCACGCAGCTACCAGCACACGTTTTAGATCCCGTACGTAGAGCGTGTTCGGAAACTTCTCCTGTTTGCTTTTCAGCAATAGGTCAATGGCGAAGTTTGGCTTCCAGGTCGCAGCCATGTTGATGACGGCGACTGATGCCACATTGGAGCGATCGAAATTTTGTGCTGCGAGCGCATCTTCGACATGAGAATTAACCTTTACTTTGTCGGGATCAACGTACATGAGTATGTGGACCTTACCCATGAGGGAATCGCTACTCCACGCACCTCCGCCTACCCGTCCCCCAGACTCCCCGTCGAAAATAACGGTCGGGGGAGTTTCACCAATATCGAGTTGTGCTGCAGCCGGCAGACCCAGAAATGTTGCTAGCAAGGCAACAGCCAGTCTCATGGTGTTTCGGGTTCGGCAGTCACCTAGATTCATAACTCGCTCCTTGTGCTCCTCTGCATTTTCGCGCACTTGCGGATGCACACAGGGTTAGCGCCCTTGCTCCACGCTTGAGGATAAATGGTTCTGTACGGCTCTTCCAGCAAGATCTCTTCCAGGAGACGGTTGCGGATGTTGTGCTCTGACTCGTGGGATCTCCCGGCAAGTGAATACATCTGCCGTTCATCCTCAGACCCTTCGATCCAACAACAGGCTGAAACCGCACCGGTAGCGACAATGTAGGGCCGGTTCTGGAGGGCCGACTTACATTGAACAACGTCAGGGGTGCATGGGGGCGTTCGCGCCCGGGTGCCCGTATCTTTAGATTCAGCAGTGTTCGTGCCGCCGACCAGAGATGGATCCGCCGGATTCAGCTCACGCAGACTCCGGTCCGGCATTTCATAGCAAAAACTGTCTCCCTTGCCAAAGCGGATCGTGTGAATAACCCGGAATGTTGAGAAGCCCATCTTGCGGCTAAGCTCAAGGGCATCGCTAACCTGGTGCTCGTTGTGCTTGAAAGGTATGTAGTGCCATTCCGCGGTCGCACCGGTCGCAAGATAAGCGGTCGCGTTCTCCATAATCTTCTCAAAGCGGGTGTTCACCCGGTACAAATGATTCGTGTCCTCGAGGCCGTCAATATGAAATTCCACCAGCGAATCGTTCTGCTTGAACAGGTCGCCCAGATTCTCCCACCAGGAGGTACTGCGCAGACCTCCATTGGACGACAGCAGAATCTTGATATCAAAGCCAATAAAGTAGTCGCAGATTTCAATACACTCACGGGCGGCCGCCGGATCACCCAGGCCGCCACAGAGATCGATCTCGCTGATCTTCGAACATAGTTCCGGCGTAAAGTTTCTCTTTATCAGAGCGAGATCAAGTTCAATATTGTGAACCTTCGACATATCCGGAAGGCAGCGGTTCATTGCTTGTGTCCGTCCGCACATCGGGCAAGCCGCGTTACATTTATCCGTAAGCTCGAGATGAAACTTCATCGGTCGCTGAAGGTCAAAAATCGACAAGTTTTCGCCCATTCACCTATCTCCCGGTTGGATCATGAGATCTTCGAATACATGTAATAGCGGTGCCGGTCAACCCCGGCGGGCAATACCAGGCTCTTCCAGGCGGGCCATTCAAAAGGCTGGTCCGAGAGAATCACCGCACCCACGGATAACAACGCGTCGAGGTCTGCAGAAATCGCCCGCGCGAGTTGCTGGTCGAACTCCTTC
>Ga0315336_1004765_pt1 | contig 15618 bp, 13 predicted proteins | sample ASW5metaG_FD_204512 | JGI IMG/M metagenome (GOLD analysis project Ga0315336, IMG submission 204512) | Ammonia-oxidizing marine archaeal communities from Monterey Bay, California, United States - ASW #5 | ecosystem: Environmental > Aquatic > Marine > Intertidal zone | place: USA: California...
GGCCAAGGAGCAGCTTTCGCGCCTGCAGGGTCTCCTCGCCTCCTGCGGTGCTCACCTCCATCGCATCGAGCTCCTTCAGGCGTGCCGTAACATGGCACCGTCTTCCACCGGAGCGAGCCTTTTCGCGAAAGCGCTCCCGGATAACCGCGAGCGAGTCCGAAGGCAGATAGCCCAGCATGGGCACCTTCTTGCCTTTTCCCGTACGCAGGTAGACCCTCACCCGCACCATGCCTTCGACGCTGGCGACCGCTCTGCTGGCAGACTTCTCCTCCGTCATCGCTTTCTCCTCATTGGCCCCGTTACAGTCCCACTACTTCTTCGGCCTGGAAAGCATTTCTTGTTAGGCCTGTCTCGTTATGGGATCTAAAGGTACCGGAAAGCTGGTGTTATCGCGACGTTTCCGGGATACTGTTCTCATGCACGGAGAAAAATTCTACATCACCACCGCCATCGACTATCCGAACAGCATTCCCCACATGGGGCACGCTTACGAAAAGGTCGTGGCGGATTTCTACGCGCGAGCCAACCGCCTCCGCGGGCGGAATACTCGGTTCATCATCGGCCTCGATGAGCACGGCCAAAAGATCCAGGAGGCCGCAGCCAGCGAAGGCCAGTCGCCGCAAGATTTCGTTGACCAGAAGGCCGTGTCCTTCAGAGAGCTTTACGCTCTCCTGGAAGTCAGCAACGACGACTTCATCCGCACGTCGGAGCCGCGTCACCATCGCTTTGCTATCGAGCTCTACAGCAAGGTCCAGGCACAAGGCGACATCTACAAGGGCTTTTACGAGGGTGACTACTGCGTCTCCTGCGAAAAAGCCTACACCAAGAGCGAGCTGACCAGCGGTAAGTGCCCGGTTCACGGTACCCCCACGACGATGATCAAGGAAGAGTCCTACTTCTTCCGCTTGGGGAAATATCGCGAACCGCTTCTCCTGTATATCGAGAGTCATCCCGACTTCATCTACCCCTCCGAAAGGCGCAACGAAATCTTGGCTCGCCTGAAGGAGGAGGTACTGGACCTATCCGTATCTCGCTCGACCTTTGACTGGGGAATTCCCCTTCCCGATGATCCCTCGCACGTTCTCTATGTATGGTTCGATGCACTGTCGAACTACATCTCGGCTCTCAAACAGCCGGAGGATCTATATACAAATTTCTGGCCCGCGGAGTGCCACGTGATCGGTAAGGACATTATCTGGTTTCATACCGTGATCTGGCCGGCGATGCTTCTCTCGGCGGGCTACCCTCTGCCCCATCAAGTCTACGTGCACGGCTTCATCCTGGACAAAGATGGTCGCAAGATGTCGAAACAGCTCGGGAACGTTGTGGATCCCATGGAGATCGTGAAGGAATACTCGGTCGATGTGCTGCGTTTCTACTTTCTCCGCACGTTCTCGAGCGGCCTGGACGGCAAGTTCTCCGTCGATGATCTCGAAGAACGATATCAGTCGGAGCTCGGAAATGACCTGGGCAATCTGGTATTGCGAATCGCGAAGCTGATCGAAACCCGTAGTGGCGGCACTCTCGCGACCTCGGGTAGCATGCAGGAGCTGGACCCCGCACCAATCATCCGCGAGTTTTTCGAGCACGTGGATTCGCGCGAGCATCACCGCGCCGTCGAAACCCTGTGGAGCTACGTTCGCCAGACCAACGCCTACCTCAACCAGAAGCAACCATGGAAGACCACTGACCAGGCGGCGCTGGAAGAAATCCTCTCCACCGGACTGGGAGCGTTGCGTGCGATCGCGCATCTTGCGTCTCCCGTCATGCCCGAGGTGGCAAAGTCCGTGGCGGCGACGCTGGGCTTCGAGCTCTCCACCATCTCCAGTATAGCGGAACCTGTGACTTGCCGCGTCAGGCGTGGGCCCGCGCTCTTCCCGCGGCGCGATAAGGCGCCGAAGGTAGAGGACGCCAAAGACGTCAAGAAGAAGGCTAAAAGCCCCCCACCGGTGAAGGATGCTTTTGCGAAACTCGAGCTCCGTGTGGGTCGCATCGAAGAGGTACGCGACCACCCTGATGCCGATTCTCTCTACGCCATGATCGTTGACCTCGGAGGAGAGAAACGCTCCATCTGTGCCGGCCTACGCGCGCACGTGCAGGCCGAAGACCTGCGAGGACGCAAGGTGCTCGTGGTGGCAAATCTGAAACCGGCTCAGCTCCGGGGCATTGAGAGCGCGGGGATGGTACTGGCCGCCGACCGCAAGGACGGCAAGGTGGTACCCGTCGACCCAGGCGACGCCGCACCGGGGGACCTCGTAACCGCCGAGGGTATCTCCTCGAGTCCCAAGTCGAAGCTGTCGAAAAGCGCCTTCGAAAAGGCCCCGCTCGAGGTGCAAGGGGGAAAGGTCGTGTATCAGGGGCGGCCGCTCGTCTCGGACAAGGGGTTCATTGTCTCCGACGCGGAGGATGGGGCCACGGTGCGGTAGGTGAACAGCCGTCAATGACCCCACTGTCTGATACCAGGGGCTACGCCGGTGGAGTTTCATTCACGTGTTCTCAAGATCTCCGCCAGCTCCTCGAACTGCTCCGCCGAGCTTTGCTTGACAAAAAGGGCGACCGAGTCGACGGGTACATTCACGGTAACAAGTTTCGGACCGCGGAGCGTATTGCGACTCCGCAGGTCGAGCCAGTTACCCCGAGGAATGTAGACTTTGCGGTTCGTGGCCCCTGGCTTCAGTATCGGAGCAACGAGGAGGTGGGAGCCGAGAAGCCACTGATCGTTTATTTTCCAGGCGCCCTGATCGTCAGGGTACTCGACAACAATCGGTCGGAGGGCCTCGACTCCCTCGTCTTTGGAACTCCCTTCGTACCTCTCCAAAAGCGTCCCGAGAGCGGAGTGCACTCTGAAAAAGCGGCGCGCCGACTCCTCTCTGTCCCCGAAGCGTTCGGGCGTGAGATCCCCGAGGGACGCGGGTTGGAGAGCTGCTACCTGGAGCGCCCGCAAGGCGAACTCCGAATCCGTCAGGTCCGAGCCAAGAACCAGAGTCGGTAGCGATCTACCGGTGAGCGCGCCCGATAGCATTGAGTGCGTGGCCTTACGGAGATCCTTCCAATTGTTGACAGCACGCGGCACGGGCACGTCGAAGAACGCGGAGTGGCCGCCGTGTCGAAAGTTCGTCATCAGGGCGCGTGCACGAAGCACCTGCTTCGGGGCTCCGGGTAGAATCAGATACCGAAGACGTGAACCCTTGACTTCGACCCTGAGAGTGTCTGGGTCCGGCTGGAAGATACGCGCTTCGTCCGCGTTTTTTGCCGCGAGAAACAAACCGTACCCACCCGATGAAAGGACGAGGCTGGCCCCCCTGGAGACCTCGGCCTTTCCAAAACGTGGTGCGAGTACCGGCGAGGGGAAAGAGGACGGGAAATAGGACGTTCCGGCGGGTGCGATCAGGTCGTCCCTCCAGGCGCGTGCGCCAGAATGGGACACGCTGAAGCCCGCCACTGGCCCCGTGTCCCGTTCATACCAAGCGAATTCCACCTCGGCGGGGCGCGTCGAGCTTCCGGTCTTCACCTCCACGGCAAGCCGAGCTTTTGCGACCAGTCGTCCCGCCGAGGCCTCTTCAGATGGCTTCGCTCGAGTCCTCTGCCCCTCTCCCAGCGCCTGCCAACCCGAGTCATTCAGGAACTCCAGAGAGGAGTCAGCCCCTCGCGCCCTCTGAGCCAAGAGGAGTTTTCCGTGGTGAAAAAGGGACCACCTGAAGGGCTGCCCCGAGAGGTGGACTACAAACGGACCCAGGTCCCACCTGGAGATTCCGCTGGGTTCTCCCTCTCCCGCCAGGGAGCGCACGGGAACAAAACATGCCAAGAAAGTTAGCAGGATGGCTGGAATGTGTCGCCTTGGCCGGCGAGAAAGCCAGGTCGAAACCCTTCGCCGAAGGCCGTAACTTCCGATAAATAATGGCGTAACGCAGGCGGGCAGTCGTTTTAGTGTGGTAAGGAACGTCGGCTTTGAGTAAACTCCCGCCTTTGTTATAGTTAGCATTGGGGGCAATCTTAGCAGGAACTCGGAACAGTTCGAGCATTATGAAAAACTGGGCAACAAACCCAGGGCCGTCAAGGGGCGGCCAGCTGCAGGCAGTGATTAGAGCTTGTCCAGTGATTGACTGAGGGTTCGTGATAGGTGAACCGATGAGTTGGTTCATGTAACTCTCGTCATACTTTCTATTGTTGGTGGTTGGCCCTCGACAGTGTTGTTAACGCAAGAGGTGCAGTGAGGCTCGAAGAAAGTCATACACGGGTGCGCTCCCAGGCGGACGAGAGCGCGCTGGATCGTGCCATTAATGCGACCGTCAGGAACCTTCTCTCACAGTTCAAGCGCGCGGAGCTTCCCGGCGGTGGTTCGTCGACAGGGGACGGTAACTCGCCTTCGGCGGAGAGGGGGGGCGGCTACTGGTTAGGCGAGCTGGAAGCCGACACGACGCTCGAGTCGGATTACATCATTTTCCTGTACTTCTTGAATCCGGAGAAACACCGGGGAAAGATCACCAAGCTCGCCCGTTACGTTCGCAAGCACCAGCTTGCCGATGGCTCCTGGAACATTCACTACGATGGGGCTGGGGAGGTAAGCGCCTCCGTCAAGGCTTACTTCGCCTTGAAGCTCGCCGGATATTCGACAAGCGAGCCATTCATGGTCCGCGCCCGCGAGGCTATTCTGAGAATGGGGGGAGCCGAGAGCGTAAATAGCTTCACCAAGATTTATTTGTCGTTCCTCAACCAGTTCGATTGGAAAGATATTCCGGCCATCCCTCCAGAACTCGTCCTCTTGCCACGCTTTTTCTACTTCAACATCTACGAGATCTCCTACTGGTCACGGGCCATCCTCATCCCGCTCTCCGTCCTCTACGCCAAGAAGCCGAACCGCCGCGTTGCTTCCGACGTCGACATTAGCGAGATTTTTTCGCGTGCCGGCTCCGGCGACAATAACGGGAACGGGAATGGAAACGGTAAACACGACGAAACGGTGCCCTTCCGAAACGGGAACGGCAACAGCACCAACGGGGGAAACGGTGTTGGGTCGCTGAAGGATCCAAATCTCCTATCCTGGCGGAATTTCTTCCTCTTGATGGATCGCCTCCTGAAAATCGTGGAAAAGGCCCCCATCAAGCCTCTGAGAAACCTTGCGCTGAAGAGGGCAGAGGAATGGATGGTGTCACGTACCGAGATGTCCGACGGCCTTGGCGCCATCTTTCCCGCGATGGTCAACAGCGTTATGGCCTTGCACTCTCTCGGATATGACGAGAACGATCACTGTGTCGCCAACACTTTGGGAAAGTTGCGAGAACTCGAGATCGAGGAAGGAGACTGCTTGCGTTTGCAGCCTTGCCTCTCTCCCGTCTGGGATACAGCACTTGCCGTGAACGCACTGCGCGAGGCGGGCGTTCCGCAGGACGCGCCGGAGATGGTTGAAGCGGGTCGATGGCTGGTCTCGAAAGAAGTCCGCGAGTCGGGAGACTGGCAACTGCGCGTGCCGGGCGTCGAGGCCAGTGGCTGGTACTTCCAGTTCCACAACGAATTTTATCCTGATATAGACGATACCGCCGCGGTGATTCTGGGACTCGACCGGGTCGACCACCAGAGTGTCGAGGGTCTCGAAGCTGCGGTCGGACGCGGGATCCACTGGGTAGTCAGTCTACAGTGCACCAACGGCGGCTGGGCGGCTTTTGATGTCGATGTCCAGCGCGAGGCCTTGACTCAGGTACCCTATGCGGACCACAACGCAATGCTCGACCCGGCGTGTGCCGACATCACGGGCCGCGTGCTCGAGATGCTGAGTCGTTACCCTTCCCTGCGTAGGAAGGCTCACATCAGACGCTCCATAAAAGCCGGAATCGAATTCTTGAAAGGCGAACAGGAAGCGGACGGTTCCTGGTATGGTCGCTGGGGAGTGAACTATATCTACGGCACCTGGCAGAGCCTGAAGGGGTTGATGTCCGTCGGCGAGGATAGCGAGGCGCCTTACATTCGTCGCGCCGTCGCGTGGTTAAAGAGCTGTCAGCAGACGGACGGCGGTTGGGGCGAGAGCTGCGACTCTTACGTCCATCCTGAAAAGAAGGGGCAGGGGGTCAGTACGGCGTCCCAGACCGCGTGGGCCCTCATGGGGCTCGTGGCGGCGGGAGAAGTCGACTCCGAGGCGGTCCGCCGCGGAGTGAAGTACCTCATCCACAGGCAACAACCTGATGGCTCCTGGGATGAGGACCACTTCACCGGTACCGGGTTCCCTGACGTGTTCTACCTGAAGTACCACCTTTACCGAATTTACTTCCCGCTGTTTGCGCTGGGATATTACCGCAACGTCAAGGACGGAACCCATCCTCCACGGGACCAGGCGAACGTGGTGCTTCCCAAAGGTCGAAACCGTTCGCTGGTGAAGCGCGGCCTGTTCGGAAACTGGTAGGGTTTGCCGATCGCTGCCCTGCCGCAGCGGAAGACTCTGGATTCTCGATGCAAGGACATCCGGCAGGTGGGCCGGTGGGCGTCGTAGTAGCTCTTCGAGAAGAAGTGCGCGCGATCCGGGCTGGACTGCGTGGTAAAAACGCTATTGTCGCACGAACCGGGATCGGAAAGACCAACGCACAGACTCGAACAGCAGCTTTAATCGAGTCCGTCGGGCCATCCGTGATCATAGCAGCGGGCTTTGCTGGTGGCTTGGAACCAAACCTCGCGCCAGGCGACGTTTTCGTGGCGTCAGAAGTTTGTGACGCGGAGGATTCGAGTGCACGTTGGTCTGCGCCTCACCATCTATTGGAGCGCGCGGCGCAGGTACCGCTGGACGGTCGCGAGGTCAATTTTGGAAGACTCGTTACTGTCGACAAAGTGCTGTCGTCTTCTCAGGAAAAACGGGAGCTGCGTTCGAGGGCCAGGGCTGATGCCGTGGACATGGAGTCGAGTGGCGTTCTGAGAGTCGCGACCGAGAGGGAGGTCCCCGTGCTCTGCGTGCGTACGATCCTCGACGAGGTTGACTTCGAGCTGCCGTTCGACTTCGGGAAGATACTTACGCCAGAAGGGCGACCTCGCCTCCTCGGAACGCTCGGAGCCATTGCCGAGCGGCCCGGTGGGATAGCGAAGCTCCTGCCTTTGCGGGCACGAGCACGCGCGGCCGCGAGAAGCCTCGCTATCCTGGTCCCCAGATTGGTAGAGGCTCTGAAGTGAGGGGAGAGCGGATAGCGAAAGGAGGCGTCGCAGAGCTACGAACCGCCGCCATCCGACGCGCGGTCCTCGCTCCCGAGCTCGAACGCTTCCTCTCCCGAAAAAGCGTGGACCTTCTGGTCACGGACCAGATCGAAGCCATAGCGGTGCGAGTCAGAAAGGGCATCGAGGTGCTCGACCGCAAAATCGAAGCTGGCATCGAGGTCGCGAGGAAGCGGATCGCCGTCTTGACGCTCTGCGGTGTAGCGGGACTGCTACTCCTCATTCCGCACTGTCTCGCCTGGGCCGACGGAAAGCTGGAAGGCCGCGACTTCGCAACGCTGCTCCTGTGGGGCCTGGCCGGCCTTGTCCTCATCGCCCTGTTCGTCGTGGACATCGCCCTGGTTCGCGCATTCGCCGACAAGGCTCAGCTCCAACATCTCGCAGGTCGCTACACTCGAGGCGTGGACGAGGCGGGTACGATCGGGGAACTCCTTGCCCACGCCGAAATCGTCCTCAACGCCGCGCGTAAGCTCGGTGCCGTGCCGAAGGAATAGTGGCACGCGGCGCCTCTTCTCCAGGGTGCGCCCGAAGGAGCTGGTGGTTAGAGTGTTCGGTGTTCAGTGTTCAGTAAAGGCAGCAAGAAGAAGTTTATAAAGTCGGCCAAATTCTGACTCTGAACACCGAACACTGAACTACTCTTCCTTCACTTCCCGTGAGTTTCCGTCAAAAGCTCCTGCGCCGCCAGGAGCCACTCGTGGTGTTCTGTCGAGCGGTCCTGTGGGGTCACCGAGGCGAGGACCTTTTCGAGCTCGAGGCGAGCTTCCTCGTACTGTTCATCCTCCACGAGCGCTCGGGCGTAGGCGAGGTGGTTCTCGGCGTATTCCGGACATCCCTCGCTGGCCGCCTTCAGTTTTGCAAGGCCTTGATCCATCGTGCCCATGGCGTAGCGGAAAGGGTAGCCTTCTGTCTTCACAAAAAACTGACCCAGGAAACGGGACGGGCCACAGTTGTCGTAGGTCACATCGAGCGCCTCCGCGAAAGCCATCCGCGCCTTTATCTCCCGCAGGAGCTTGGGCGAGGCGTCCCTCTTCGAGTCGGCAAGAGCGGCGAGACTGAACGCGAGGTAATAAAAGGATTCTACACTCGTAGAGTCCTTCTTCACCGCTTCCCGGCCGAAGGAGATGCCGTTGAGCGCAAATCTCTGGCGCAGGCCGTGCGGCACGGAGCGCTGCATGCCGATCCAGGATGCGGCGCGCGCTCCACGCCACAGGGCGCCGTACTGATTGACGGAGGAGATGGACTGGAGGCAGAGCTCGTAGGAAGCGAGCGCCTTTGCGTAAGTCCTCGTCTCGGCGAAGAGATCGTCAATCTCCTCCATACGTCGATGCAGCGCCCCCGCGCTCAGGTCATGACTCTCGTACGCGAGTTTTCCCGGCTCGACGAGGTCCTCCAGCTTGGGGGCCAGAACATCGCCATGGCATCCCAGCATCCCTGCGATCACCAAAGCACTCAAGACTCCCCGTGCATACACACACAACCGCTCATTTCTCTTCACTTTGAGCATCGAAATTTCCCTCCAGCTCTCTTAACCAACCGGCCTGGATGGCCGCGAAGCCCTCTGCACCCATGGTTTCCAGGATCCCTTTACCCTCGGGATCTCGCGACAGGCCCAGAAACGCTTCTTCGACTTCCTTGGTCTCCTCCGCCGACAGTAGCGCTTCTTCAGTGGCCTTTCCGAAAGCCACCACCAAAGCGGGTGGATAATATTCCGATTCGGCGATTTTCTCCAGAGTTTTCGCCCGATAAAGTTGGCTCAGCACCCGGTAATCCGTCCCGGTCAAGACCACCGCCCGGTACTTCTTGCGGCGGACGAGGCTTCGCAAGGCCCGCGAAGCGCGCAGCGTGGGGGCCAGGCGCCAGGAACCTATATCCATACTCTGCGCTTTCTTCTCCGCACTTTCCTCCGCCTTGCTCTCTGCCCGTTTAGCGAAAACGATCCGCTCGAGATAAAGGCGCTCGTGAAGGGGGCCCCCGGCCACCGGCTCGCCCTTCAGCTGCGATGGGTTCTGTACGTCGCCGCTCCTCGCAACCACAACGAAGTTGTCCTTGGGCTTCGACTCGAGAAGCGCCTTCATGCCGAAAGTGCGGCGGTGCTCGAGGTAGAAGCCGACACTGACGACCCCCAACGCGATCTTCCCTTCCGTTTTCGTCTCGAGCGCAGCGCTCGACGGGCCCTTGAGGGCGGCCAGCACCGGTTTCGTCTTATTGTAGTACGTGCCGTGAAACCCCTTGATTCCGGTCTTCTTCTCGAGGTAGCCCCCCAGCTTTTGAAGGAATCCCGCAGCGTCGAGGGTGGATCCTGGATAACCCGGCTGCACGACGACGAAACGCAAGCCCTCGGCACGGGCAGAGATTGAAACCGCGCACACGAGTATGAGGGAAAGGATCCGGCTCTTGAGATTTGACCGGTTGATTTCCACAGTGAAGCCATGTTACATGGGCGAGCCGTCCAATGTAAGAAGACGTTTCGGCGCGTGGGACAGCTCTCCGCGCGCGACTCGACCTTTCCTGGCCCGCGGAATCCGGATCGTTCCCGTGCGGACTGCTCCTATGAAAAGCTGGATTTTGACACTACTCGCTGTCGCGCTCTTCGGCCTGCACCAGGACCTGTGGTTCTGGAACTCTGCCACCCCTTTCGTCTTTGGCTTCATGCCCATCGGACTCTTCTACCACGTCTGCTTCTCCATCGCCTCGAGCCTCCTGATGTGGGCTCTCGTGAAGTGGGCGTGGCCGGCCACTCTCAAAGAGCCACGCCACCTCAGAGCAGAGCTTGGGGAGCGGGAGTCTTGATCGAGGCCACGGTTGTCTTTGTCTACCTGGCAATTGTCCTCTACATGGGGATTTTTGCATTCCGCCGTGACCGGGGCACCGGAGAGGACTACTTTCTTGCCAGCCGCTCCCTCGGTCCGATCGTGTTCCTTTTCTCCCTCTTCGGCACCAACATGACCGCGTTCTCCATCCTGGGATCGTCTGGCAAGACCTTCCGAGATGGCATTGGCGTTTACGGCCTGATGGCTTCGTCCTCCGGACTCATCATCCCGATCACGCTACTTTTTGTCGGCACACGACTCTGGGCTGTGGGAAAGCGCTTCGGGCACATGACTCCCGTCCAGATCTTCCGCGATCGCTGGGAAGCCGGTCACATCGGCACGCTCATCTTCCTGCTGCAAGCTGCCCTCCTCGTACCGTACATCGTGGTCGGGGTGATGGGGGGCGGAAAGACGCTGTACGCCTTGAGCGGGGGCCAGGTTCCGGAGGCAGTAGGGGGCGGCGTGGTGGCGCTGGTCGTCATGAGCTACGTTTTTTGCGGCGGAATGCGTGGCACCGCCTGGGTCAACACGTTTCAGACGATCCTCTTCCTCACCTTTGGCCTCCTCGCCGTCATCGTGATCGGCAACAGCCTGGGGGGCTTCTCGAGCACGCTGAACCGCATGCTGGAGGACGAATCAACGGCCTACCTCTTGAGCCGCGAACGCATGAATGCCTACGTCTTTTTCAGCTTCATGTTCATTCCGCTCTCTGCCATCGCCTTTCCCCACATCTGCATCTTCTGTCTGACGGCAAAGAAGGTGGAGTCCTTCAAGTACACGGTGATTCTCTATCCCGTGTGCATCCTGGCCATCTGGATGCCGTGCGTCTTTCTCGGCATGATAGCGGCCAGCGACGCCGACATTCAGGACACCGTCGCATCTGCCGGCACCAGTGACCACGTCATGCTCCTTGTTCTCAAGCAGCATGCGCCCCGGTGGCTTGCCGGGATCCTTGGCGCCGCCATCATGGCTGCCGTCATGGCAAGCGACTCCCAGATCCTCGCCCTCTCGACGATGTTCACGGAGGATGTCTTCGCCTACTACGGGGGGAAGAAGTTCTTCGGTGAACGGGTGCAGGTCGTGACGGGCAGGGTCTTCGTCGTCGCGGTCACCGTTCTGGCCTACGTGATCGCGATGACAACCCATCAGCAGATCTTCGACATAGCGATCAAGTACGCGTTCACAGGGTACGCTGCCCTGGCGCCCCTCACGATCGCGGCGGTCTTCTGGAAGCGAGGTACGAAGTACGGTGCCCTCGCGTCCACCCTGGTTGTCATTGGCGGTCTTCTCCTGGTCGCCTATCTGGAGACGGCCTACCCGGAGCCGGGCGCCATCCCGGCGTTCCCCTTCCTCACACGCACACCCGGTGGAGTGGTCTTCTTACGCGGCTTCCTCCCCGTCGTGCCCCTGGTTCTCCTCTCCACGCTGGCGATGATCGTCGTCTCGCTGCTAACCCCACCACCTTCACGACGCACTATCGAAAGGTATTTCCCAGGAGGCTCATCATGAAACTCTTTCACAGTATTTTGTCCTACCCCTCCCCCTCCCCCTCCCCGAGTCTTCTGCCGAGATAACCAGCATGACCCGCAAAGACATAGTCTTCGTCATCCTCGGCGGTTTTTTTCTTACCAACGCTCTGCTCGCGGAGATGATCGGCGGCAAGTTGATCTACGTTGGATCGGAGTCCTGGCGGATCGGGCCGCTCGGACCCTTCATCATGAGCGTGGGTATCATTCCATGGCCCGTCGTCTTCCTGACGACGGATCTGATCAACGAGTACTTCGGCAAGCGCGGCGTCCGCCGGCTCACCTTCCTGGCCGCGGGCATGATCTTCTACGCCTTTCTGGTGCTCTGGATCACCATGAAGGTTCCAGCCGTACCGCCGTCCGTACCTGGAAAAGGTGTGAACGATGAATCCTACAACCGCGTCTTCGGACAGAGCCAATGGATCATCTTCGGGTCCCTGACCGCCTTCCTGGTGTCGCAGATCATCGACGTTTTCGTGTTTCACCTGCTTCGCAGGCGCACCGGAAAAGCCCTTCTTTGGCTGAGGGCTACCGGGTCCACCGTCGTGTCGCAGCTGATCGACAGCGTCATCGTCCTCTACATCGGCCTCGCCATTCCGTTACAGTGGGATTTCCAGCAGTTTTCGAGCGTCGCTTTGACCAATTACTCCGTGAAGCTCCTCGTCGCTCTCGCCCTGACGCCACTCATTTATGCCGGGCACTGGCTCATCGAACGCTTCCTCGGAAAATCGGTCGCCGACGCCCTTGCCGAGGAAGCCGCTCGTGATGGGCCGTCCCAGGCAGCCCGACCTTGAACCACAGAATCACCCACACCCTCACAGCGAGGATCCGATGCTATTGCAGCTGATTGTCCAAACCCTGCTCTTCATATTCCTTTCGGGGCTCGTTGCCATGGTCGACGCAGCCGTTCTCAGCGTTTCGAGGGCCGAGACGGAGGAGCTGGTCGTCAAGAAGGCGTGGGGCGCTCCGCAGCTCCGCAGGCTGACACAGCGCCTTACACGGGCACTCGTGGTGATCGTCATCGTGACCAATACGATCAATATTCTCGGCCCCATTCTGATCGGTCAAACCGCCGTGTCGATCTACGGGCCGGGAGCGATCGGCTGGGTCACGGTGACTCTGACGCTGGGCACCATCGTCTTCTCGGAGATCATTCCGAAGTCCATAGGCGCTCACTACGCGCCGACGATCAGTCGCTTCGCGGCCCTGCCGATTCTGGCAATCATGTATCTTCTCTATCCGGTCGTGCTCGTGCTGGAAGCGTTCTCCCTGCTCTTCAAAAAAGGGCGAAGACGGGTCGGCACGGAGACTCAGATCCGAGCCCTGACGACGCTAGGCCGCCGTGCCGGGTACATCGAGCCCGACGAGGGGCTCCTGGTCCACAAAGCGTTCATCCTCAACGATCGGACCGCCGCGGACATCATGACCCCGCGCAGCAAGATCACGGCTCTCAGCGGGAAGCTACCCCTGTCGGAGGCCTCGCGGGAAGTGCTCGCCTCCGAGTTCTCCCGCTATCCCGTTTTCGGAGAATCCCTCGACGACTTCCTAGGAGTTGTCCTTGCGCGGGACATCTTCGGGGAGGTCGTCCGCGGCCGGCAGGACCAAGCCCTCCTCTCCCTGGTCAGAGAAGGAATCGAGGTGAGCGCTGACCGACGCTGCGACGACCTTCTACTGCACTTTCGGCTCAGACGACTCCACCTCGCAGTGGTCCGGGAAGAAGGACGGATCGTCGGACTGGTGACACTGGAGGACGTCCTCGAAGAGCTCGTCGGAAACATCAGCGACGAGAAGGACGACGCGTTCTGACTCCAACCCGCAGGCCTCCCATTGCGCTGCAGCCCCTGCGGGAATAGGATGAGGGATCGTTTCTCTTTTCACCCGTTCCCGCTTCCGTTTCCGTTTCCGAGCGGAAGGAAAGGGCACTAAAAAAAGGCCTACTATGGAGTTCAGCTCGATCGAGGAGACGACCCGCAGGATTGCCGAAGGCGGCGTCGTCATCGTTGCCGATGATGAGGATCGGGAGAACGAAGGCGACTTCATCTGCGCCGCCGACAAAATCACTCCGGAGATCGTCAACTTCATGGTCACGCATGGGCGCGGCCAGTTTTGCGTCACGCTGCTCGGGGAGCGGGCGCGCGAGCTGCGTCTCGAGCCTGCGACCACCAACACGGCTCTGATGCGGACCCAGTATACCGTCACCGTGGACCTGAGGACCAACAAGACCGGGATCTCGGCGCCGGAGCGGGCCGCCACGGTGCTGGCCATTGCCGACCCCGGAACAAGACCGGAGGATCTGGCGCGACCGGGACACGTCCAGCCCCTCGTCGCTCAGGAGGGCGGTGTCCTCAGGAGGGCGGGTCATACCGAAGCTTCGGTGGACCTCGCGCGCATGGCAGGATCAAGGCCCATAGGCGTTCTCATAGAGATCCTCGATGAGAATGGCGAAATGGCGCGGCGAGACAAGCTGCTAGAGATATCCCGGCAGCACGGAATTCCCTTCACGACCATTCCCGAACTGATTCGCTACCGGCGCCGTCACGAGAAGCTCGTCCACCGCGTCGCCTGTCCCGATTTCCCAACGCGCTTCGGTGATTTCAAGGTCTACGGCTACCATGTGGATCATGAAGTTCAGGAGCCCTTCGCACTGATCAAGGGCGATCTCTCGAAAGTGGAGGCGCCTCTGGTGCGCATGCACTCCTCCTGCTTCACCGGAGATGTCCTCGGCAGCTTGCGTTGCGATTGCGGAGACCAGCTCCAGGTAGCACTCCAGAGAATCAGCGAGGAGGGGGCCGGAGCGCTCGTCTATCTGCCGCAGGAAGGTCGCGGTATCGGTCTCCTGGAGAAGTTCAAGGCGTATGCTCTCCAGGACCAGGGTATGGACACCGTCGAGGCCAACAACGTGCTGGGCTATCGTGCCGATATGCGGGATTACGGCGTCGGGATCCAAATCCTCAAAGACCTCGGATTGAACAAGGTCCGCATTCTGACCAACAATCCGAAGAAGCTGGAGTCCTTTATCACCTACGGCTACGATCTCCAAGTCGTCGAGCAAGTTCCCCTCTGGATAACACCGACCCCACACACAGAAGGCTATCTCCGGACCAAGCGAGAGAAGCTGGGACACACGTTGCCGCCTTATGGCAACGGGGGCACAGCTCAAAGCGAATAAGCAAGGGGCCTGGGCCGTCTTACGGGGGCACCTCTCTCCTCCACGCTGGTGAGTAACAAAGTGACCCGATCCAAAACCTCTCGCCGGCTGTTTGCAACGGCGGTCCTCTTCGCGTTCCTCCTTGTGGCGACCCTGGCGGGGCTCAACTGGCTTGTTCCCTGGCTCGGCCGGCGAGGGGACCTGAACGCCCTGATCGAGAGCATTATCAGCTCCAGCCTGAGCATTCCCGTCGAGATCCAGAAGGTCGAAACCGACACCTTCAGCACGTTCGCGGTTACCCACCTGCGTTCGGTGAATGCCCATGCGGAGGATCGCTTCCATTTCCGTGCGAGGGAGATCTCGATCCGGTACGATCCGGCCGCCATCGTCGCAGGAGAAATTCAGAGCGTCACCTTCAAGGAGCCGGAGATCTTCATCAATCTAGACGCCGATCTCGCGGGTATCGCTCAGATTCCGGACTTTTCTCTCGGGCTAGAGGAGGCGAGTCCTTCCGCAAAGAATGTTGAATACCTGCTTCCGTTCCTCGTCGCCAGAACGGTTGTGGAAAACGGAAATCTCAGCATGCGCCTGGCAGGGCGGGACCTGAGCTTCTCCGGACTCGAGATCGGGGTTTCGGGACTCGGGAAGGCGCTCGGCCAGACTTTCGACTTCTCGGTCGACGTTCTCGGAGGCGTGGTGCGAGCGTGGGGAGGTGTCGACTTCCTTATCGAAGCCGGCAAGCCCCGACGCTACGCTTTCCACTCGACCAGGGTGGCCGTCGAGAACCTCGAAGCCTCCAGCCTGCTCGAGTGGCTCGAAACTCGAGAGACCGTAGGACCCTGGTTGCGGTCCTCGAGTCTACTATCCGGCGGACGGCTTCGGCTCGAGGGCACCCTCGACGGAACGTGGCCCGAGGAGTTGACACTCGAGCTGGGCTCTCACAACG
>Ga0315336_1004767_pt1 | contig 15609 bp, 11 predicted proteins | sample ASW5metaG_FD_204512 | JGI IMG/M metagenome (GOLD analysis project Ga0315336, IMG submission 204512) | Ammonia-oxidizing marine archaeal communities from Monterey Bay, California, United States - ASW #5 | ecosystem: Environmental > Aquatic > Marine > Intertidal zone | place: USA: California...
ACGTTATTTCCGGCGTGAAGCGTCACGTGCATTTCGCCGCGAGTGCGACGCGCCTCGTGGTGCTCGTGCGCACCGGCTCGGGGGACGAGGACGTGAGCATTTTGCTCGTCGATCCGAAGGCCGACGGCGTGTCGATTGAGCTGCAGCCCACTTTGGCAGCCGACACTCAGTACAAGGTGACCTTCGACAAGGTGCGCGTAGCGTCGTCCGAGATGGTTGGCGCGGCCGGCACCGGCTGGGCCACGTGGGACGACGTCATGCACGACGGGATCATTCTTTGTGCGGCGCAGGCCGTTGGCGGAGCTGAGCGGGCACTCGAGATTACGGTTCGATACGCCAACGAGCGTGAGCAGTTCGACCGGCCGATCGGTTCGTTCCAGTCGCTGGCGCACTACATGGCTGACGGCGCGACTGCGGTCGATGGCGGCAAGACGCTTGTCTACCAAGCCGCATGGGCGCGTGCGAACGGGCGCGACGTGAACCGATTGGCGCCGATGGCGAAATTGTTCGCCTGCGATACCTATCGCGACGTCACACGCATGTGCGAGCAGGTGCACGGCGGTTATGGCTTCACGATCGAGTTCGACATCCAACTCTTCTTCCGTCGCGCCAAGCAGCTACAACTCTCTTGGTGGGATGGGCGCTATCTCGAAGAACTGACGGCCGCGGCCGTTCTGGATTCCTGAGGCTGACGGAAGCGACCACACGATCATGCGCGAGATATTCGAAGACCTGGATCGCTGGAACGCCGAGAGCGAAGAGATCGCTGTGGCGACGGTGGTCGGTGTGCGCGGCTCGACGCCGAAGCCCGCAGGGGCGCGTTTCGGAATTACGCGTAGCGGTCGTATGACGGGGTCGGTGAGCGCAGGGTGCGTTGAAGGCGATGTCTACGAGCGCGCCGTCGGTGTGCTCGATAACGGCGACTCTGTCGTGGCCACCTATCGCGTGACCAGCGCGCCCGAGCTTGAAGTCGGTTTGGCTTGCGGCGGCGCGATCGACGTCCTCATCGAACGTTTCAGCGAAGATCCCGCCTGGCAGTTCGTTCGCGATGCGGTGACGGCCGAACAGCCGGTCGTTTTCGCCGTGGCGCTGGGCCCCGACCGTCTATTGGGGAACCGCTTGGCGGTGACGGCCGACGGGTGTGTCGGCAGCATTGATGCCGCTATAGATCCAGCGCTCGTCGAAGATGCGCGGCGACTACTCGGCGCCGGCGAAGCGACCGTCGGTGAATACCCGTGCGACGGTGAGTCGGCATCGGTCTTCATCGAACCGCTCAGCCCGCGCGAGCACCTCGTCATTGTTGGTGCCACCGATACCGCCGTTGCCCTGTCACGCATGGCCAAGGTTATGGGCTTTCACGTGACCGTTCTCGATGCGCGTCCGGCGTTCGCGAGCCGAGAACGCTTCGTTGATGCCGACGTTGTTCGCTGCCCCGAAACGGCCGAGCGGATGCTTGAAGACATCGCGCTCGACGGGCGCTGTCACGTGGTAACGCTTACACACGATCCCCGTTTCGATATTCCCACGCTTACGGCTGCGTTAGGTGGCGACGTTGCCTACGTTGGCGCTCTCGGCAGCCGCAAGACGCACGAGAAACGTCTCGACATGCTGCGCGCCGAAGGCGTTGCCGACACCGATCTCGGTCGCATTCACAGCCCGGTTGGTTTGGATATCGGCGGGCGACGGGCCGAAGACATTGCGCTATCGATTCTGGCTGAAATCCAAGCCGCGCGCCACGGCAAAGATCCTCGAGGTGAAAACTAGAGATGGCCGAGCTCGCGCGTCGTGACCTTGCGCCCATTGCGGGCATCATACTGGCTGCCGGCAGGTCGCGCCGCATGGGCGCGACGAAGCAGCTGCTCTCCTACGATGGTGCGCCCATGTTGCAGCTCGCTGTCGACGTTCTTGCGGCCTCGGATGTCGTAGAGATCATCGTCGTGCTCGGACACCAGGCCGATGAGGTACGCGCTGCGGTTAGTACGCCCTCGGATAAGCCTCTTCGTTTTGTCGTCTGTGAAGACTACGCGCGCGGCCAGAGCGCGTCGCTTGCGTGCGGGCTATCGGCGGTGGCCGACAACATCGATGCGGCGGCACTGATACTGGCCGACCAGCCTGAGCTCGACGTTGTATTGGTTGACCGCGCGCTGGCCGCCTGGCGCGCCGCCTTCGAGCCGGTCGTGAGGCCGCTGTTTCGCGCCGAGGACGGGCAGAGCGTGCCGGGGCACCCTGTTGTTTTCGACCGCAGCGTTTGGGGCGCCCTTCGTGCTCAGACCGGCGACCAAGGGGCGCGCTTATGGATGCGCGAGCACGCCGAGTACGTACGCAACATCGAGATCGACGCCACCGCGCCCGGCGATGTCGACACCTGGGAAGACTACTTGCGCATCGCCGCCCGCCTACGTGCCAAGAATCGTTAGAGCGGATGGACGTGAGAGCAGTGGACGAGAAATACAGTGGCAATTGAGATCAAAGAGGAATTCGAAGTCGAAGCGCCGATCGAACAGGTGTGGGACTACGTGCTGGACCCGGCCAAGATCGTAACCTGTATGCCCGGTGCATCGCTCGACGAGATCATCGACGAGCGGACCTTTGATGGCAGCATTAGGGTGAAGGTCGGAGCGGTCATGGCGGCATACAAAGGCCGCATCGAACTTACGGAAGTCGATGAAGCCAGTCGCACGATTCAGATGACCGGCGTTGGCAAAGAGAAGGGTGGCGGAACGGCCAAGGCCACGATGACGGGTCGTCTCACGACGACCGCGGACGGCAGTACCGCGATGGTTGCCGAGGCGACTGTCGATCTCACCGGCAAAATCATGCAGGTCGGCCGCGGAATGATTCAAGGGGTTTCGCATCAACTCTTCCAACAGTTCGTAAAGAAGCTTGGTAATAACCTCGAAGCCGAAGGTGTAGCCGCTGTGACTGGAGCGAGCGGCAATGGCACGGTGCCGAGCTCCCAGACGAGCGCATCGCCTCTTGCGAACGACGCGAGCCAAGAAGATGATGCGATCGCGGTACTGCCGTTGATCATGAAGACGATATGGGCCGGCATAGTAGGTTTCTTCCGCCGACTCTTTGGTGGCGGATCCTAAGCCACGAATGGATCGAGAGACTGAGTAAGGAGTCTGTATGTCCCGCTATCTAGTAGCCTGTGACGCCGGCGGCACGATGACCGATGTCATCATCGTTGATGAAGAAGGCCGTTCGGTGATCGGCAAGGCGCCGACCTCCCCCCAAGACGAAAGTGTCGGGTACATGGAGTCCTTTTGGGAAGCCCTCGACTACATGGGGATCTCGAAGGAAGAGGGCGCGCAATTCGGTAGCGAGGTCGAGACCGCGATCTATACCGGTACGTCGATGCTCAACACCGTCATCAACATGAGCGGCTACAAGACCGGCATCTTGGTGACGAAAGGCTTCGAAGACATCATTTCGCAGGGACGCGGCTCGCAGACGTTCATCGGCGCGCAGTGGTCCGACATCACGCACATGCAGTACCGCAAGCATCGTATCCCGCTGGTGCCTAGTCGCCTCGCGCGCGGAGTGACCGAACGAATCGACATGTTCGGTGCCGCCGTCATTCCGATGTACGAGCATGAAGTACGCGAGGGGGCGCGCTCGCTTATCGTCGATGAAGAAGTACAGGCGATAGCGATTATCTTCCTACAGTCCTTCGTCAACCCCATGCATGAAAACCGGGCGGCCGAGATTTGCCGCGAGGTGATGAAAGACGTCGGTCGCGAGGTGGTGCTCGAAATATCGAGCAAGGTCGCGCCGACCATGCGCGAGATCTCGCGGGCGAACGCCACGGTCGTTCAGGCCTACGCTTCGGACCCGGCGCGCAAGCAACTGTTTCGCATTGAAGAAGAACTTCGCGAGACGGGCTACGAGCACAGTCTCAAGACCGTTCTTGGTTACGGCGGAATCACCAACATTCGCTACCCGCGGTTGTTCGAAGCGGCAATGTCGGGCCCCGTCGGTGGTCTCATGGGTGCGCAGTACCTGTCGTCGGTGATCGGCGAAGACAACATCGTTTGCAGCGATGTCGGCGGTACGTCTTTCGATGCCGGAACGATTACTGCGGGCGTACTGCCCATCGACCGCGAGCCGGGCTTCCAAGACATGTACGTCAACGTCCCCATGCTCGGCATCACGTCGATCGGTGCGGGCACAGGAACCTATATTCGTGTCGACCCGCAAACGAACCGTATCAAACTCGGCCCGGATTCGGCCGGCGGAACGCCTGGGCCGACGTTCATGGAGGCCGGCAATACGACGCCGACGATCAACGACGTCAACCTGCTGCTCGGTATTTTGAGCGAAACGAATTACCTCGGCGGAAAAGTAAAGATCAACAAGGACGCTTCCTACAAGTACTTCAAAGAGAAGGTCGCCGATCCGCTCGGCATGGAAGTGTACGAGTGCGCCGAGACCTGCCTCGAATTGCTCAATGTGTTGATGCGCGAGCACCTCGTCAAGAGCCTGATGGTCGGCCACGATCTACGAGAATACGTGCTGCTCGGTTACGGCGGCGGCGGTCCCCTGCATCTTTTGGGTTACGCCGGAGACTACCCCTGGAAGGGCGTGTGCACCGTGCCGCACGCCGGTGCGTTCTCAGCCTGGGGTGGCGCGTGCATGGACTACTCGCACCGACGCCACAAGAGCGTGGGCGCCGTGTTGACGGCCGATCTCGACGACGCCACTAAGCTTCAGTACCTAGCGCCCATCGAGCAGGCCTGGACCGATCTCGAAGCGGATCTTCGCGAAGAGCTTCAAAAGGAAGGCTTCGCGCAGGATCAAATCTCGGTCTCGCGCGTGGTCTACATGAAGTTCTACGGCCAACTCGACGATGTCGAAGTGGAATCGCCGATCAAGACGTTGTCTTCGATCGAAGACTACAAGACGCTGACGAAGACGTTCGAAGATCTCTATACGAAGATGTTTACACTCGCGGCGAAGCCGGACGTCGAGTCGTATCATATGACCGAAGTGTGTGTGGTCGCGAAGGTCGCTACTGTGAAGCCCAAGCTTCGCAAGTTCGAGCTTGGCAGTAAGACTCCGGATGACAAGGCGCTCAAGGGCAAGCGCGACGTATTCATGCGCGGCGAATGGCAGGAAGCCGACATCTGGGAAATGGAATCGCTCAAAGCGGGCAACGAAATCGAGGGCTTGGCGGTAATCGAAGCATCCAATACGACACTGTTCGTTCCGCCCGAATGGCATGTCCGCATAGACGAACACGAGATCTACTGGATCACTAGGAAGGACGCGTAATGGCAGAACTTTCTTTAAAAGAGCGAATCGCGGCAAACACCGACGCCTTCGCGAAAACCGGCTATCTGTTCGGTCTGGAGTCGCTCGAACTCAAAGAGTCCGATCCCGGAACCTACGAGGCGGTCTGGCACATTCTCTCGAATGCCTGCGATGCTGCCTGGGCGACGGGCTGTAAGGTATCGTCTTCGCCGATTGCGGCTGAAGGTGGCGATGCGTTGTGGGGGCTTCACACGCCCACGGGAGAAGCGATCTGTATTTCGCGCGGTATCTCGGCGCACGCCGGGCTGCTGTCGGATATGATCAAGAACTTCATCGACGCGGACTACGAGACGTATCCGGGCTTCAAGCAGGGCGATATTTTCGAGAACAACGATCCGCACTACGGTGGCATTCATTCCCCTGACTTCGATATGTGCATGCCGTTGTTCTACGGCGACACGCTGGTGGCATGGGCGTCATGCGTGAGCCACGTGGCCGATGCCGGTGCGGTAACACCGGGATCGATCGGATTCCTCAACCCCGATTGTTACTCCGACGGCATTGCCATCTCGATGGAGAGGGTCGGCGAGCACGACAGGTTCTATCCGTGGTACGAGAAGCGCATTCGCTCGCGTACCCGAACCCCCGACTTCGTCATGGGCGATGCGCGCGGCCGCCTGGCAGGCTGCATTACGCTGCGCGAGCGGCTGCAAGACGTGATCGACAAGTACAGCCTCGAGTTCATCTCGAAGGCCGGGCAGGAGTACGTCGAAGACAGCCGCCGGTACGCTGTGGGCCGTGTGAAGACGCAGACGGTCCCGGGCCGTATTCGCAAATCGCAATTCAAAGATCTCGCAATGAAGGGCAAGCGGGTGCTGCTCGCCAAGCAGGACATCGACTGCTGCTTCAGTCTGCCGATGGAGCTTACGATCAACGCTGATGCGAGCGTCGATCTGTCGCTCAAGGGCGCGAGCGGTACCGTGCCGTTCGGCGAGAACATCAGCCCTACTGCGCTCAAGTCGGGACTCATGATGGGCTACTCGCACATCGTCGGTTTCGACATGTTTAACTCCGGGCCGATCTCGGCCTGGAACATCGAAATGCCGCCGGCTGGATCGTGGGCGAATCCGTATCCGGTCGACTTTCAAGCGGCGTCGGGAGTGGCATGGGCACCGGCGGTCACTTGGCTGAGCAATCTTTACGAAGTGTTCGGCCGTCTGTTTCAGATGCGTGGGTTTGTCGAAGAGATGGCTGCAGGTTCGGCGACGATTATGACCGCTGAGTTCTCGGGCGTGAATCAAAACGGTGTGTATCTCACCGGGCTCACGTTGGAGCAGGCCAGCAACGGTTCTCCCGCACGCGGCTACAGCGATGGCGAGAACAGCGCGTGGTGCATTTACACCCCGGAAGCCGATTTCGGCAACGCGGAGATCTCAGAACTCTATTATCCGATCTTGTTCCTCGGCCGCAACGTCGAGCCGAACTCGGGTGGCTATGGGAAGTACCGCGGCGGCTTGGGACATACTGCTGTCTGGATGGTGCACAACACGCCTGGTCTCGAGTACCAATGCGGCGACGCCGGCATGCGATCGAAGACAGTGGGCAACCACGGCATGTACGGCGCGTACCCGGTGTGCCCGGACCGCCCATCATATGCCCACGACACCAATGTCAAAGAACTGATCGACGCGCAGCAGCCGCTCGTACACAAACGGGGGTCGGCCGAAGATCCGGAAGTTGGGAAGATGGTCAAGGCGCGGGATTTCGAACCGGCCGCGATCGCGCCGTTCGTTACCCCGGAGCCTCTAGTTGACTACGACCTAATCGTGCATCCGATCGGCGGTGCGCAAGCAATGGGCGACCCGATCACGCGTGACCCCGCATTGGTGCTGCGTGATCTTGACGAGGGCTGGACGACGGAGCGCGTGGCGAATGACATTCACGGGGTCGTGGCAGGCAAGCCGAACGGCCATTACAAAATCGACGAAGCGGCAACCGCGAAGAGGCGTCGGAAGATGCGAGACGACCGCAAGAAGCGGGCGGTGCCTTTCAAACAGTGGTGGGCGTCCGAGCGTAAGAAGATCGAGTCTCAAGAGAATATGGACGTTGCGGTGCGCCGTATGTGGAGCACTTCGATGCACTTGTCTCCGGACTATGCCGATGAGCTGCGCGCCTTCTGGCAGCTCGCCGACGATTTCGTCTTCACCGAGGGAGAGTAAGCAATGGCCGACTTTCACAAAGCCGACATCGAAAAACTGATCGACGGTGTGCTGCCCTGGCCGGCCACGCAGGACATGCTGCGCAGCCCGAAGGACACCGATCGTTTCGACAAATATGTCGAGATCATGCAGGAGCGTGTCGGGTTCTCCGACACCATTCTGCTTCCGCTCACGCCGAACCTGTTCATCGTAGCATCAGACAACGGTCGGGTGGTTAAGTGCTCTTGCGGCTGCGATTTCGGTGACTATCGCGTCAACTGGAAACTCAGCGCGTTGATCAACGTACGCGACGACGAGAAGTCGATCTCTGAGATCTACAAAGACCGTGAGATGCCCGATCCCGGTTGGATTCAGTTGCGCGAGTACATTTGCCCCGATTGCGCGACGCAGTTGGAGGTCGAAGCGGTGCCGCGCGGATGTCCGCCGGACTTCGACTTTTTGCCCGACCTCGACACCTTCTACGCCGAGTGGCTTGGGCGGCCTCTGCCCGACAAGGTCGAGTACGTCGACAAGACGATCGACGAAGTAAAGACCTGGGACAAATAGCATGAGCATGGCGCTTGAAAACGTCGTCATCTTGGATCTGACCGAGCGCTTCTGGGGTGCAACGGCGGCGCAATTGTTGGCCGATTTCGGAGCTGACGTCGTTCGATTAGAACGCCCCGGTGCCGTTCCCGCCCCGAGCCCCGGGGGCGACGGCAAGCCGCACGCTTGGAACTACCTCAACGACTTCTCGAACCGCAACAAGAAGTCTCTTGCGGTCGATCTCGATAGCGATGCGGGCCGCAAGCTTGCGCAAGAGCTTTCGGGCAAGGTCGACGCCGTCATTACCGATTGGCCGCTCGACCAACTCGAGGCGCTCGGGGTCGATTACGCGACCGTAAGCGCGCGACGTGCCGACATTGTTTATGGGCGCGGCAGCGGCTTCGGGCCGAAAGGGCCCGACAAGGATCTACCGGCGATCGATGAACTGGCGGCCGCGCGTACCGGAATGATGCCGATTCTTCCGCAACCGGACGCGCCGCCTCTGTATGCCGGCAACGGCCAGATGTATACGAGCGTAATGCTCGCGTACGCGGTCGTTACCGCGCTGTTTCACCGTAAGCGCACCGGCGAAGGGCAGCAGGTCGACGCGTCGCTGCTCGGCGGCAACATGTACGGCGCGAGTCTCGATCTTCAAGCCTATCTCGCGATCCGCGGTGAGCGATTGCTCCTGCCGGTCTCGCGATTGGACGCCGGCAATCCGATGAGCGGCGTGCTCTACCCGACGGCCGACGGTTTGTGGCTCGCTCTTACGATGCCCGATACCGACAGGTGGTGGCCGCAACTCGCCGAGGTTGCCGGGCTCGATGAGAACGACGATCGATTCAATTCTCACGATAAGCGCTGCGGCGACCATCGCCTTGAACTCATTGCGGCGCTCGACGATGCGTTCAAGAAGCAGCCCGCGGCGCACTGGCGCGGAATTTTCACTAAGCTGCAAATGTCAGCCGACGTGATCGAAGACTACGAGTATCCGACCGCCGACGATGCCGCGCGCCACAATCGCTACGTGCTGGACTTGGAGGACGGAAGCCTCGGTACCACACGCATGCTCGGCTTTCCCATTTTCATGACCGACACGCCGGCACGCCTTCGCAGCACTGCGCCTCGAAACGGCCAGCATTCCGCCGAGGTGTTGGCCGACCTGCTCGGCTACGACGAATCGGCGATCGTTCGGCTCCAACAAGAAGGAATCATCCCGTAGGGGGCGTCATGGCGAATTCGGCGAAACCTTTAGAAGGCATCCGCGTTGTCGACCTGACCATGTGGTTTCAGGGTCCGGTGGCGGCACAGCATCTCGCCGATCTGGGCGCGGAGGTCATCAAGATAGAAAACCCCAAGGGGGGCGATCTTGCGCGCGGCGTGCGCAGTATCAAGGCGCTCGCGATCGGCGATTGGAATCAATACTTCCAAGTCATCAACCGCAACAAGAAGAGCATGGCCGTCGACCTCAACAAGCCCGAGGGCGTCGAGGTCATCCACAAGCTCTGCGAGTCGGCAGACGTCTTTCTCACCAATCTGAGCTCGAAAGCGCTCGGCAAGTGGCACGTGTCCTACGACGAACTGGCGAAGATCAATCCGAAGCTCGTCTATGCGATGGGCAGCGGTTACGGGCCGCACGGTAACATCACAAAGCCATCGTTCGATATGACCGTGCAGGCGTTGATTGGCCTGATGACCCGCCAGGGCGAGCCCGGCCAACCGCCGGTTTATCTCGGCATGGGGTCGGGCGATGCCATGGGCGGCATGATGGCCGCACTAGGCATCATGATCGCGCTCTTTGCCCGCGAAGAAACCGGGCGAGGGCAGTTTCTCGATGCGTCTTTGTACGGCGCGCAGCTGTTCATGTCGGCGCCGACGTTTCAGGGCTACCTTGCAACCGGCAGCGATCGATTCTCTCGGCAACGCTCGCGCAAAGAGCCCGACAATCCGCTGACCAATACCTACGAAGCGAGCGACGGCTGGATGTTCTTGTGCGCCGACAACGACGACGCGGCCTTTGAGAAGGTATGCGGCGCACTCGGCGTCGACGGCTCCGATGTGCGTTTCGCAACCGCCGAAGCACGCTTCGACAATTCGGCCGCGCTGGTCGAATTGCTCGAGACTGCAATAGCTTCGAAGACGGCTGAGGCGTGTAAGGCCGCGCTCGATGGCGTGGGGATTCCATCGAGTCCGATTGTCGACTTCTCCAGCCTGGCCGAGGACCCCGGCGCTTGGGAGAACGATTACTTCCTCAAGGCCCACTGCTCGGAGGTGAACCGCGAGGTCGAGATTCGCGGCCTACCCGTGACCTTCGGCAAGACGCCGGGCGAGGTAGAAACACTTGGTCCCGAACTGGGCCAAGATACCGAGATGTTGCTTTTCGAAGCGCTCGGCTACGACTGGGACAAGATCGGTGAACTCAAGGCCGCAGGCGTAATTCTCTGAGATGAGTGCCGCCAAGAAATCGCCCGGTCCTCTCGAAGGGATTCGTGTTCTCGATCTCGCAACGATGCTGGCCGGCCCCTATGCCGCGACGCTGTTGGGCGATCTCGGTGCCGACGTCATCAAGGTCGAATCGCATTTCGGCGACGACAGCCGCCGCCTCGGGCCTGAAGTCGAGGGCGAGCGTTCTCCGTTCATCGCGATTAACCGCAACAAGCGCAGTCTTGTGCTCGATCTGCGCACCGAACGTGCTCAAGAAGTCTTCGCCAAGCTGCTCGAAACCACCGACGTCGTGATCACCAATGTGCGTGAGCCTGCGTGCTCGAAGCTCGGCCAGAGCTACGAGCAGGTGAAGAAGCACCGTGAAGACATCATCTGGGCCGGCGTGACCTCGTTCGGCCCCGACGGTCCCTACGCGGGCCGACCCGGCATCGACTTTCTCGCTCAGGGCTACGGCGGCTTGCTCTCACTAAACGGTGAACCGGCCGAGCGCCCGGTCCGTGTGACCGTTCCGCTCATCGACACGATGACGTCTGAACTCGTTAGCGTCGGCGTGCTGGCGGCCTTGTTTCACCGCGAGCGTACGGGCGAAGGGCAGAGGATTGACGTTTCATTGCTCGATGCACTCACCCATGCGCAGTGCAGCGGGCTCGGTGCCTTCCACATGGCGGGCGAGGTGACACCACGCACGGGCAACCGCAGTCAGTATTTCGCACCGTCGGGCGTGTATCCGACCAAAGACGGCAAATCGATCGTGATTACCTGCCCGTCCGACAAGTTCTTCGGGCATCTCGCCAATGCTCTGGAGGCCGACTGGACGACCGATGAGCGTTTCGCGACGATCGACGGACGCTTGGCGAACGAGGACCTGCTCGATCAAGTGGTCGCCGAGGGTACGATGCGGTTCGATCGCGACGAACTCGTCGTACGGTTGGTCGAGGCGGACGTGCTGACCGCCCCGATCAACGAAATTCCCGAAGTCGCCGCTGATCCGCAGATTCACCACAACGAGATGATCGTGGAGACGCAGCACACCAAACTCGGCGCGCTCAAAGTGACGGGGGTACCGGTGAAACTTCGTGGCTCACCGGGATCGGTGCGCCAGGCACCGCCGGTTCACGGGGAACATACCCGCGAGTTGCTCGCTGAACTCGGTTACGACGCCGCCGCCGTCGATGATCTAGCCGCCGACAAGGCCATCGGGGTTTGGTCGGGCTAAGGCGCTCGGGCGGATCATTTCGCGACTATTGGTCAAACAATCAGCAGGGGGTTCGAGCATTCCGTATCGCAACGCTATATGAATTTACTAAACGAACTTGTTGCCGCGCCGCAAAGTAGCCCATCGTAGGTTTTGCCGATGTCTCTTCCGCCTCTCTTTGCCAAACTCGAGCTGTTAGAGTCGCTCGGCGATATGCACCGAGTCTGGCGGACCGAGCGAGGGATCCTCAAGGACTGCGGGTCATCGACTGAAGCGGAGCGGGAGCTAGGCGCGCTGGTCCTGGCGCAACAGCTCGTTGGAACGCGTGTTCGCGTGCCGAACATCCTGGAGCAACAAGACGAATGCTTGCTGCTCGAAGATCTCGGCCAGCGCTCGCCTCAGACGTTTCGACATACCCGGCTTGCGGCCGAGTATCTCGCGCGCCTTCACGGGGACGAGATACCGGAAGAGGTCGTCGCGCTGCTTTGCGACAAGGGGCACGCGCACTACTGGCACTCGGCGCTCGTCAACCGACTCCGGCAGGAAGGTGCATACGCCAAAGAGGCTTTCAGTTCCGAGACCGGGGTCGTTGATGCGTTCGCGCGGTGCATCGAGTCCATCGCGACGCTCGAGTTGCCTGATCACAGCGACGTAGTGGGGCACGGAGACTTCCAGTTCAAGAATCTCTGTTTCTCCGATTCCAACGGAATCTGCGCAGTTGATTGGCATGACTTCGGATTGTGCAACCGCTGGTACGAGATCGGGCACTTACTGTACACCTTGCCCGAATCACATGGATCGGTGGTCGCCGACGCGTACCAGGCCGTGTCTAGCGTCGCGTTTACCGATTGGAACGCAGGGCTACAATATGGAAAGGCTGTGGATCGGATCATCCGTGCAGGCAATGAGGCTCGAAGATCAACGGCGGAGAACCCTCTCTTCGATGAGTTTCGGAAGTTCGTCGACGATCTTGACGATGGGCTGGCGTAGGGCTGATTAAGATCAGCCAGAGGCCGGAAGTGCCTATTCGGGGGGCTTTCGCTCAGCAATCCCCCTGCTGCTGTTAGACCTGCCGATGGTCGCCCCGGTTGCGCGCGCGGCGATCTGCGGTGACGACATCGAGGGCAGTCGCGTTGCTTGTTGCTGCGGCTATTCCTCCTCGAATAGATGCTTGTACTTTTCGACCCAGGCTTGGCGGTTCGCTTCTTCGTCTTTGCGGATCTTCCAGAAGTCCGGTTTTCGCTTGTCTTGGAACGCCTGGCCGCCTTCTTGGCCTTCGGGGCTGTCGAACCAATGCGGATAGTGTTGGCTAGAGATGATGCCCATCTCGGCGTAGCCGTCCATCTCTTGGTCGAAGGCGGCTTTCACCACCTCTAGGCAGCCGGGGCTTACCTCGAGTAGTTCGGTGCACCACTGTTCGACGCGCGTTTCGAGTTCGTCGAGTGCAACGACCTCGTTGACGAGTCCCATTTCGAGCGCCTGCTTGGCGGTGTATTTACGGCACAGCATCCACATCTCTCGGGCCTTTTTCGCACCCACTACCTTTGTAAGGTAGGGCACGAAAAAGCCGTCGGCCGGGCTCGATACGCGCGGGCCGGCTTGACCGAACTTTGCGTTGTCGGCGGCGATCGTGAAATCGCAACAGTAGGCCATGTGGTTGTGTCCCGCCAAACAGTAGCCCTGCACCTGGGCGATGACGGGCTTGCGCGAGGAGCGTATCAGGCGGTTGTGGGGGTAGCGGAAGTAGAACGCTTCGCGAAGCCCCCAACGTTCCCAGTCGACGTCGCCGCCGGCGCCGAAATGCTTGCCGGTCGCAGCAATAATGATCACGCCGACGCTCGGATCGTGATTGGCGTCGTAGAACGCGCGAAACATCTGGTCGACGGTTCGCAGCGTCATGGCGTTCATCTTCGCCGGATTGTTCAGCGTAATGCGCGCGACGCCGCCCTCGAGCTCGTCGTGACTGCGTTTTTCGTAAAGGATCTCGTCAAAGTCGAGACCGTCGCCGGTGACCGGCTGCCATTCGCTCCAGGCCATGCGTGTCCTCCCCAGGTGCTTCTTAATTTTAGCACAGGGGCCGGCAGAGGCCATTCGATCAGGGGCGGGCGGTGTGTGGGGCCTCATCCTCCGCGTGCGCGGTAGGTTTCTGAGCTGTTCTTCTCGGCATTCGAGAAGTCCGTGATGAAGCACTCGTTCTCGCTGTTGAGCAGTTGGATGATGACCATCGGCTCGGTTGTGAACATTGCTGAACACGACACCGGTATGGGCAACGTGAGCGCCGAGCCGTGCGCAACGAGCGCCACCGCGGCACGTCATTCGAGGCCCGCCGCCAGCTTTAGGCGAGAGACGCCGTCAGCCGCAGCGGTTTTGTCACGGTAAGGGATGGAGCGTTCGCGACGACGCGAACTACTGCTCGAGAGTGGTCTCGCTCGGCGAGGTCGTCCAGCAGTTAAATTCCTCGACGATGCTGAACGGCGAACAGTACATCGTGTTGAATGCGCAGGAGTTTCGTCCCTCGCTCTGTCGGAAACAGCGACTGCTGTAGCTGTGTGGGGCAGCGCCTACGAACGTGTCCGCTTTGCTGCCGATAAGAAGGCCTACCGACAGCACTAACGTGGGCGCGTCGATGTCAGTTCTCTCTTTGCGCCACGCTGCTCATGTAGTCGTCGAGGATCGATCGAATCTTCGGAGCCAGAAGGTAGAGGCCCAGAATGTTCGGAAACGCTACGACGAAGATCAATGCGTCGGAAAGTTTGAGTACCGCGGCGAGATCGATGGTGCAGCCGACGACGACGAACGCGCAATAGACGATCTTGAATACGATCTCTTTGGCCGTTCCCTCGCCGACGAGGTAGGTCCATGCCTTGAGCCCATAGTACGCCCACGCGATCATCGTCGAGTATGCGAACAGCAGGGCGGCCACGGCGACCAGCGGCGGCGACCAAGAAAGTGTGCTTTCGAAAGCCGCTGAGGTGAGCGCGACGCCCTGCACCCCGCCTTCGGAGAGCCCCGGTTCGTAGATTGTCGTCAGGATGACCAAGGCCGTCATCGTGCAGATGATGACGGTGTCGATGAAAGGCTCGAGAAGGGCGACCAAGCCTTCCGTCGCAGGGTGGTGGGTGCGCACGGCGGAGTGTGCGATCGCAGCCGATCCCAAACCGGCTTCGTTCGAGAAGGCGGCGCGTTGAAAGCCCAACATCATGACACCGATCATACCTCCTCCGATGCCTTCGGGGGTGACGGCGCCGACGAAAATTGCGGCAATCGCCGCCGGCAGTTCCGACGCGTTCATCGTAATCACGAGTAGACATCCCAAGCAGTATAAACCGGCCATCGCTGGAACCAGTCGCGTGGTGACGCGCGCGATGCTGCGGATGCCGCCGAGAATGACCAGCGCCACGCTCGCGGCCAGAACGAGTCCGAAGCCGATGGCGTGCGCCGCCAGCGGGCTGCTTGTACCTCCGGTCGCGGTGACGACCTGCTCGTAGGCTTGGTTCGACTGGAACATGTTGCCGATTCCGAGACAGCCGAACACGATCGTTGCCGCATAGAAGCCGCCGAGCACGCGCCCTGTGTTCTTCCAGCCACGTTCAGCGAAGCCCGCGCGAAGGTAGTACATGGGGCCGCCCGATACCGCGTCGTCGTCACCCACCTGTCGATAGTGCACGCCGAGTACGCATTCGGCGCACTTGGTCGCCATGCCGAGAAGCCCGGCTACGATGAGCCAGAACGTTGCCCCAGGTCCGCCGAGCGAAATGGCAACGGCGACTCCACCGATGTTGCCGATGCCGACAGTGCCTGAGATCGCGGTCGAAAGGGCGGCCCAAGCGCTGATCTCACCCGTATCATCGGGAAATTGACGGCGACCGCTGACGATGCGCAGCGCTTCCGGCATGCCGCGCAGATTGAGGCCTCGCAGGTAGATCGTGAAGAAGACGCCGGCGGCAACCAGCCACGCGACGATCAACGGAA
>Ga0315336_1004768_pt1 | contig 15603 bp, 4 predicted proteins | sample ASW5metaG_FD_204512 | JGI IMG/M metagenome (GOLD analysis project Ga0315336, IMG submission 204512) | Ammonia-oxidizing marine archaeal communities from Monterey Bay, California, United States - ASW #5 | ecosystem: Environmental > Aquatic > Marine > Intertidal zone | place: USA: California...
ACAACCAGATCTCCAACGACGCTCCCGCTGCGCCGTACCGTGGCCGACACTTGGTTGGAACCGCCGTCTTCGGAAATCAGCAGCGTGTTGATATCGAACATCAGTTGCGATTGAGCGGCCGACAACGCGTGGACTTCCGTGGTGGAAATTGCCCGGTTGTAGATCAACAGCTCATCAACGTCGCCGCTGAATCCGTGTCGATGTCCGTGCACGGTCTGGCCAATGTCGTGAAACAGCGTTCCATCGTTGACGTTTCCGAGAGCGACATTTCCATGGCTGGTACTGAGCTGTGTCCCATCAGCGCGACCAAATTCGACACCGTCCAGATAACCGCGTAATGCGCCCACTGTCATACTGGGACCACCGTCCAGGGTCACAGCCACGTGGTGCCACCGGCCGGACTGGACTTGATCGGTGCTCAACCACTCGCCGCTCCACCCGGTGGATCGATCCCACGCTCCCGCGTGCAAACGTCCTTGAGCCAGGTAGATGTTCAGCCCGCCAGACCAGCCGGCCCCCTGTTCGTAAATGACTTGATGCCGGCTGTTCACATCAACATCGTCCGCTCGAAACCAGACCGAGACTGTGAACTCGTCCTGATCTGCGGTGTTGATATTCGGAGAATCCGGAAGTCGCAGATGATCGTCGGCTCCCACAAACGACACGCTGCCCCCCTGAAATCCGACATCGCGGGTGGCACCGTTCCAGAGAATTCCTGTGTTCCGGTATCCGGCGCGTGATCTGTCTTCTACGATCCGACCGTGATCACCGTCCATCGACAGATGTGCGACGAGTCGATCGTCGTCGATCTGCTGTACGTCAATCTCCACATCCGCTGTCGCCTCGTATCCCTGGTTATCGCGAATTGTGTACTGAAAACGATCCTGTCCGAAATAGGAGTCCAGCGGAGTGTAGTCCACTGATCCGTTGGCGTTGATCACCGCCCGTCCGTGAGTGGGCTGTTGAATGTCTGTCAGGCTCAACGCCCCGCCGTTCAAGTCCTTATCGTTTCTGGTCAGGTCGAGCGTCACGGTTCTGTCGACCTGTGTCACGGCTCGGTCATTTGTGGCGACTGGCCCCGGTGAATCTCCCAGAACGATGTTGTCGACAGCGATCAGGTCACCCGCAGTCGGATCAGGCTCGTTGTGCACAGATATTTGCAGATACAGGTACTGATAACCCGCGCCGAAATCAACATTCCAATTGTAGGTGGTCCAGTCGAACGAATGTCCGCCGAGCATTTCGTCCAGCAGCAGCGAACGCGACATGGGCAGCATCCCGACTCGCGTGGGGCCACCGCGTCCGACAACCGAATCGAATTCGCCATCAACGCCCCAGACACGTACGGAAATCTGATTCTCCTGTTCGTCGCCTTCCAGGTTGCGGGCATCCAGACTCAGCGAGTGCATCCCCTTCCGGATGGCGCTGTCCAGATAGACCTGGCCCAGTCCGACATTCCACGGACCGCCGCTGACGACCGCAGCACCGCCGTCCCCCAGTGTGGGGTCGATCATCCAGTTGTCGGCAATCCACCCCTCGCCGGCACGCGAACTGTCCGTGTCGTAGCCCCGACGTCCCAGCAATCCGTTGTCAAACGTTCCGTCGGTCACCAGATTTGCGTAGGCCGCTGGCATCGCGCTGAGAGTTTGAGTGTGCGACGAACTGGCGCCCAACGTGTCCCACACGGTCAGTGTCACCGTGTGCTGTCCCGCCGAATCAAATTGATGGCTGGCGATTCTTCCGAAATCGTCCGTTACACCGTCGGCATCGAAGTCCCAGGCATAACTGGTGATTGCATTTCCTCCCAAATGCATCGACTCAAATTTTGGCCAGTCCAAGCCGGCGTTCAATCGATCCACACCGTGGTCCGGATCGACGTCGAAGGACGCCCCCGCGTCGAACACAACCACGCCGTGATCACCAACCGACTGTGCCTGAAACAACGCGTGTGGGGCTTGGTTGCTGGCGGGTGACACGAACTGTGTGTTCTCGATCTCAAAGTAGTCCGGAAACGCACCGAGCTGGCCAAAACTCGAATTGAAATCCAGGTGTGTTGTGTTATTGGCAAAGACACTGTCAACCAACCGGGAGCCTCCCCAATTCAGCGACTCTCTGTCCGGATGTTCAAACCGATTGACTCCTTCTCGATTCAGTTTCAGTCCTCGCTCGAAGCCTTCGATCCGCAGATTCTGATAGGTGATATCCTGGGTTGGGCCATTACTGCTGATCCCGTATCCACGCCCATTCGCTTCCGCACCTCGCACGTACGGAATCGGGTTATCGGGGTCACCGAGAATGAAGCCGTCGAGCAAATCGACACTTGTGCTGTACTGCATGAAGACTCCCTGCCCGTGAATATTCCACAGTTTGAAGTCCTCGATCAGCGATCGCTCTTCGTGCTGGTTGACGTGACTGCCGATAAAACCCAGTTGTCCATCATCGTTGCGCATCCGCCGCCAGACGACGATTCCCATTTCCGAGTTGTAACTCTCGAAGCCACTCATGCGCCTCATGGGCGTGTATTCCACTCCGATACGCCCGTTTCCTGTGGTGACGATGTGCCGTTCTTCCGCGGCCAGGCTGTTGGCGGCCACATCGACGACATCCATGACGTCTCGTTGATCGGAGGTGGCGGTACCAAATAGGTTGATCCCGGCACCAGCGGCGCTAATCGACACGTTATCCGTCATGTTGATTTGTCCCGCGCCTTGCACCCAATAGCTCTCGCCGTTGAATCCGAAGTCGAACCGGCGAGCACGGGGATTCTGGGTGTCGAGATCTGAATCGAGACGCAGGTCGCCCGTGGTCTTGATGACGATGTTGCGGTTCCAATCTCCAATTTCGTTTCCGGCTTCTGCGACGATACCGGAACCCACAACATCGAAGACCACGTTGTCCGTCAGTTCCAGATGGCTGTCGTGATGCACGATCCCCCAACCGGGGCTCCCCACAATGGCGTTTCCACGTGCCACAGCTCGATTCCCGACGATATTCTCTGCGCCCGCCCGATGAAAGTGCAGCGCATAACGCCCACGCGGATTGGTTCCCTGCCCGGGCGATCCATCGACATTCTGTGTCGGATCATCAAGCAATCGCGACTTGTCAGTACGGCCCATGCCCCGGAAACCGGCGTTGTGCACTTGAACATCCGGATTGTGCATGAACATCACGTGCCCACGTTGACTGATCGGCAAATCGTCAGCGTTCTGTGTCTCAAACTGCACGTTGCGCGTTGTGTTGGCGACGTACAATGACAGTCCAGCGGATTCGTAGCCCGCGGGTCGAGCATGGTCAAACCGCAACACATCGTTGCGACGTCCGCTGCTCGACGATGGAACCGGGAGGTCGTTGTTGATAAAGGTAATCCGGTTTCCATTGATGGCCCTGATCGTCAGGACTTCATCCTGGAAACGGCTGTTGTCGGCATGTGAGCCTTCCGGGTTCACAGCCGTCCCACCAAGCACCAGTTCATCGCCGACGCGCCAACCCGTTGGAATATCCGTCCCGTCAGGCAGCGACAATGCAAGTTCACTGTCTCCGGAAAAGACGTCAGCTTCCAGAGCGACAAAGTCCAGTTTGTCTGCCCCGAACACTCGCGTTCGACCGTGTGTCACCACACCTCGGCTGAGGTGCAATGGATCATTCGAAATATCAATCGGGCCAGCATCGGCGATCAGAATCTGTGCGGTGTGCCCGGCCTGGATGGGATTCTGCTGAGTGCCCATTTCCAGTGACGATCCGTAGTCCGTGACCAGCGTTCCCACAACCAAACGGGTGTCCATGTTCTGGGCGAATTGCAGTGTCCCGTCCACCCGGACCCAGTCCAATGCCGTGTCACTGCGGACATCGTACGTCACCGTTCGACCTGCCGGGATGAGAACCGTTGCGCCGGAGCTCGGAATAGCGCCGCCGGCCCAGGTGCCGCTATCCGACCAGTTTCCGTCGGCGATCAACATGTGCGAGGCGTTGGCATGCGGAAACATCTGGAACAACGACATGTGTTCCGTTCCGCGCTGGTCCCCCGCGGCGTGAACCATGCCACCGGAGGGAGTCATGTGGCCAGAGTGGTTCATCTGCCCTCCGGATGACATGTTGTCCACATGATCCATCGCTCCACCGGCCGACATATCGTCGGGATTGCTGGCAGGCGTTGTCGCATTCGATCCCGACATGGCATGACCCGCCGACATGCCCGCATGGCCGACAGCGTGGTTATCCGACATCTGGGACATCGTTGGCGCATGTCCCAGGTGGGACTCCGTCGCGTTGTCGCCCAGGAATCCGAGAATCTGGTGATCGGTCGCTCGATGGACGAGATCTCCCGCGGTGATGCCGGCCGGCAGTTGAGGCCGAGCAAATCGAGCGTATTCGAAACCGGCAACCACATCCGGATTGAAGGGCTGTGCGGGAGTCGGATCCGCCCCGTCGGGTGTCAAGACGTTGCTGTTGTGAAACAGTGGTGTGAAGTCGTTTGCCTTGTCCCAGTCGGTGTAGGTCACCAGGCCAACTTGCATCGTTTGCGGCAGATCCGGTCGGCTGTAGCGGCGATGCACTTGCCATGCTTGTCCGGTTTGTTGAAACAGCGTCAGAACCGTGTCGCCCACACGCGCAATTTGAACCCGAACGGTGTCGACATCGGAACCGAGCGGAGTCAACTCCAGTTGCGAGTCACTGTTGCGAGTCGTTTTCACTTCCAACGAAAACTCGTTGGCGCTGCTCCCGTAACCCAAAGACAGAAAGACATAGTTTTCACCGTTGTTTGTCCCATCATCCCGCATCGACCCTGGCGACCAGTCCGCGGGGCCGCTGATATCCCGAGGGGTCCGTATCATGACTCCGCCTAATGAAAACTGAGCGTCGCCTGGCACATTGTCGCTGTCGCTGCCGCCCACGTCGTCGCGGTCGGTGATGTGCACCTCGGTCGTGAATACAAAATCGCCCGTGACCTCTTTGAATGCCATCGGTCCCCGCCAGTCCTGGTACCACACCACCGTTTCCGGTATCATCGTCATGCGTCCAGCCTGCGTGTGATTGACGTCCCATACCTGGAGTTGATCCGCGTTCCAGCCTTCGGTCTGATGTAAGCGGCTCCAGTCCGTCAAGGAATTAGCATCCTCGAATTCATCGCTCATCTGGGCGAGTTCGCTCACGGGATCCGCCGACAACAATTGCCGTACTTCCAAGGATTCTGTTTGCTGCAATGAGCTGCCATGGGGGCGATTGCGTCGTTTTCTGGGGCGAATTGCTGCGGAATTCTGTCGCTTTGTGATCCGTTTCAGATGGCGATTCATGTTCATTGCACCTGTAATCTGGATGGAGTGACCGGTTCCCAATTGACCGCGTTCTGGGTGCATCTCGCCAACCAATTGGATTTGCGACATTTTTCTGGCACCGTTTGTCAAAAACATCGCTAGCCGGCCCTGATCATGCAGCAATCCGAAACAGACGATTCGTCTATCACTCAGGCCGTGACGGTATGGATCGACGGTGTCAAAGCCGGTGATTCACTGGCCGCACAGCAGTTATGGGAGCTGTATTTCGGGCGAATGGTCGAGTTGGCGCGTCGCAAACTGGAAGGGGCCGGCCGAGCTGTCGCGGATGAGGAAGATGTGGCGATCAGCGCCTTCAAGAGTTTCTGCCTGGGCGCTCGCAATGGCCGTTTCACCCAACTGGTCGATCGCCGCAATTTGTGGCCATTGCTGCTCACGATCACGGCGAATAAGTCGGTAGACCTGATCCGCAGACAAAATCGGGTGAAACGAGGCGGAGCTGGCACCACTGAGGATCGAGACTCCAAACGGCCCGGGGTGGCTGTTCCCCTGAGTCAGATTCTGAGTTCGGAACCCAATCCGGAATTCGCGACGGCAGTGGCCGAGGAACTCGAACGCTTGCTGACTCGGATGGAAGCCACCGGCGATTCTGATTTGAGGCGGATTGCCGTGTGGAAAATGGAAGGAGAAACCACAACGGAGATCGCCCGAAAATTGCGTTGTGTCAGGCGGACAGTTGAACGCAAACTGGATTTGATTGCTCGTTCGTGGGCAGGAGATTTCGCAGGGTGACTGTGAGCGGCAACGACAAGTTTTCGAATCTGCCCGAGGCGCAGATGGTGCGCATCAACCAGATCTGCGACCGGTTCGAGCGAGAGTGGCAGTCCGGTGATGAACCAAGTGTCGAGTCGTATCTGGCCAATTCCGAAACGATTGATCGCCCCGTACTCACGCGGGAACTGCTTGCCATCGACATCCGATATCGTCGTGTGCGGGGACTGAGCGTCTCACTACCGGATTATCAACGCCGTTTCCCGGATATTGAGGCCACCTGGCTGATCGATACCCGCAGCTACGTCGGAAGTCCGGCCGCATCCGCCGACACGTCCCAGACTCCGCAACGCCTGGGTGAATACCGGATCATTTCCTGCATCGGTGAAGGCGGCATGGGTACGGTCTACAAAGCCGAACACGAGATCATGGGCCGCACAGTTGCCTTGAAGGTCCTACGGTCCGAAATCCGTGCACACCCCGACTTGGCTCGTCGATTCCAGCGTGAAGTGCGTGCCGCCGCCCGCCTGTCGCATCCTAACGTGGTCACTGCTTACGATGCGGGATCACACGCCGGAGTCCATTACTTGGTCAGCGAATTCGTGGATGGACAGGACCTGCAACAGCTGGTCGCAACCCGAGGCCCACTGCCAGCGGATCGCGCGTTGCTGTGCATCCTGCAGGCGGCTCGAGGCCTGGCCTATGCTCACGAACAAGGTGTGATTCACCGCGACATCAAACCCTCGAACTTGTTGCTGGACAAGAATGGCCGCGTGAAGATACTCGATATGGGTCTGGCGCGGCTGGAAGCCGATGATCAGCAGGGAATGGCCGCGTTGACCATGAGCGGAATGGTATTGGGCACCCTGGCCTTCATGGCTCCCGAACAGGCCGCCGACACCCGCACCGCGGACGCCCGTTCGGACATCTACAGCCTGGGATGCACGTTGTTTTATCTGCTTACCGGGCGCCACGTGTTTGACGGCGATACGATTACCGAACTGATTCACGCGCACGCCAAGCAAGAGGCACCATCAGCGGCGGAACCCGGAAAAGTTGAGGAGCTGGATGCCATTTTCCAGAAAATGGTCTGCAAATCACCAGAGGACCGCTATCAGAGCATGGCTAAACTGGTGACAACCTTGAAGTCGTTCAAGGAACAGTCCGCCGCCGTGACGCGTCCGCGCACAGAGACCTCGTCAGCTCCATCAAGCCTCGAGTCTGCACCCATTGAACAGTCCGTCGCCGCGATCCCCGCTCCGCGTCCTGCCCGCACACGGCGTAAACAACAAAACCGAGGCCGCTCCACCGATTCGACTCTCTCGAAACCGATCATCATTGTCGGTGTCACGACCGTACTGTTGATACTGTTTGCCATTCTGAATCCCCTACGAAATCCCAACACGGCCGATTCACCGCCCGACGAACAAGATCCGACCGGAGTGACCGGAACGGACTCAGACCGGGATCCAGAGACCACAAGCCAACCCGGATCGACAACCGGATCCGGACTGTCGTTTAATGGCCATAGCAGCTATGTGGTCGCAGAGACGCTCACTCGACGAGCGGGTGATACCGCGACCCTGGAGGCCGTGGTCGTACAACGCGAACCGCGACTGGCAAACGTCATATCCTGGCTCGGCCCTGACTGGATGGCCTTGTTCAACGATGGCCACCACTGGGGGATCGCTCGCCAGGTCGGCACCGAGTCGCGACTGATCATCGCGGTGGCCGAGGCGCGAGTCGACCAACGAACGCACCTGGCCGGGACATGGGACGGCGACCGTTTGCGTCTGTTCATCGATGGCGTGCCAGTCCGAACGGACTCTCTAGAATTCAGCATGTCCAACACGACACAGGGGCTCTACATCGGAGGCGTTCGCCGCGACTTGCTGCCGTCTAACGAGAACGATCGTTTCTTCAACGGCGTTATTGAATCGGTCCGCATCTCCAGTGGAGTTCGCTACGAAACACAATACGATCCAGGCCCCTTGACCCCCGATAACACCACCTTGGCCCTGTATCGATTCGACCGCGTGCGGGGCTCGAGGGTCGCCGACGCATCAAACCACGGTCACTCAGCACAGATTGTCGACGCCAAATTGATCACGGACTGAAACGGAGCAGGGACGTCGGGTACTGGCCGAGGCCTAGCTGTGTTGACGCATCTCCGAACTACGCCAGAATGTCGCGTAGCACTTCACCTTCAACATCGGTCAACCGAAAGTCGCGGCCGTTGAACCGGTAGGTCAATTGCGTGTGATCGATCCCCATCTGGTGCAGGACGGTGGCATGGATATCGTGAGCATTGACTCGATTTTCAACGGACTTGTAACCAAATTCATCGGACGCCCCAAACTGAGCTCCGCCCTTGAATCCGCCTCCGGCAAACCAGGTGGTGAAGGCATTGGGATTGTGATCGCGCCCGGCCGAACCCTGTGAATCAGACGTGCGGCCAAATTCGCCGCCGTAAATCACGATCGTGTCGTCGAACAATCCTCGTTGCTTGAGATCCGCCAGCAGCGCCGCGGTCGGTTGATCGACCGTGGCCGCACAGGCGCGATGATTCCCGTTGATGTCACTGTGTGCATCCCAAGGAACATCGCTGACAGCGCCCCCGGGAGTATTTGGACAGGATGCGAAAACCTGCACGAAACGCACTCCCCGCTCAATCAGCCGCCGTGCGATCAGACATTGCCGTCCATAGTCTTTTGATTCCTTCCGATTCAAACCATACATCTCCTGGGTGTGCGATGACTCTCGGGCCAGATCAAACGCTTCCGGTGCCGAAGTTTGCATGCGGTAGGCCAGCTCGAAAGACTCCAGCCTCGCGTTCAAATCCCGATCGAAAGGGCGTTTGTTAGCATGTTTGGCATTGGCGTCGTTCAGCACATCCAGCAGCGAACGCTGGTGCTCCCCGGTCAAGTCACTCGGGCGTTGCAGATTGGCGATCGGCTTGGCTCCCCGGGGATCCAGAGCGGTCGCCTGATAGACCGACGGAAGAAACCCTGAAGACCAGATCGGATCGGCGCCACGGGGCTTGGTTCCGTGCATCACCACATAGGCCGGCAGATTGGCATTGTCGGTGCCCAGTCCATAAGTCAGCCAAGAGCCCATACTGGGGAATCCCTGACGGATCATTCCCGAGTTGAATTCCAGCATCGCGGGCGTGTGGTTGTTGGACTGCGAATGACATGAATAGACGAATGCCATGTCGTCGACGTGTTGCGAGATGTTGGGAAAGATCTCAGACGTCCACGCGCCGGACTGACCGTGTTGCTTCCACTTGAACGGCGATTTGAGGCACTTGCCGCTCGTCGTAAAGAACCCCGTCTTGGGATCCGCACCGGCAAGTTGTGTGCCGTCACGTTTCTGCAATTCCGGTTTGTAGTCAAACGTGTCGACCTGTGACGGGCTTCCCGTTTGAAACAGCCAGATCACGGCTTTTGCCCGCGACGCGAAATGGGATGGCCGTTCCTCCAACGGATTTCGGGACGGTTTTTCCGCCACCACACCCTGCTCGTGTAACAAGCCGGTCAGAGCAACCGAACCGAAGCCCAACCCGGCTCGCTGCAAAAACTCCCGCCGCGAATTCGAAATGTCCACAATCTGCTGCTGCATGGCATCGTTCCTATTGATTGACGAGATCGTGCTCAGCGTTGCCAGTTGGTCGCGGCTAAGGCTCACTCAATCGATGTACACAAATTCGTTCAGGCACAAAACCAGGTGGCAAAAATCTCTGACGGCCAGCGGCATCGCGTTGGCGTCGTTGGCTCGGGACTTTCGCTGACGTTCAATGAACCCCCGCATCACCCGATGCTCGGCAACCGTTGGTTTCCGGCAGACCGCAATGCGATATGCGGCATCAATCGTCTGTTCAACTGATGTATCGCCACTCGGCCGAACCCGACTGGCAAACTGCGTCGCGATCTCCCGAATGATGGAGGAATTCAGCAGTGCCAGTGCCTGTGGTGCCACGGTACTTTCCTGCCGCGTGGCGATGCCTTGCATTGTGTCGGGAGCGTCGAACAGTTGCAGAAACGGAATCAGCTGGCTGCGTTTCACCGTGAAATAGATACTCCGGCGTTTGCTTTTCTGATCGAGTGTCCCCTTCCCAAATGACGTCCGGTCCAGTGTCCCGGCAACAGTCAGTAGACTGTCGCGGATCGTCTCTGCATCCAGTCGCCGCGCACCGCGCCGCCAGTACAACAGGTTCTCGGGATCATGCCGGCGGCCGCTAGGAGTGACTTCGCCAGCCTGCATGTAGACCGAACTCGTCATGATCAGCTTATGCAGTGGTTTGATTTTCCAACCGCCACGAACCAGTTCGCCGGCCAGCCAATCGAGCAATTCGGGATGTGACGGCTTGGCCCCGCGCGTACCGAAGTCGCCCGGCGTGGCCACGATACCGCGACCAAAGTGATGATACCACAGTCGGTTGACCATCACTCTGGCCAGCAAATGACCCGCTCCGTGTTCCACATCTGTCAGCCAATCGGACAAACCGATACGGCCGGGACGGAGTTTTGTCGCATCCTCCTTCGTCTGCAGCCAATGTTGCTCCTGCTGTTTGCTCCGCATCAAAATTTGCAGAAACCCCGGAGTCGCCAGCTGTTCCTTGTTGTCAGCATTTCCACGACGCAGATGATAGACCTTGTACGTGTCTTCCCCAAATTGATAAGTCGTACCTCGCACTCGGGCCGCGAATACGTTGCTCAATTCCGGTTTCGGTTTCTCGGTCTCCTGTCGCGTGACAAGCTGGTTCAGCCGAAGCCAATCCAAGTCGAATCCTCGGTACCACTCGACCAGTTTTTGTCGCTGTTGCTTGTTCCATTTGTCACTGGGCACAGCAATGATCGTCTTGATTTCCGCTGGAGTCACGGCCGCGGTTGCGGCAAAGTAGAAGCCCGTGGCGCCTCCACTGTTTACGATTTTCATCAGGACTTCGTTGCGACCAGAGGCCAACTGAATTGTCACCTTTTCCTGTCCGGCGGCGGCCACGTTGCGGCCGACCTTCTTGGCCAGGACTTGCCGGCCATTGACCCACAGTTTGATGCCGTCGTCACTTCCCAAGGAAAGCGCCGCCAAACGGGGTGACTCACAATTGATGATGCGTACCAGGTAATTTGCCCCGTTGGCGCCCTTCAGCTTGTCGTTATGCGCCACTCCGTCTTTCCAGTCAGGCTGTTCGCTCCACTTCAACTTGCCATCCGCGAAAGACCGGTCGCGTTCCGTATCGAGTTCGGGACCAAATACCTGGTCGAAAGCCGTATTGAAGTCTTTTGCGGTAAATGGGCCAACATGCTGCCAGGGTTCGATACCGGTCACCTCGAGTGCCTTGACGGGTGAGACCGCGAAATAGAACCCCGAAGGACCGCCGCCGTTGACGATCTTCATCAACAGTTCGTTGCGTCCCTTACGAACCGGAACATTGACGGTCTCCTGTCCGGCAGCAGCGCCTCGACTGACGACTTTCGACAAGACCGGCTTGCCGTTCCACCAGACCGCGATCGCGTCATCGCTACCCAACGACAGGGAGATCATCTGGTCTTCCGGCGACTCGATGACACGAAAAATATAATTTGCTGCGTTGTTACCGCTGAACGTGTTGTGAATCGCACCGTCCCCCCATTTCGGTTGGGGATTCCATTTGAGTGTCCCGTCAAGAAACGTCGCTGCCAGATCGACGTCCTGCTCGGGACCGAACTTTTGTTCGAACGCCATCGCAAAACTGGCGGCGGGAAAGGGGCCCACGTGGTGCCAGTCCGCAAGCTGCAACGACGGCATGGCCGGGTCCCCCTGTTCGGCCTGATTCGCGAGCCATTTTTCGAAACCGGATGTCTGCTTTTCTTTTTCATATTCCGCACGCCCCGTAACCAAAGGCGCGAGCGCAGCGTTGTATGTCGCGTTCTTCGCGTGAAACTCTTCGGGTTTGATATTGATCCCGGTGTTGGCGAAACCCACGTCCGCGAAACAGGAAACCATGCGGTAGTAGTCGAATTGCGGCAACGGATCAAATTTGTGGCTGTGGCAGCGGCAGCAGCCGACGGTCAGACCCAGCAAAGATGTACCCAACGTACTGACCATGTCGTCGAGTTGTTCGTAGCGGCTGCGTTCACGTTCCTTTTGCGTCTGTTGTGTGGTGTACGGACCGGCAACGAGGAATCCGGTCGCAGCTATTGAATTGATCGCCGCGTGAGCATCGCTGGTCGTTTTCACATTCACGTCGGTGAGTAAGTCGCCCGCCAGTTGCTGCCGCACAAATTGATCGTATGGCAAATCGGCATTCAGGGCGCGGATCACATAATCCCGGTAATGCCAGGCGTTGGGACGATCACCGTCAAACGCATAACCATTGCTTTCCGCGAAACGTACGATGTCCAGCCAGTGCCGAGCCCAGCGCTCGCCATAGTGCCTGCTGTCGAGCAACTGATCAACGAGCCGATCATAAGCGGCTGTGGGATCGTTGGCCGAGTCTTGGACGAACTGTGCTACCTGGTCCGGTGAAGGCGGCAGCCCGGTCAGGTCGAAAAATGCGCGACGAATCAACGTGCGGGGCTCTGCGCGCGAATTCGCGGTGATGCCGGCGCGTTCCAGCCGAACCTTCACAAACCGATCGACGGGTGTGCGCATCCAATCTGCCTTCTCGACTTCCGGCGGCTCCTCCTGCCCCAACGGTTGAAATGCCCAGTGTTTTCGGCCCGCCTCGAGATCGACCTGCGAGGCCGTCACAACTCCACCCCCTTCACGCGGATCCGGAGCCCCCATCTCAATCCATTTCACGAAATGGGCGACAATCTCATCAGGCAACTTCCCCTTCGGCGGCATCTTCAAACCGTCATGTCTTAATGCACTGATCAGCAGGCTATCGCCAGGTTTGCCAGGCACGACCGCCGCCCCGCTCTCACCACCCCGGCGGCTCCCGCTTCGCGAATCAAGCAATAGTCCGCCTTTGAGCTTCTTCTTCGCCGCCGCACCAGCGGAATGGCAGGAATAGCAGTGCGTGACCAGCATCGGGCGAATCTTGGCCTCGAAGAAATCAAGCCCCTTGCGATCGGGTTCCGACGCGCGCAGCCCGGTGGCACATAACGCGAGAATCAGCACGGCGAGCAATCGTCTCATCATAGCTTCCTGTCAATTACGGCAGATCAGGCACAAAGTCCTGTCGAATCCGTATCGGTGCATCGTTGATCGTCTTGTTCTGAACAATACGGCTGGTGAGCCAAAAGCGGAGCTGGAAACAGGTACGAACAGGTCAGGTGGGAATTCAGGAGGCGCGGACTGATTGTTCTGCCGACCTCTCAAGGATCGTTGAAGAATCGGGAAAACGCAAGACAGGAAACGCTCGCTGCCGAAAGTTCAGGTTTTGCACAATGACGCTCGGCCTGTGCTCCTATCCTGCGCCCGGAAATGTGGTCTCTCGTTTCCATAGTTTACCGGCGGCAAAACACCGCCCGCAACCGCGACGCAGGCGCGGACGTGTTTCTCTCCAGGCAGCGGCGCACCGGCGGCGAGGTCCGTGGGGAGTGTCCGGTTCGGCGGGTCTGCGCAGCACGCGCCGGAAATCGATTACGGATCTTGGAAGCCGAATCAGCGGATGCGGCCAAGTTCTGCAAGGTACCTCACCAAATCCAGCAGTTGCGCATCAGAAAGTCGCGAGGTCAGACCCGTTGGCATCGCACTGCCGGTGACCCGACGCTGTTCAATGGACCGCTGTGGAATCGTGATCCGCTGTCTCGTTGCCAGATCTTCAAGAATCAAATCGCCGGCTTGTCGGCTGTCGCGGGTCGTCCGCTCGTATCCGACATGCACTTTTCCCTCGTCTGTTATCACCTGCACAAGAGAAAATCCCTCTTTGACGTGTCGATTGGGCCACAGCAATTCTTCGACGATCCTCTGGGGCGAGAGACTGCTGCCGATCGCGGTGAGATCCGGTCCACTGTTGCCGCCGGCACCGCTGACCTTGTGGCAGGAACTGCAAGCCGTGGCCTGAAACACTTCTGCGCCGCGTTTGACCTGTCCCATGTGTTGTGCGTCGGTCACCAGACGCTCCACATACTGTTCCGAGTAGTCTGGAATATTTGTGTCGGTACCGAGTGACTGGCTGAGGATGTCGAATAGGAGCTTGTCAGAGCGCCCGGTCGCAAACAGGGCCCGCAAGACGTGCGTGGCCCGCGCCGGTGTTAACGGCTGTTTTCGTAACACGCCCCCCAGAGCGGCAGCCCCGCCTTTTTGCTCGAGCAACGCCCGCAATATCGCAGTGCAATCGGACGCGTTCAGTTCTGTTTTCGCGAACATCATAGCGGCAGATCGGGCGGCGACGTGCATGTCAATCGACGCCAGGGATTGTATCGCGGAAGATCGCAGGGCGCTGTCGGCACCGCCGTCCGCGTAGCGAATCAGTAGACTGCGGCTTGCCGGCAGTTTCATGTTCGCCAGTGCTCCCAAGGCCGCAGCTCTGAGCGCAGTCGGTAAGTCCTCATTTTGCGCGGTCGATAGAACCCGATCCTGAGTACCGTCGACTTTCCAGATGCCGGCCAGTGTCAGTGCGCGGCTGCGCAGCTGCAGACTCCTCTGATTCAGCAATCCGTTCAGAGCATTCGCCAGATCACCGGATGGATGCAGCTTGCGAAAACGGGCTGTTTCGATCAGATGAGCCAATACGGTAGCATGAGCCGCGGCGTCGTACTGGCCAGCTCTTCGAAACCGAGTGGCATCGAGGCCGTAGGCCCGAAGATCGTCCGCATCGCCAACCGACAGAATGGCAGCAATCACCGACGCCTTGGACGCGGATGACAAGTCTGCGGAATCCGCCAGCCGTTTGAGGTCATCGATCACTTCGCGGCCACCAGCCTCGTTCAATACCGTCGCCAGGTGACGCGGGTCACGAAAGGACACACTTCCGTCACGCAGAGCCCCCAGCCACAGCGGTCGCAATTGGTGGATCGCCTGGACCAAGCTGTAGTCAATCCAAGGATCAGACGGCCTATCCAGGACGCGTGCCGCCACCGCGATCGCGTGCTTGGAATGAATCGCTGCGCAAGCCATTACGGCTTCCATCCGCACCAGAGGATCCTCATCGGCGATACGCGGCGCCAGCATCTCTAATGGAGCCGGCAAACGATCGTGCCATCGACCGACAATGCGCGCGGCGTAGGCCCGGGCTTGTGGTTCGCGGGCCTGCAACAGTCGCTCAAGCAGAGCGGGCGCTACGATTTCGATCGTCGCGTAAGCTCCCAAAGCTTCGTACAGATGGTGCTCGTACCGCGGGAGCTTGGGGTCCAGCGATCGGACCCAGTCGTGCAATGCGGGACCAATGTCCGCAGCGTCCCGCGTGCTCAACACACGCTTGGCCTGATAACGCGTCCAGTGCTCGGATGACTTCAATGCGTCGAGGACCTGGGGGATCGCTGCCTCTGACAGTTGTGGCGGGGCGACCACATCCACTTTCGCGGCGAGTCGCCAGATGCGACCATGCGCCTTATCACGTGTGGGATCCCGATAAGCGTCATCTTGGTGGCAGGTCACCGGGTTGTACCAATCGACAACGTAGATGACTCCG
>Ga0315336_1004769_pt1 | contig 15602 bp, 18 predicted proteins | sample ASW5metaG_FD_204512 | JGI IMG/M metagenome (GOLD analysis project Ga0315336, IMG submission 204512) | Ammonia-oxidizing marine archaeal communities from Monterey Bay, California, United States - ASW #5 | ecosystem: Environmental > Aquatic > Marine > Intertidal zone | place: USA: California...
GTCGATTCCATGAGTAGTAAACAATCGTTTGCGTTGGTAAGACCTTTTACATCTTGCGTGTGGTTTCCGTATGGGCACGGCTAGCCGTGCCCATACCAGAGGTACGTACCGAGCCGGATCTTCTGGATGGCTTGACAGGGTAGCAGCCTACCCGTAAAAATGGTATCTTGTGACATAATCTGGCCAGTGCAGGTTATCAGCTTTGACGCTGGCCTATTTTGAGGCTAATAAGAGGAGAATCATGCCGAAGATTAAGCATATAGCCATCGCCACCCAGGATCCCGACAAGACAGCCAAGTTCTATATCGATGTGTTCGGTCTTCAGGAGATTGCCAAGCTCGACAGCCCCAATGCCAAGGGGTATTACCTCAGTGACGGCAACATCAACCTGGCGATCCTGGACTTCCAGAACGACCAAGTGGCTGGAGCGGAGTACGGTCAGAATTACAGTGGCATCCACCACATCGGCTTCGAAGTGGAAAACGTGGAAGACGTAGAAAAGAAGCTGGAAGAGGCCGGCTCGGCGGCCCGAGATGACATCAATCAGGCCCTGGGCATCGGTATGCCGGGTGCTGCCCACGCTAACGTGGAAACCAAATATACGGGACCCAATGGCGAGATAGTCGATGTCTCTGGAACCGGTTGGGTCGGAACTCGCGGATTCGATTAGCCGAGCTTTAAGCTATCAGCCATTAGCTGTCAGGACAACGCAGAAGCTGCTCTCTGAAGGGTGATAGCACGTTTATGTTGGTCGAAAGGTGGGGGTTGGACTCTCGGAGTCCACCTCCGCCAGTTCCAGAATCACTTCCGTTCCTGTCTTGATGTCCTTGGGATTGGCGGCATCCACGCCGACTATTCGGGCGCTCAACCTCGGTCCTTCCTCCAAGGTTACGATTCCGGTGCAGTAGGGATTATCCCGGCCGTAACCCTTTTCCATCATGTGGGCCGGTACTATGTATATGCAGGTAAAGGTGCTTAGCTTTCCCTTGCCGCTGAACTCGTACCACTCCATGTCACGCCCGTGACAGGAGTGACACATGGGCCGGGGCTCCGGAGATAAGGTTCCGCAGGCACGGCAACGCACTCCCACCAACTTCTTTTCTTTGGTTAGGTAGGTATTGAAAGAGGCTGCGGTAAACGCCCGATTCTCTTCGGCCATCGTGGCTCCTGGTTTGCCACAGAGACACAGAGGGAACCGAGAATTAAAAGAAACTCCGTGATCTGTGTGTCTCCGTGGCTATCGTTATCCGGATCTAACTGCTTCGACGCAGGATGTTGACCACGCAAGTCCCGCCGGTGCCGCCTAGGTTGTGGGTTAGGCCCAATTCCAGGTCGGGTTTATTCACCTGTCGGCCGGCGGCCTCACCCCGTAGTTGGTGGAATATTTCTGCTACTTGAGCGACGCCGGAAGCGCCCACCGGGTGTCCTTTGGCTTTTAGCCCGCCGGAGGTGTTGATGGGCTTGTCGCCGTGCAAGGCGGTCCTACCCTCGTCAACTGCCCTGCCGCCTTCACCGGGAGCGAAGAACCCCAGATCCTCCGTGGCTATAATCTCCGCGATGGTGAAGCAGTCGTGAACCTCGGCTACCTGGATGTCGTCAGCGGTCACTCCAGCCATCTCATAGGCTGCTCCGGCAGCGGCTTTGGTGGCGGACAGGGATGTCAGCTCGTCGGCGTCGTGAAGAGGCCGTCCACTGGCTTGGCCTGTGCCGGCTAGCTCGATAGGCTTATCGGAAAAGTTTTTGGCTATTTCCGAGGCTACCAACAACACGCAGGCTGCGCCGTCGGTAATGGGAGCGCAATCGTAGAGCCGTAAGGGCCAGGCGACCCACGGATTGGCTCCGGGGTCGTTAAGGAAATCAATCTCGGTAGCGTATTCGGGTACCGGTTGGCCACGCTCTTGAGCCCGGGCCATCCGGCGCTCCATCAAACCCTGGATGGTGACATTGAACTGAGCCTTAGGATTTAATGCGCCGTTCTTGTGGTTCTTGATGCCCACTTTTAGCAGTTGGTCCAGGTTGGTATCGTACCGGTCCATGTGGGCGGTGGCGATGGCCCCGAAGATTCCGGGGAATGTCAGTCCGGCTGGCACCTCGTAAAGACCGTCGGCGGCCGTTGCCAGCACATCGGTTACTCCCTCGGTTGGCAGGCTGGTCATCTTCTCCATGCCCCCCACCAAAACGATGTTGTATAACCCCGACGCGATAGCCATGATGCCTTCACGTAGGGCGCTGCCGCTGCTGGCGCAGGCATTCTCGATACGGGTCACGGGCATGGGAGTCAAGCCCAGCCAATCGGCTATGATGGGTGCAGCGTGCCCTTGATGTTCGAAGAGATCGGAGGAGTAATTACCCACATAGGCGCACTCAATGTCCCGGACATCGATGCCCTGGTCCAGGTTGTCCAGCATGTCCTGGAAGGATTCAACGAACAGATCCCGGCTGTCTTTGTCCGGAAAGGCCCCGAAGCGGGACATACCGGCGCTGACGATGGAAACGGGCCTACCCAGTTGACGTTTGCGGCTGGCGGTTGACATCAGAGAGTTCCTCCGAGGGGTAGTTTGATGGTGACTTACTTGCGCCTACTGATTGCAATCATCTGGTTTAACTAGGTGGGGCGTCAACCGTATAGGCTAGGTGCAGTGTCCCCTACACCCCTCGGATGATCCCCTCGCACATCTCCGCGCCCTGCACAATCTCGGAGATGTGCGCAGTCTCGTTAGTGGTGTGGAAAGAGCGGACCCCTATCCCTACTGGCAACGCCATGATGCCGTTCTCGTGGAAGACGTTGGCGTCGGAGCCGCCGCCGGTGGCCTCTAGGAGGGGTTCCAGTCCGATCTGGGCGAGAGCCCGGCCCAACATGGTGACGGTGGGGTGGGAGGCGTCCACCTTGTACGCCTGGTAGGTGTTGCGGATGACCAGATCGATTTGAGCATCCGAGTGGCGGGCCACGGCCTCCTTGAAGATGCGGCGGAACTCGTCGGAGTAATGGTCCAGCTTAGCGTTGTCCCGGCTGCGTATTTCTCCGTCCATGAAGGTCTCTTCCGGAATGATGTTTCGCTTCAGGCCGCCGTCGATACGACCCACGTTGGCGGTGGTTTCGGAGTCGATCCGGCCCAGAGGAAGCTGGGTCAGAATCTCCGCCGCGATCAGGATGGATGAAAGTCCCTTCTCCGGCTCCACGCCCGAATGGGCGGCGAGGCCACGAATGTTGGCCGTGACCACGTTCTGGGAGGGCGCTGCCACCGATATCCGGTTCACCGAGCCTTCGCCATCGAAGACAACACCGGACTTTGCCGTAAGCTGGGAGAACTCGAGATTGTGCACACCCACAAGTCCGCCCTCTTCGGCGCGAGTGAAGGCAACTTCGATGGGACGGTGTTTGGCCCCGGCATCAACCACCGAGGTCAACGCCTCCAACACGATCGTGAGACCGGCCTTGCAGTCGCCGCCCAAGATGGTGGTTCCGTCGGAGCGTAGAACGTCGCCTTCCAGCACCGGACGTATGCCCCGGCCCGGCTCGACGGTATCGATGTGGGCCGATAGCAGTAACGGTTCACCGTCTCCCGACAGTTTGGCGATGATATTTTTGAAACTGTCGTGGTAAATCTCAAAGCCCAAGGCCGCCAACCTGTAGCTTACTTCCTGATCGATCTCGTCCTCTTCTCCGGTTGGACTATCGATGCGAATCAAGTCGGTCAACGTTTGTATCAGACGTTCTCGGTTAGCCAAAGGAACCTCCCAGGGCCTAAAAGTTAGGGCAGGGCCGCCACGGCCTTAATCTCCACTAGGAACTCCTCTTGCACCAGACCTGCGATGACCAGAAGGGTGTTTGGAGGATAGTCGCCGCCGGGATATAGGCCGGGGAACAGTTCGGTGCGGGTGTCGATGAATGGTTGTATGGAGCTTCTTCCCACCAGATAGGTGGTGAACTCAACCACGTTGCTGAAGGTTGCTCCGGCCTTGGCCAGCACGTGGCCGAGGTTTTGGAAGACCTGGCGTGTTTGGGCAACGACATCCTGGCCAGCCAGTTCGCCATCGGCGTCCACACCCACCTGACCGGCGATGTAAAGCAGGCTTCCGGCCGATACCTTGACGGCATGGGAATAGGCGCCCAGCGGCTTGGGAGCATTGGGCGGGTCGAGTGTCGTTCTTTGTAGGTCTGGCATAATCGAAGCCTCCGTTCACTGGGGATTGGAATAAGCGTTTCCAATATCTTTCCGGTCACCCATTATAGGGTACCTGGAAGATGCCTGAATAATCCTTCATATAGGGTCGGTTTTGGCTGGACCTGAAGGCGAGCGCCAGGGTACCCAGGCACGTGGAGGGTGGTATACTCGGCGGTATGACGAACGATCAGATAAAGCCCCAGGTAGGGGTGGGTGTGGTGTTCCTACAGGGCAGCCGGGTTTTCTTGGCCAAACGCCACGGCTCCCACGGCGAGGACACTTGGGCTTCGGCTGGTGGCCATCTGGAGATGGGTGAAACCCTGGAGGAGTGCGCCCGGCGTGAGGCGATGGAGGAATTAGGTGTGACTGTGGGGGATCTGCGGTTCTTATGCGTGACCAACATCATCGCTTACGATAAGCACTACCTGGACATAGAGTTTCTAGGCGATATCGGGGAGCAAGAGCCGGTTTTGGCCGAGCCTGAAGCGTTCACTGAGTCGGGATGGTTTCCCTTGGACGACCTACCCCAACCTTTGTTTGAAGCGGTACGCTATGCCTTGGACAGCCTGAATACCGGCCAGTACTACTATCCAGGCGGTTGACGATACTGACTGGGTCGGATTTACGAAAAATAATCTTAAGGAATCTTCTTGGGAGGTGAACCAATGTCGGCAACTAAAGGACGGGGATTGATGATGGTCTTCACGGATGTTCCGGCAGACGTGGAGGAAGAGTTCAATCGATGGTATGACGAAGAACATATCCCGGAGAGGCTGTCGATACCCGGCGTATTGAGCGCCGCCCGCTACACCGCCTTGGAAGGCGCTCCCAAACACCTGGCCTGCTACGAATTAACTGAGCCTGAAGCCTGGTCGACCGACGCTTGGCAACATTACCTGATTAACCCCACGGAATGGTCCAAGCGGATGTCGCCCAGTGTGGTGGGTGAAACCTACATACGCAACGTGTACCGCCTGATTTATCCAGACCCGGTGTCCGAAGAGACTGCCCAGGCTGGCATGTCGCCCGTTCTATTGGTAGGCCGTATGTCGGTTCCACCGGACCTGGAAGACCAGTTTAACCACGCCTATAACACTGAGCGGCTGCCGATGTGCGCAGGTATCCCCGGATATATACGTGCCCGTCGGTTTGAGGCGGTGATTGGCGATCCGAAATATATCACCGTGCATGAGATGCAAACCCCCGAGGTGGCCGATAGTCCAGAATGGAAAACATGGACCAAGATGGTTACGCCTGATTGGTCCGGAACAGTGCGTCCTCAGATGGTTCACGAAACGGGGTCGCCAGGGGTATACCTTAGGAGAGACTAACTCTTTGTTCTAGAGGCCGGATGGAAGGAGGCGAATTGAACTGATCTCGCCTGGAATGGCCGGGTTTTATGATGGCTTTTTTCGCGGTTTTCGGCCCGAAATAATTCGGTGGACATAAAGAGGGGTCATTAGTACAAAAACCCCCTCATTCACCCGTGAACCTGGTATAATAGCTACTATATGTTGTAGGTGGGTGGCGTGGAAGTTTTCCTGATGCACCACTTCGGCGCTCTCCCCCTAAGTATCCACACTTTGTAGGAATTATACATATGGTGCAACAGTCCAATTCCGACTACACTGCGAAAGATATTCAGGTCCTTGAAGGACTGGAAGCGGTCAGAGTCCGACCCGGGATGTACATCGGCAGCACCGACCAACGCGGTCTGCATCACTTGATTTACGAAGTTCTTGATAACGCGGTCGATGAGGCCATGGCTGGCTTCTGTGATACGGTCAATATTTCCCTGGACTCCGAAGGGATTATAACGGTTATCGACAATGGGCGAGGTATTCCCATCGATATCCATCCAACAACAGGAAAAACAGCATTGGAAACCGTGATGACCACCTTGCACGCCGGAGGCAAGTTCGGTGGCGGGGCCTACAAGGTCACCGGCGGCTTGCATGGCGTTGGTGGTTCGGTGGTCAACGGCCTGTCAGAACACCTTCGTGCGGAGGTTCGCCGAGGCGGCTGGACCTATTCACAAGATTACGAGGCGGGTATCCCCTTGGGTGAAGTCGAGAAAGGGGAAAAGACTGAGGAGCATGGGACCCGGATTGCATTTAAGCCAGACCAGAAGATTTTTCCTGAGATTGAATATGACTTTGAGATTTTGGTCAGTCACTTCAAAGAGATTGCCTTCCTCAACAAGGGCTTGGAGATTCAGTTCGTTAGCCATTGGCATGAAGAAGCCCGCTCTGGAGATATAGAGCGGTCCTATTATTTCGACGGTGGCATCGCCAATCTAGTTCGTAACTTCAACCGGAACCGCAAAGTGATGCAACAGCTTCCCTTTTACTATGAAAAGACTCTTGATGACACCATGGTGGAAGTAGCGGTCCAATATAACGACAGCTTTACCGAGACCGTGTTCTCCTTCGCCAACTGTATCAACACCCAAGAAGGCGGGACCCATATGACAGGGTTCCGCTCCGCCCTGACCAGGGTCATAAACGATTATGCCCGCCGCCAAGGCTTCATCAAAGACGAAGCCTCCAACTTGACCGGTGAAGACGTGAGAGAGGGTCTTTCGGCCGTTATTAGCGTCAAACTTACCGACCCCCAGTTCGAGGGCCAGACGAAGACGAAGCTGGGTAACGCTGAAGTACGCGGTGTGGTGGACTCGGTGGTCAGCGAAGGCCTGGGCCGATACCTGGAAGAGCACCTGCCTGAAAGCAAACGAATCATTGAGAAATGCCTCACGTCCCAGCGTGCCCGAGAGGCCGCCAAGAGGGCGCGGGAACTGGTTCAGCGTAAGAACGCCATGGACGGGTCTTCTCTTCCCGGTAAACTGGCCGATTGCGCCGAAAGAGACCCGTCGAAATCTGAGATATACATTGTAGAGGGTGAATCGGCCGGTGGATCGGCCAAGATGGGCCGGGACCGCAGCTTCCAGGCTATTCTGCCGCTGAAAGGCAAGATTCTAAACGTGGAAAGGGTGCTGCAACAACCGGACCGTATCTTGAGCCACGAGGAAATACGAGCCCTGGTCGCCGCAGTGGGTGCCGGTGAGGGCGACGAGTTCGACATCGAAAAGATTCGGTACAACAAAATCATTATCATGACTGACGCCGACGTTGACGGCTCTCACATCCGCACCCTGATACTGACATTCTTTTATCGCCGTATGAAGTCCATCATCGATGCCGGGTTCTTGTACATAGCTCAGCCGCCTCTTTACCGGATTCAGACTGGCAACAAGATTCAGTACGCTTACGACGATGCGGAGAAAGACGTTGTGCTGGAAAAACTTAACGGCGCCCGGAATATCCACTTGCAGCGTTACAAAGGCCTGGGTGAGATGAACCCGGACCAGTTGTGGGAAACAACCATGAACCCGGAAACTCGGCAGATGCTACAGGTGGACATTGAGGACTCAGTTGACGTGAACGATGTCTTCTCTACGCTGATGGGTGAAGTAGTGGAGCCTCGGAAGAACTTCATCGCCGCCCATGCTCGCAGTGTTCAGAATCTGGACGTCTAAACCTCGGGGATAGCGCGCCTGTTTCAGTCCTTAACGGACTAACTCCTAGGAGCTAGTCCATTAGTTGAGCTTTTGCTTGATATCGCCTCTTCCGTCATTCCGGCGCATGCCGCAATCCATGGAACGTCGGTATGAGAATAGTGTCTGGTCACTAGATTTTCACGGCGTGACGGTCGGTAGTCTTACCGTTAGGGAGCGAACCGGTCAACGAACATGGGTCCTGTCGTTGGAAATTAAACTCAATTAGTTTATAATGATTCCGCGAATGAAGACGCCCCTGGCTACCCCGGTCAACGCATGATTGCAGTTCCAGAGGCTCAGGAACACTCAGGAGGAAGGATTTGACCGCCAAAAAGGCCACTCGCCAACAAGAAAAGCGCTCGTTAAGAAACCGCGGGGTGCGTAGCGCCACTAGGAATGGAGTGGCCTCGGCTCTTCGATCCATGGGCCGGGGTGAGGTGAGTGAGGCAGAGTCCTTGGTCACCCACGCCATCACGCTATTGGACCAGGCCGTTAGAAAAGGTGTGATGCCTAAGAACACGGCATCCCGGGGCAAATCCCGCTTGTCGGCCCGCCTCAACCTGATGAGGGCTGCGAGCTAACTCCCGCCGATTCATCCCTGAGGCGCTTGGGGTGCAGCGCGCCATTTGGTCGTCGATGCGAATTGCCTTGTTCCTCCCTTCCGTATCGATTTGCATGTCTTAAATCCGTATCACTTCGGATGGTCATTTTCTACAACTGGTTGCGACCCAATATTCCTCTTTTCTTGTCCACGTGTGACAGACTGCGGTTGACACCTACTATGCCCTTTGCTAGCTTGACAGAAGCTTAATGTATCTGGGGGAGTTATGGTGACGAGAAAGAGGATGCCCGCCAGGCGGCAGCAGATACTGGAGTTCATTCAGGAATTTATGACCGAGAATGGGATTCCGCCGACGGTGCGAGATGTGCAGAAAGCCTGCGAGATAAGTTCCACCTCGGTCGTCGACTATAATCTTCGGATTTTGGAAAGGGACGGCTACCTCAACCGGCGTCCTGATGTGGCTCGCGGCATAGAGCTTCTGGATAACAGCGGTCAACCGGTGTCCAATGCGCCCAGAGTGCATATAGTTGGCCGCATCGCCGCTGGGCAACCAATCCCGGCCTTCTCTACCGAGGATTCCGCCTCCAGCGCGGAGTTCGATTCGATAGAAGTATCTCCAGACCTTCCCAGGCTCCACGGCCAGCTGTACGGTCTAACCGTTAACGGGTCGTCGATGATTGACGCTTTGATCGACGATGGTGACGTGGTAATCGTAAAGCCAACCAAAGATGCTACCGACGGTGCGATGGTGGTCGCATGGCTCAAGGCTGAAGAGGAAGCGACGCTGAAGAAGTTCTACCTGGAAGGGGACCGAGTGCGTCTACAACCGGCCAACAGTTCAATGAGTGCCATCTACTGTGATGCCCGGAACGTGGAGATTCGGGGGAAAGTCGTGGCGGTCATACGGAAATTCGGTTAAACCCTATACGCTCGGTGTCATGGATGTGCCTTGGGATTGCAGACTAGTTTGTCGAGGAATATCTTTCGGGTTGGGGCAGTGGCATAGGGTGTGGGAGATTTTCCGGTAGATCTATTTACGGTTGTTGACCATAGCGCCGTAAGTGGCGACCATGAACGGTACAGTGTAAGTTAGAGGTATCTTCCACCACATCGAACTATTCCATTGACCTGCTAACAAGAGATCGCCTTGGTTGAGCGCAGTCAGAATCGTTCCTACTACTACACAAGCCGCTAACGACTTCTTGAGCATCGGCCAATGCTGCAATGAGCAGCGAAGGCACTTCGTCAATTCGCTCCTGGCGTTCTGGCTGTCTGCTGCCTTTGGGTCGAACTTAGTTTTGAATTCGAAGGTCCAGCCGGGGGGTAGCACCCGAAGACATCGGTCGCATGTGTCTTCGCTGGTTAAATTCCCGGTGATAGAGTCTACGGCGCTATCCATTTTAATAAACCTGTTCAAAAGGTTTGCCGGTACGATTACTTCTAGTAGGAATCGGGGTAGGTGGCGATTAGTCAATCTGGGAGTAATGGCAGTCCTCGGAGCCTTGAGGTACGGCTTGGCCGGTCGAAATTGTATCTGGGGCCGGTACCGGTGTCAAACAAATCGGAATGCTGGCGTAGCGTTGACATCCAATAGGACCGGCTATAACCCGGCCCTATTGCGTTGGTCGTGTGGAGTATCGTTTAGGTCTGATTGTCCCACAATTGCTGCGACTGCCAGCGTAGTACCCTGATAATGGTGGCCAATTCGGGACCTATGCCGGTGAGGCGCAACACCATTCAGACGAATTTGAAAGCAGTGAGCCGCGCGTTTACCGTATTGATGTTTAATAGGCAACCCAATAATTGGCGTCTGCGATTGCTGGGTTCAACTCGATGGAGATGGAATTGTCCGGGCATTCGTTAAATATGTTGGCTACGACGATGGTGATTACCAAGACGGCCGTCAAGACCATCATCCTCATCGTCATTAGCATGGGAATGACTTTCGCGGTCATGGGCGCTTTAAGGAATTTAACCGGGACGCCAAGAACCTCTTGAACTCTGCCACACCTGTGCGCAAAGCGCCGAGAATGGTTACCAGAAGGAAGGTGGCGCCGCCTAGAATCATTCTCATGCCGGATAACTTGAAGTCGGGCAACCAGGCCTTGGTGGATTCCATGAAGGCTTTCTGGGTTGCTAGGCCCCATCCGCCCACCGCTGCCTCCCTAGTCTCTTTAGAGATCTGGAAGTAGTCTGCCGATATTGACGAGTTAACCAGGCCGTAGATGAACGTGGCCATCACAATCATGAATCCCATCGCGAAGAAAGGGGCCCACATCTTGCTTGCCATCGCGTGGATCCTGGTGACTTCCACGGTAACTGAGTGGCGCTGAACTGGATTTCTCTAGAAGTACGCTGCGTTAATTTGGCCTTGTTTCCCCTTGTGAATCGGTAAGTGTTCCGGGTTGTGTTTTGTTTGTTGATGACCCGGTGTTCTTGCGAGCTTTCATCTCGGGTAGGACCGTGACCATGGTGTTGCCGCGCAGCCGGACGTTCTGCAGAATATTGGCGAACGCGAAACCGAAGCTCAGCAGGAATGAGGACAACCCCAGGACCTCCTGCGCATCATCCAAACTTTGTTGGTTTGAATGCTGGCCAAGTTAGCCAGCAATGCCGAACCGACCTCCGGCCCGTCCCGTGCCTCTTCGCTATAAACGTAATAATCATTGGTCCATGCGACCGAAATCACCAACCAAGTGACAGGGGCCACCAAAACAATCATCATTGCCATGACCCATAGTCCCCCGGTAATCTTTATCTTCAGGGCTGATGTTTGAGCCTGCTTTTTTAGGTTCTTGATTGTTCAAACCTTTGCCTCCTTGTTTCCGGCTTGGTATAGAAATAGATGTTCGGATCTCTGGGCAAATCATGATTCACCTCAATCGCTGTTTTTCGGTATTTCTTATTGGATGACATTAAAGTTTACTGGATGCTTGGACGATTGGCCGTTATAAACTGGAACGCGTTAACCATATGGTGTTTCTATAGATAATAGATTCATTGCCGGCTTAACAATGTTCCTAAAGGGCCACATAAAATTAGATGTCATCGCTTTGAAATGGATGGCTCATGCGTCAGGTCGTGACTGGCAGGGGGAGATAGCTCATCGCGGTACGTCGGCAGGGGCCGCCGAGTCAATGCCACGGAAATAGGAATTCTTGTTCCTGACTCTGATTCCGTCTTATACTGTTGTCGGCAATAGGCATGAAGGGAACCGAATTAAGGATTCTGATTGAGAGGATAGATGTACGACTTTCACACCCACACGTTTCTCAGCGACGGCGTGCTGTCTCCCATAGAGTTGATCCGGCGGGCGATGGTGCGGGGATACAAAGCCATCGGTGTCACGGACCATGTGGGGTTCGGCAATCTAGAATATGTGGTCAAAACCCTGGTGGCGGACTGCGCCAATGGGACCAAACGATGGGACATTCTGGCGATGCCCGGGGTGGAGATTACCCATGTTCCTAAAGTCGACATTGACATGGTCGCCAGGATGGCCAAGGAACTGGGCGCCAAGTTAGTGGCTGTCCATGGGGAAACCATAGTAGAGCCGGTTGAACCGGGGACCAATGAAGCAGCTGTAAGATCGGCCTTTGTGGATGTACTAGCCCATCCCGGGTTAATCAGCTATGAAGTCGCTAGATTGGCGGCGGAGAACGGGGTGTATCTGGAGGTTTCGGCGCGCAAAGGTCACAGCCTTGCGAATGGCCACGTGGTTAATACGGCCAGGGAAGTCGGCGCGGTGACGGTGTTGGACTCGGACGCCCACGAGCCCGAAGATTTGTTGACACTTGATCTGGTCGAAAAAATCGCGGAGGGCGCGGGCCTCAACAAAGAAGAAGCCCACGTCCTATTGCAAACCAATCCGCAAAACCTGCTGGCCAAACTAGGTTTCGGCCCTGTCTCAGCGTCTGATACTAGACCCTGAACTCCTTGAACACTTTGGTGTAACGGTAGCTATCGACTAAACAACTAAGACTTGCCGATCCTGAACACCTTTGTACTGCATACGGGGCAAACACCCGAAGTGGCCGGGCGTCCGTTCTTAAGGGTAACTTGCTGTGGGTTCCGAATCTCTTGTTTGCCGCGGCACTTGAAGCAATAGGCTTCCATAATCTGCACTCCCGATCTGATTAGGCATGATTGGACGGATAATCTATCGATGGTTTCCGGGTTGGAAGCTTTTTCCGAATGCAGGGTCTTAAGAGGACTACGGATGCGCTTGTGGATCCATCTGGACTGTCTTGCCGTTCAACCCTATGGCCGACGCAGAGTCACTCTGCTAAGGCTGATTTTGTGAAGGGAACCGTGACGTTTTTCAATATACAGGGAACAGAAAGATTGTCAAGGCGTGCGAATATTCCTTATCAGACTGGGGAAGATTGACGTTACAGGCTGACGGCGGATGCCCTGGTCGGCGTACTTAAGGCTGTGCTCAGGCTGATTGAGGGGCATACTGGGAAGGCGAATCCACCTCGAAAACCTTAGTAGGGCGCCAGGAGTTGTCGCTCCGATCGAACCGGACAAGAGCCAAGAAGCAACCTTCGCTGGTGTAGGCCCGGAACTCCTCTAGGTATCCCGCATTCTGGGGTGTTTGGCCCAGGCTAACGGACTGACCATGGCGGAGATACTGCTCGGCCTGCTGGCCCACCGTAATACTGTTCAAGTTCTGCAGTACCCAATCGACCGGAAGCAGGTGTTTCTGCCAATCATCTGGGGCATCGCCGGTTGATTCCAATTGATCAGGTGTAACTGAGGATTCGGCTTTGAATGCCCCGCAGGTGAGACGCTCCAATGCGGCCACGTGACCTCCGCAGCCTAGAACCTCGCCCAAGTCATGGGCAAGAGAGCGCATGTATGCGCCTTTCCCGCACTCCACTTCCAAAATCAAACTCGGTAGATCAAATTCCACTATGCGGATGTCGTGCATATCTACCGGACGGCTGGCTACCTCCACTTCAATCCCGGCCCTAGCCAACTTGTATAAACGCTGGCCTCCTACCTTGATTGCGCTATACATGGGCGGTGTTTGTTGGATAGTTCCCAAGAACGGTTCCAGCGCGTCTTTGATCGTCTCCCATGTCAGTCCGCTGGGATCCCCAGTCTTGACCACTTCGCCTTCGCCGTCGTAAGTGGATGTAGTGACACCGAACTTAATCTCCATCAAGTAGACTTTTCTGCCACCCACGACATGATCCATGAGGCGGGTAGCCTGTCCGAAGCATACGGGTAAGACGCCTGTTGCCAGTGGATCCATGGTGCCCCCATGACCGACTTTCTTCCTTTGGCCGGTGATTCTCTTCACCTGGCGCAAGGCGTCCATGGAGGTGATTCCTGAAGGTTTGTAAAGGTTAACGAACCCGTTGACTGCTGGTATTGGGGAGCTTTGTCGTCTAGGCATGGTTCAGTTGTTTGTAGCCTGCGCCGGATTAACGTGGGAGCCATCCGCAGCGGGCGAGACTTCTGAGTCGCCACCCGATTGGTCGAGGTGTATCTGGTTCAACATCCCTATAAGCCGGTCGGAAGTCTCCAAAGAGTCATCTAGAGTGAAGCTAAGAAAGGGAACGTAGCGCAAGCTTACACGGTCCCGAAGTTCCCTTCTCATGAATTTTGCGGCGGACTGTATCCCGGCCAGGGCAGTTTTCTTAGTTTCATCGTCGCCCATAATGCTGACGAGCACCAAGGCAGTGCGCAGATCAGGGGCGGCCCTGACTTCGGTGATGGTAATGACGCCAGATAGGCGGGGGTCCTTTACTTGGCGAGCCAATAACTGGCTGATTTCAAGGCGCAGTAATTCATTGACTCGGTCGACTCGTCGGGACATAACTGCCTCCCGCGCCGGGGGGATGGATAGAAAGTTAGGATATGGGTTAGGCCATCGTAGGTAGCGGATTAACGCCGTGCTCTTTCCTCGCGATGGGCTTCCAACACATCCCCTTCTTCAAAGTCATTGAAGCCCTGGAGCACGACACCGCACTCGGTGCCAAGAGTCGCCTCGTTGATTTCATCACGGAAGTGGCGCAGGCTGGTCACAGTAGACTCCTCCAGAACATTGCCGTCTCTGGTGATTCTCACTGTGACACCTTTGGTCATGCGGCCTTCAACTATGCGGCAACCCGCTATCTTGACACCACCTCTGGTGGGGAAGACTTCTCGAATCTCGGCTCGTCCCAGCACTACATCGACAATGGCTGGCTCCAGCAAGCCTTGCAAGGCCAATTCAACGTCGTCGATAAGTTGGTAGATAATGCCGTAATTGCGAATCTCCACGCCCATGCGGCGGGCCAACCGCTCGGCGCCGGGCTCGGTGCCCACGTTGAAAGCAATGATAATTGCTTCCGAAGCACTGGCTAATAGGACATCTGTTTCTGTCACACCACCGGAGCTGGCGTGGAGGATGCGAACTTTGATATTGTTAGCGGCCAGGTTCTCCAATGAATGGTTGACAGCCTCAACGCTGCCCTGAACGTCCGCTTTGAGTACCAGGTTAAGCTCCTTGAGCTCTCCTGCCGGTGTCCGGTTGACCACTTCGTCCAGAGTCAGGGCCCGGACCTGGGCTTGTTGGGACGAAGAAGGGTTTTCCTTGTCAGTAGCCATGACGCGCGCTGTGCGTTCGTTGGGCACAACCGAAAATAGGTCTCCGGCCTCGGGTAGAGAGCCGAATCCCAATATCTCAGCGGGTGTGCCTGGTAAGACTTGATTTACAGCCTCTCCTCGATCGTTACTCATGGCCCGAACGCGCCCCCAGGTCCCGCCGGCAGTGACGTGCTGACCCACTGAGAGGGTGCCGTCCTGAATGAGAAGTGTGGCAGTTGGCCCTCTTTGCCGGTCCAGTTTGGCTTCGATGATTACGCCGCTGGCTGGCTTGTCCGGATTGGCTTTGAGGTCGGCAATCTCAGCGACGACCGCTATATTTTCCAGTAAGTCGGTTATGCCATCTCCTGTCTTGGCGGAGACTTCTACCGAGATTATCTCTCCTCCCCAATCCTCTACCAGCATGTTCCGTTCACTAAGTTGGCGTTTAACCCTCTCTGGATCGGCAGCTGGCATATCTATCTTGTTGATGGCCACTACGATGGGGACGCCGGCCGCTTTGGCGTGGTCGATGGCTTCATCGGTTTGAGGCATTATGCCGTCGTCGGCCGCTACCACCAGAATCGCTATGTCGGTAGCTTTTGAACCCCGGGCGCGGATGGCGGTGAACGCTTCATGTCCCGGCGTATCCAGGAAGGTCAATAGTTGCCCGTTGGCTTCGATTTGGTAGGCACCGATGTGTTGGGTAATGCCGCCGAGTTCACGCTCAGCCACGCTGGAG
>Ga0315336_1004770_pt1 | contig 15601 bp, 14 predicted proteins | sample ASW5metaG_FD_204512 | JGI IMG/M metagenome (GOLD analysis project Ga0315336, IMG submission 204512) | Ammonia-oxidizing marine archaeal communities from Monterey Bay, California, United States - ASW #5 | ecosystem: Environmental > Aquatic > Marine > Intertidal zone | place: USA: California...
AGATGGCGCTGATAGTTCTGGTCGTCGTTCGCATAGGCCATCTCAAACAGCCCATCTTCGATGTTGTGATAGAAACCACTCATCAACTGGTTCAATTCAAGAATGGTCTGGGCATGTAGCCCCGCAAATAGGTCTCTCGGATCTGCCATTACCGTGGGTCCCGTCCCGTAAATGTCTCTCTTCTCTAGTATCAAAGTGTAGGTCTGAGCAGGGCAAATACGTTGATGTAGTTACGGCACAAATGAGAACGGGCTCACTTACTTACAACTGCTACGGCAGCCGATCTGGTCTACCGGGGCCTAGTTCAAGCGCAACTGGGCGTTGACGTACCCTGGAGAATCCTGGCTATCGAAGGATGCCCTGTCGATAGAAACTCCATTGTTTTCATCAAGTTGGGCTATCCATCCAACAATTTGGTTGAAGGATTGCTGTTGAAGTACGACGCTTATGACGCCGTTCGATTCGGGCTGCAGGCGATTAAGCTTCAGGTCATGCGCATCGGCTGCCCGGGTGATGACCGGAATGAGGGCGCGCGAACCCTGTGCGGCGCTTGCGCCGGCACTGGTCGCCTGTTTGGCCGCTTGCGCGTTGGCGCCCAGCCAATCCAGTAGTTGTTGCGCATTCTGTTTGCGGTTGACCTCGACAGTGCGCCAATCAGAAATGGGCTTCCATACGCTTGCCCACAGCAGCCCGACGATGAACAAAATCGCGACCCCGCCAAGAATCCATTGTTCATTGCGCTCGCGCCCGAAAAACCATCGTCCGGCACTGGAGTTTCTGAATGCCGCGAGGCTGGTATCGATGTACTTCATGACTGAAACCTCAAGCGCAGGCGCGAGCGCGCCCCCGCTGGCTCCTGTTCTGCGCTGACGACTTCGACCGCAACGCCTGCGCCTGCGAGTTTTTCTTTGATCGTGTCGAGATCAGCATAGCTCTTCAGCATCACTTCAATCGTGAGCTCCTGGCGTTGCCCGGAAAAGCTCATGGAATCCACCTGACTGCCAGTGTCGAGAACGTTGGCGATGTTCGCGGTGAGGTCAACGAAAGCACTGCCCTGCCCGTCTGCGGATTTATGCCCGAGTTTGGCGCGCATGCGCCGGCGCAACTGATCGACGCTACCGGGCTGGCTATCGGTTGGAAATAACGACTGGTATAGAGCGAAACTTTCATCGTGCAAGCGGTCCGCTTCGGAACTCGCCCACCACCCTTGCGCAATCATGCCGATAAAGGCTATGACCAGCCATGCGGCGGCCAGCGCGCCCACGTTACGCCAGGTGCCTGCATGCGGCGTTGGCGGTTTTGTCGCCGTGTATCGCTCCTGCAGCAAATTGATGAAAGACGCGCCGTCGAACTGGTCTGCCAGGTAATCGATGACCCCGGCTTCTGGTACAGCGACGAACTCCAGGTCCGGGGCGTCCGCTAACTGGGTGCGTTCCAGGTCGCTTATTTTGCCGTTGATGGTGATTATCCGATCGGCCTGCAAGCTGTTCAGGGCCAGTACCAGGTTGCCGCGATCGAGCGTCGCTGCCTGGTCGGCGCTCGCCACCAACGCAGTACCCCCCTCGAAGAGAACACTGGCGAGGCCATCTCCCGAGGGCATGACAGCGCTGTCAGCGACAAAATAGCCCGGGTTAACCTGTAGCGATTTGAAACATGCCAACCAGTTCTCCATCACCTCATGCGCGACGATGTTGCACAACACCGCCTCCCCGGGCTTGATAGCACCGTGCGCTATGTGCATGAGTTCGATGTCTGTGGCGACATACTCTTCCGCCGCGAATGGCAGCGCGCGTCGTATCTGCGCGGCACTGCGGCCGGGGACCTCGCAGGTCACCATCAGCACAAACTGACTCGGCAGATACACCACCGTGTTGTCCGGATTTGTGAGCCAGTCCACATTGGGGTCGGCAATATCGGCCAGACCTCGATAGTCCGTCACGCCGCTGCCACGCACGGAGCCATTGTTTTCCTTGATCAACCACTCAACGCCTAGGTCGAAGCCATCGCCATCAGGGTGCGGTGTGGCTTCAGACAGCACGCGTACGAACAGGCGCGGCATCAGGATTCCTCAGTGGTAAGGGTTAGATCCGAGCGGAACAGTTTACCAAAGTCTCGCGTTAGAACCGTAACTGAACCACTTTCCGGGTCTCTGAAGAGAAGACTTTGCAACGTCACCGAAGTGTTGCCCACTTGAGCCTGGGCGTGGAGCAGGAAGTATTCGCTCTTCACAGTAAGGGCGCCGGCCGCTGGGGTGAAGTCTGGATAAATTTCAGTGAACTCGGCAACGCTGGCGAAACTGCGCTCCGTGGCGACTATGGGTTCGACACTGCCCAACGCGATGCTGTGGTCCAGCGCGGCCAGAGTGTGTGCGTTTGCCGTGTTGATATTCACCAGCGTCGTTGCATTGGGTAGTAGGCACACGTGTGGCAGCAGCATTGCCAGCTGCTCCCGGTCCACATTCTGCAATAAATTCAGTTCAGACGTGTTTGTGACGGGCTGGTTAGGTGTGCGATGGGGCGGCTGCGCCACCAGATAGTGGCGGTCCTCTCCGCCGAACCCGGTTACTTCCATATCATCGTCAATCCAATCCTTCCAGGTTTCAGCGATCTGAGGTTGCAGTCCGAGGTTTTGCGCCATTAGCTTAAGTCGTGTCATGGCGGCCGCTGAGTCCGTTCCTACCACGCTGTTCAAGTTCAGACAGCCGTTCATATCAGTAAGTTGAGCCTCAAGAAATCCCCCCTCGTCGAGTTCGAAGGGCATGGTCTGCTGGGCCCAGAGCTCTCCACGGTGGTCACTGTCCGGGCCCGAGGTGGTGAGATCTTCGTATAGCGCCTGGCGGGCAAGAGTTTCGGCGCCCATTGCGTAATGCAAGGCCTGATTCTGTTCGAACGTATTCTGGTGCTGATTGATGACCAGGTTGTGACTTGCAAGCAGGCGACTGGCGATGGCCATGAGGACCGCCACGATGAGGAGCACGCTAACCAGCGCGACGCCGGCTTGCCTCAGGCTGTTAGACACTAGGCACTTCCCACACGCGCTCGACCACGCCATAAGGTTCCAGTTCGATTCGCATCACGATGCCCACGAGGTTGGTATTCGGCCCCCCACCCCCACCAGCGGCTACCGGCCAGAATGTGTGCTCATCGCCGCTGGCGTCCAGGGCAAAAAACTCTATGCGCTCGACATCCTTCAACAGAGTCTGGTAGGCCGGCTCAGTATCCTGCGCTCGGTCCAATACCGGCCAGTATCCGCGCATCAGCTTGTTGTCCTGCAGCAGATAAGCCACCCTCTGTACATCGGCGCGGGGCAATAACAGAGGGTTACGCCAGCCGGTGCGGGTGAGCTCTATGTCCCCGTCCGCACCGATCATCAGGGATTCACGCGGGTCGCCATACTGGTCGCGTATGGGCCGATCGATGAGCTGCATGACATCGCGCTGCAATATCTGCATTGCGCGATGGATATCGCTCAATCGCGCTCCGCGGGCAGACAGGTCGCCTTGTGCGGTAACAGATTGGGACAATAACTGGCTACTGATCGTGCCAATCACCGCAAAGATCACAAAGGCAACCAGTACCTCTATTAACGTGTAGCCATTATGGTGCTTGAGCACTAGTGGCGACCAACAAACGCCACGGCGTGATCGAAGGGTCCAGCCCGCTCGCCGTCTGCCTGCAATTCGAATACATCCACTTCAACTCGCCGTACCCAGGGGTGATCGGTCGCGGCCACCTCGGTGCGCACTTCCCAATCGCGATCCCCCATGAACACCCGAACGGTATCCTTTCCTTCTGGCAACACCCTGGATTCCCCGCGCAAGCTGATACGCAGCCGATGTAACTGATTCTGTCCAACCCAGTGGGCCACGGTTCGTCGTTCGAGGGTGAAAGTCTGGCTCGCTACACCGCCAAGGGCGGTGGATACAGTGATTCCCACTACGGCTATTACCACTACAGCGAGCAACATCTCGAGCAACGTAAAGCCACGAGTGCGCTTCAACGTTGCTCTCCCCTGGCCACACCGGTGCGGGTGAAGCCGTCGGAGCTCAGCAGCCATGGCGTTGTTTCCCATTGCATCGGATCAATGCTGATCTCAAACGGTGTGGTCTCGCCGCTGGAAAACAGCACGATGTCTGGGAGATTCTTATCCTCGCCTTCGGGCTCACGCAATGCGCCTTCCAGTTCTTCGACCTCGATGCCGAAGCGCACTTCGCGGTCATAGCTTTCGCCGGCGAAGGGCTTGCTGGTGCGCTCTACCCATTCTCCGTTTGTTTCATCAAACTCTGCGAACCGCACACCGTCATCGTCGATGTACAACCCCCACTCCCGATTCGCCTGCAATGCCCGATCTCGAGCTATCTCGATGCGCAAGGCGAGGCGTTCGCTATAGCCGCGTAGGGTCTGCTCACGGTCTACGCCGGTAAACGAATTCACCACCACCCCCATGAGCACAGACACGACAATGACGACCACCAGTATTTCTATCAGGGTGAAGCCGCGCTGATGTGAGGCTGATTTGGCCACGATATGGATCGCTTGGTGTTAGATGTCCGCTAGCCGGATATCTGCGTTCAAGCCCTCGCCGCCTTCTTGACCGTCTGCGCCCAGGCTGTGCAGGGAAAAGTTGGTATCCATGCGCTCGTAGATATACGGCGAGCCCCACGGGTCGCTCGGAAGCTTCTTGATATAGCCTTCCGGGTTCCAGTTCTTTGGTTCAGGAAAACCGCTGGGCTTCGCAACCAGTGCTTCCAAGCCCTGCTCGGAAGACGGGTATTGAAAATTGTCCAGGCGATATACATCGAGTGCTGCGGACAGTGACCGTAGGTCTGTCTGAGCTGCCTGCACTCTGGCAGTGTCTGGCCGGCCCATGATCTGCGGGACCACCACTGCACCAAGGATGCCCAATATGACCACCACCACGAGAATCTCGATGAGGGTAAAACCTAGCTGCGCTCTGCTTGCTAGTCTGTTCTGCATTGATCCACTCCTAAACGTGTACTTCTGTGGCAGTTGTGGCCTAAACCAATTGGTTCATGCTCAAGATGGGCAGCAGCACTGCCATCACGATGAACAACACCACCGCGCCCATGATAAGCAACATCAACGGCTCGAATAACTTCACGATGGTGGCCACTATGCGCTCTACTTCGGCTTGTTGATACGTAGCCACGCGGCCCAACATACTATCGAGCTCACCGCTCTGTTCACCACTGCCGACCATGTGCAGGAGCATTGGGGGAAACTGCCCCACCTGTTCCAAACTCATCTTCAAGCTCGTGCCTTCGCTGACGGATTGGGTTGCTTCTTGTAATCGCCGCTTAAGCCATGTGTTCGACACCACCTCGCTGGCAATGTTCATGGCTTCCACCAGCGGCACCCCGGCGCCGGTCAGGATGGAGAGCGTGTTCGCGTAGCGCGCCGCATTGGAACTGCGGCTGATACGGCTGATCAGCGGCATCAGGAACTTCTGTTTGTCCCAGCGCAGGCGCAGATTCGGTTGTGCAAGAGACCAACGGATGAGCAGTGCTAATCCGACAATGCCCAACATGATTGCCCACCAATATGCGCGCAGCCCGTTGGTGATGCCGATTAACAGGACAGTAAACCATGGCAGGCTCTGTCCGGTGTCTTCTATCACCGCAATCATGTCAGGGATGATATAGACCATCAGCGCGCCAACGATGGCAAACGCGAGCAGTAGCAGAGCTACAGGGTAGAATAGCGCCATCTCCACATTGCGCGTGGAGTCGAACTGTCGTTCAAGATAGTCCGCCAGATTTTCCAGCACTTTGTCCAGGTGGCCAGATTGCTCGCCCGCAGCGACTGATGAGCTGTACAAACTGGAAAAGCTGTTGGGATATTCGCGCAGGCTGCTGGCCAGCGAATGGCCTTCAAGCACCTTGCTGCGTATGCCCAGAATCAATCCACTGACGTGCTGGCGGTCGGTTTGCTGTGCCACCGCGCTGAGCGCCTCTTCGATCGGTAGACTGGAAGCAATCAAGGTCGCCAGCTGCCGAGTAAACAGAACCCGATCCAGGGCTGACATGCGACGTGTGAAGCTGATGCCGAAATTGTCATTCTTCGGTTGGCTGCGATCGCTGGCGGGTGCAACCTCCAGCGGCATTAGACCACGATCACGCAGCATCTGGCGTAGCTGACGAGCGCTGTCCGCTTCCATCACGCCTTTGTTTTGTTTGCCTTTAGCGTCGAGAACGACGTATTCGAATGCGGCCATGAGTTGGTTTTAGATTAATCTTCCAACGTGATGCGCAGAACTTCCTGCACTGTGGTCACGCCGGCCAGAACTTTTGCCTTGCCGTCTTCTCGGATGCCTGGAGAGATGCGCCGTGCGTAGCCGGCAAGTTCCTGTTCGCTGACCTGATCGTGAATCAGTTGTCGAATCGTGTCATCTACTACCACCAGCTCATAGATGCCGGTGCGACCTCGATAGCCAGTATGTCCGCACGCTTCACAACCGTTGGCGTGAAACACAATGGCAGATTGCTCCCGCAGGAATTGTAACTCCGTAGCGGTCGCCTGGCGCTGCTCGCGGCAATCCGGGCATAGGGTACGCACCAGGCGCTGTGCCAGCACGCCGACCAGAGACGAGGACAGCAGGAAAGGTTCCACGCCCATGTCCATCATACGGTTGACCGCACCAACTGCGGTGTTGGTGTGCAAGGTCGACAGCACCAGGTGTCCTGTTAAGCTCGCCTGTATGGCTACTTCAGCGGTTTCGAGGTCGCGTATTTCGCCCACCATGACCACGTCAGGGTCCTGCCGCAGAATCGCCCGCAACCCCCTGGCAAATGTCATGTCAGCCTTGGTGTTGACCTGTGTCTGACCGATGCCGGGTAAGTTGTACTCGATAGGATCTTCTACGGTGAGAACATTGATAGTGTTGGCCGACAGTTCCGCCAGACTCGCGTACAGGGTGGTGGTTTTACCGGAACCGGTGGGTCCGGTAACCAGAAAAATCCCGTGAGGCTTGTGCACCACGGACTTTAGAATTTCCAACTGCGCTGCGGCCATGCCAAGATTCTGCAACCGCAAACGCCCTGCTTGCTTGTCCAGTAATCGCATCACTACCCGCTCTCCAGAGCTCGCTGGCATGGTACTTACGCGTACGTCTACCTCGCGCCCGCCGATGCGCAACGAGATGCGACCATCCTGAGGAATCCGTTTTTCCGCTATATCCAGACGCGCCATGACCTTGATACGTGACACCAGCAAAGGGGCAAGTTCACGTTTGGGTTTCACGACCTCGCGCATGACTCCGTCCACCCGAAAGCGTACGCACAGTTCGCGCTCGAACGTCTCGATATGGATATCGGATGCGTTCTCGCGTATCGCTTCGGCGAGCAGCGCGTTTATCAAGCGAATGATCGGCGCATCGTCTTCCTGCTCCAGCAGGTCCTCGGTTTCGGGCACCGAGTTGGCCAAACTGGCCAAGTCCATTTCGTCGCCCAGATCTTCGACCATCTGACGCGCTTCTGACGAGTCGCGTGAATAGGTTTCGGTAAGAATGTGTTCAAACTCTTCATCGCCCACCATGCGCACTGCAAGCTCGCGCCTGGCCAGACGCCTGACTTCCGCTAAGGTGGTCAACGAAGGCTGCGTCTTACACACCACATCCGCTTTGTTTCCAGGTAAGCTCGCGGTCGTGATGACCACGCTGAAGCGCTTGGCAAAAGCAAACGGCAGTGCAACAGCATCGTTGACAGAGGTTGCTGGGACAGCGGCCTGATCAGGTGCAACCTGGGTTTCGACAGGCGTGTCAGATAATGAAGGTGCAGCGTCGGTCATGTGTACCAAGGTTCCAGTTTGGCCAACTTCCTGTCAGCCCAAGGTCTAATATTATCAATAACTTAACCCAAACATTAAGTGGTTGCCTGGTTCATGTGTACGGGTATGCGTCATACCTGCGTACTTGGTCACATCGGATGGGCTTTCGAGCCCGAACCATACACCGACAGGCGCAGAGTTTCTTTGAGTTTCGTTTCATTCAACAGACCCCAATTGGGGAAATTGCGTGCCACAGAACAGCGCGCATCCGAATGATACGCGAGATACAACAAAAAACGGCGCCCGAAGGCGCCGTAGGTCTCGATAGGTGACTCGATCAGGAGCCAAGATCGTAAATCAAACCGACGTAATACGTACGCCCTTGCGTATCGTAGATACCAGATTGACCGCCGTTGCCTGTGAGGTATTCCTGGGGTTCCTCGTCGGTGAGATTGCGGATTCCCCCATATACCTCAAGCGAACCGCCAAGTACGTTGCCGAAGAGATAACGTGCCTGCACATCGTGGTAGCCCACAGAGTCGGCGTCGAGAGGACTTTCCAGCTCATCGGCGAGTTCGTTGTCGATAAGACGCATGTCATCAAGCCAACGCATCCTCCAATTCAATGTAAGGCTGCCCGCACGATAAGTCGTGTTCAGCACAAAGGAATTTTCCGGATCACCCAACAACCCCTGGGTGTCAATGCTGGTACTTGGGTCTTCGGCAAACACAAATTCGTCGAGGGTCAGCAGGTGCGTTCCGCCAATATTAAACTGCAGCGCGCCCGGCACACCGTTGAACGTGTCTCCAAGCTCCCAGGTGTAATCAATTTCGTAATCTATGCCTTCCACCTCGAGGGCTGAAATGTTCTGTGTAGCCCGGGTAATACCGTTGTCGGCGTTGATATCAAAATCCGCGTCACGTGTGACCAACGGACAGTAGATATTGTCGATTGATGGACCATCCACACAGCGATCCAATATATCCTGCGCCGGCGTTACTGCGATCGCATCCTCGATCTCCATTTCCCAGTAATCAACAGTGATGATCAGGCCAGGTATGAAGCGCGGTGTCAGAACGATGCCATAAGTCAGAGAATCCGAAGATTCCTCCATGAGTTCTGGATTACCACCTGACAAACCGCCGATAAACGACGCATCGTTGACTGATTCGTATCCAATTGGGCGGCCTAGCGCCGTACAGTTAGCAAGGCGCAGTGCGGGATCCGCCGCACTGTTGAGTTCCGTTTGGCTGCAGGGATCGTCAACCTCGAAAAAGTTTTGCTGCAACGGATCGAATAGTTCTCCGATGTTCGGCGCGCGTATTGCGCGAGAATCCGTCACGCGCAAGCGGACGTCCTCGGTCACAGTCCAATCCACACCCCATTTCCATGTTGTCGTGCCACCGACAGTGTCATAGTCGGAGAAACGCGCAGCCGCATCAAAGGTCAGGTTCTGGATGGCGGGCAGGTTCGCGAGCACCGGCACAGACACCTCAACGAACCCTTCCGAGACGTCGTAGTCGGCGTCGGTATCCGCCAGTGCATTGAAGAACGTGTCGCCGCTTTTAAGTTCGTCGGCCCAGGAAACTTTGCTTTCTTCCTTACGATACTCGACACCCAACGCCGCTAAAACGGATCCCGCAGGAAGCTCGAACAACGAGCCGTTCGCCGAAGCCGAGAACACCGTCTGCGTCAGCTCTTCCTCATAGCCGCTATTGGGTTCGAAAATGTATGGTAGCGCCGCGGGATTAAACTGGTTTTCGCCAAACAGGTTCAGCGGTAAGCATCCGGCTGTACGCGCAGCCGGGTCGCGGCAAACAATTTCTCCGTTCTCAACAATCGCATCGACCGCCTGGGTATAGCGTGGATTGTGCCGGTTGTTGCCGGCGAAACCTTCGCCATCGTATTCGGCATACACGCCGGCTACATCGTAGGTCCAATCTCCAAACAGCACACCTTCGGCAGATAGCACGAATCGGGTGGTTTCGCGGTCAAATTCTTCGAAGCGGTTGCCAAGGTCGTAATTGAAACGGTTGAGGTAAAACCCCCCGGAGCCTTCTGTCGCCACTATTGCGGCAAGATCTGCCGGGATGAAAGCGTTGTCAGGGAGGATGAAGGTTTCGTCCGAGAAAAAATCGAAGGTCGGTTGGCCGTAGCTCCTCGATTCTGTCTCCGCGTATTTGAATTCGGCCTTGACGATCAGGTGTTCGTTGAATTCGAAGCGGGCTCTGCCAAAGAGGTTTATACGCTCGATATCGGGTAGCAGTTGCTCGGCACGATCGAAGCGCAAGCCATCGCCCCCTAGGGAGGAGTTGTCTGTCACGCCGGTTTGATTCGAGACAAACAACTGGCCGGGATCGAACGGCATCAGGTTTCCGCCGTTGTCAAAAGTGTACGGGCCACTTGTCAGACCGAAGAAAGGTACGAAAAAAGGCGGGAAGCCGAATACATTCTCCAATGGGTGCGGCCCGGGGATCATCCCAGAAGCACTCAGGCGGTTGTCAGTACGATTTTTGAGGTAAATCTCGTCAGGAATGCCATCATTCGGTCCGGTGTCATTAGGGTTGAAAAAGCGGCCCCAGGAATCGGTGATCCAATCGCGGTCTACACCCTGGATTTCAGAAACGTCGGTCCACTCCGCGGCAAACGCGACGTTACCGCGTCCATCGGAAAAGTTCTGTCCCCACGTCAGAGCGGTGCGGTACTCCTCACCGCCATCGTGTTGGGGCTGCGATGTGGATGCGCGAATCTTGAAGCCTTCGAAGTCGTCCTTCATGACGAAGTTGACCACCCCGGTCACCGCGTCCGCGCCGTAAATTGCAGATGCGCCGCCGGTGATGATCTCCACCCTTTCAATCAGGTCCTGCGGAATAGTGTTGACGTCGACGGCAGTGGTACCGTTGTTGCCGCCGATATGGCGGCGACCGTCCTGTAGCACCAGCGTCCGTGCAGTTCCCATACCCCGCAGATCCAGCAGATTAAGGCCGGTCGTGCCGATGAACCGGCTCCCGTTCTGCAGCGAAAACGTGCTGCGCAACTGGGGCAGTTCGTTGAGAAAGTCGCCCAGATTGACCGTGCCCGACAGCTCGATGGTCTCCGCTGTCGTCACCGCCATCGGCGTAGGCATGTAGGCCCCGTACGCGCGTTTGATCCGGCTACCGGTGACGACGACGATTTCCTCGTACGCGGGGTCAGCGGTTTCAATCGGGTCTGCTGCATTCGACGGCAGCGCCGCGAGCAGCGCCCATCCGACAACGAATGACGACCACAGAGGTCGCTTACTATTGATAGTCATATTTATCCCCATAAATCTTGACGTGTTCTTGATTGTTTTTACGCGCGCACACCCAAAGTCGGCATGCAGCTCCACTTATCTCGCTCGGATCATACGCCCAAGAGGCGTCCATCACAAGAAAATGGAGAAATAATGAAGGAACGCCTGGAGACGTTGTAGTGCGGGGATGGCATGGTTACGAGGGTGTCCGGCCATAGTATGATGCGCGGCTAAGCGATTTCGCATGAGGCACATGATTGGATTTCGTAGGTAATCACATTCTTTCGGTCGGGCAGTTCGACCGCGAAGATGTAGAACGAATATTTCAGGTAGCCGACGACATGCAGCCGTACGCCATGCGTAGGCGCATCACCCGCGTGCTTGAAGGCGCAATCGTGTCCAATATGTTTTTCGAACCTTCCACGCGGACTCGCGTCTCGTTCGGGTCTGCCTTTAATCTGCTGGGTGGGGAAGTTCGAGAAACGACTGAGGTCAAAGCGTCCTCTCTAGCCAAGGGCGAATCCTTATACGACACTGCGCGTGTACTTTCCGGGTACAGCGACGTCATCGTTATGCGGCACCCGGAAGCCGGGAGCGTGGCTGAATTTGCCCAAGCAAGCCGCGTACCGGTTATCAATGGCGGTGATGGACCCAACGAGCACCCCAGCCAGGCATTGTTAGACCTGTATACCATGCGCCAGGAAATGGCCGGCCAGCAACGCGGCCTGGATAACCTGCGCATAGCGCTGATTGGTGATTTAAAATACGGACGTGCTGTGCACTCGCTGTGCAAACTGCTGGGCCTGTATAACGACATCAGTGTCCACTTCGTCTCTCCGCCGGAACTGGAAATTCCTGCCGATATCACGGCGGAACTGAAAACCAAGGGGCATCACGTGGAGACCTACCATACGATGGAGGACGGCATCCACGAAGTGGACATTCTGTATGTCACGCGAACCCAGGAAGAGCGTTTTCCCTCCCAGGAGGAAGCCGACCGGTACCGGGGGTTGTTTCGCCTGAATCAATCAATCTACACGCAACACTGTGAGCCAAACACCGTCATCATGCATCCCCTGCCCCGCGATTCGCGCGCCCAGGCCCAGGAGCTCGATGACGATCTGAATCAGAACCCTAATCTGGCGATCTTCCGCCAAACCGATAACGGGGTGCTGGTGCGCATGGCGCTATTTGCGTTGGTGCTGGATGTTGTAGATGAGGTGGATAATCATGCGCGGCCAGTCACGTGGTATACCGCTAAGAGATTCAACACCTAGCGCGCGGAGGCGAAAGCCAGGCAAATAGAATTCGCGTCGGCCTGTGGCCGAGCGAGCGGGATCGGACGCGGCGCTAGCGTCGCTTCGGCGCTTTCTTTGGCACCTTGGGCATGCGGGCTTTCCACCCGCGCGGCGCGGTCTTGTAGCCCCTGCACTGCGCGAGAAATCGCGTCGCGTCGGCCCACGCCTTGTCGGCACCGAGGCGCTTGACAGAAAACTCACGCACGTGGGACTTACCGCTGGTTTGCACCTGTACACGAAACGCAGGCGATGGCCGATACACCAGATTGATACCGCGCACACCAGTGGAATGCTTTTTGCCGGTACCTGCTTCGCGAACTCGTTTCGCTTTCGCGGCAGACTGCTTGTCGGCCCACCTCTGATCTAACGTTTTTGCTTCACGGCGCACTTCGCGCTGCTTGGTCTTGTTAAGACCAAGCAAGCTGAAGTATTCCTGCTGAAGCTTGCCGTCGATACTGCGCGCTACGCGCAGCAATTGCCCGCTGTTGAGTTCATATACTGCCATCGGATTTCTCCCCTATGTGTGGCCAGTAGTCAGAACTATAACAAAGCTTCGAGTTCAGGTAGAGCCTTAAACAAGTCGGCAACAAGTCCGTAATCCGCGACCTGAAAGATCGGCGCGTCTTCATCTTTGTTGATTGCAACGATGACCTTGCTGTCTTTCATACCGGCCAGGTGCTGGATGGCTCCAGAGATCCCAACAGCTATGTAGAGATCCGGTGCAACAATCTTGCCGGTTTGTCCGACCTGCATGTCATTGGGTACGAAACCAGCATCAACCGCCGCCCGGGAGGCACCTATCGCTGCGCCCAACTTATCCGCTATGCCTTCCAGCAGGTTGAAGTTATCACCGCTCTGCATACCGCGTCCGCCGGAGATGATAATGCCGGCCGCCGTGAGCTCGGGGCGCTCAGACTTGGCGATTTCTTCGCCGATGAATTCTGATATTCCAGCATCATGATTGACATCGAGCGCTTCTATGGCTGCACTTCCACCATCGCCTGCCACGCCGTCGTAGGCCGTGCCGCGCACGGAAACCACCTTGATCGCGTCGTTTGACTTGACGGTGGCGATGGCGTTACCGGCATAGATCGGCCGTTTGAATGTGTCTTCGCTGTCCACCCCTACGATGTCTGAGATCATCGCCACACCCAACATGGCGGCTACGCGGGGAAGGTAGTTTTTACCATTGGTGGTATGAGCCGCGACTACGTGGGAGTATCCAGCGGCAGTTTCCGCAACCAGCGGTGCTATGTTCTCCGGCAACTGATGCTCGTAAGAAGCACCATCGGCTACCAGTACTTTGCTGACGCCTGGCACCGTCGCGGTTTGACTCGCGACACCATCAACACCACTACCCGCAACCAGCACGTCAACATCACCGCCGATGGCTGCTGCAGCCGCCAACGCCACCAGTGTGGCCGGCTTCAATTCTGAATTATCGTGTTCCGCGACAACTAAAACGCTCATGCAATCACCTTCGCTTCATTCTTCAACTTGTCCACAAGCTCATCTACGGTTTCCACCTTGATGCCAGCTTCGCGCTCAGCTGGCGGCTCAACTTTCAACGTCTCCACCGTAGGGGCTATATCTATACCGAGTTCATCTGGCGTAAGTACGTCCAATGGCTTCTTTTTCGCCTTCATGATGTTGGGCAGCGATGCGTAGCGCGGCTCGTTCAATCTCAGATCAGTCGTTATGACCGCGGGCAGATTGATCCTGACGGTCTGCAGACCACCATCGATTTCGCGCATGACCTGGGCCTTGCCGTCTTCGATGGAAACTTCTGAAGCGAACGTGCCCTGTGGCATACCAGTCAGTGCGGCAAACATCTGGCCGGTCTGGCTGTTGTCGCCGTCGATGCTCTGCTTACCAAAGATCACAATGTCAGCGCTCTCACGGTCCTGCAGCGCCTGTAGTGCTTTTGCGATCCCCAGAGGTTGAACGTCCTGATCTGTCTCGATGAGCACGGCGCGATCAGCCCCAAGGGCCAGGCAAGTGCGGAGCTGCTCCTGGCAGGCGGACACGCCAACGGCTACCGCCACGACTTCGGTGGCGGTACCCGCTTCGCGCATGCGCACCGCTTCCTCGATGGCGATCTCGCAAAATGGATTCACGGACATTTTCACATTAGCCAGATCGACACCGGTGTTGTCAGGTTTGACGCGCACCTTCACGTTGTAGTCGACCACGCGTTTCACGGGTACCAGTACCTTCATAGGTTCCTCACTTCAAAGCACTCACTTGTTACAGCGAGCTCGGTTTTTGTATTGAGTTTTATATAGACGGTTCGATGTGAAGACATCGACCGAAATTTTTGGGCCGCGTATTGTCGCTACGCGAGTAATCAAGGTCAAGCCGTTGGCAAAACGCGCTATAATTACCCGCTGAATATCGATTGCCGTTAAGGACAAAAATAAAGTGAGCGAGACCGAACGCGAATCCATGGAATTTGATGTCGTTATTGTCGGCGGCGGGCCGGCTGGCTTAAGTGCGGCGTGCCGAATCATGCAATTGGCAGAGGCTTCAGGGACCGAGGTGTCCGTCTGCCTGGTCGAAAAAGGCTCCGAAATTGGTGCGCATATCCTCTCCGGCGCGGTGGTCGAGCCCCGCGCTCTGAATGAGCTTTTCCCGCAATGGGAGGAGCAAGGGGCGCCGCTGAGCAATCCGGTGACCGTGGACGAAGTGTACTATCTGCCGAACGGTACTAATCACGTGAAGACCCCCGGTCTGTTTGTTCCCAAACCCGTCCACAACCGGGGCAATTACGCGACAAGCCTTGGCAACCTGTGTCGTTGGTTGGGAGAGCAGGCTGAAAACATGGGCGTTAACGTGTTCCCCGGCTTCGCGGCCTCTGAAGTTCTCTACGATGACGCGGGCGCCGTTTGCGGCATCATCACGGGGGATATGGGGGTGGGCCTAGACGGTGAACACAAACCTACGTACGCACCAGGATACGAACTGCGCGCAAAGTACACGCTGTTCAGCGAAGGCTGCCGCGGGCATCTCGGCAAACAGTTGATCGACAAATTTGATCTGGATCAGGACAGCGGCACGCAACACTATGCCATCGGCTTTAAAGAGCTGTGGGACATTAACCCGGAAAAACACGTCCCAGGCAAAGTGGTGCACACCATGGGCTGGCCGGGGAACCATTTTGGTGGTCTGTTTACGGGGTCGTATCTCTACCATCTAGAGAATAACCAGGTGTCGGTGGGCTTGATCGTTGATTTGTCGTATTCCAA
>Ga0315336_1004771_pt1 | contig 15600 bp, 18 predicted proteins | sample ASW5metaG_FD_204512 | JGI IMG/M metagenome (GOLD analysis project Ga0315336, IMG submission 204512) | Ammonia-oxidizing marine archaeal communities from Monterey Bay, California, United States - ASW #5 | ecosystem: Environmental > Aquatic > Marine > Intertidal zone | place: USA: California...
AAACGGGGAGAGGTAAGTGGGCTCGCAGCAACTCACGCGCCGCAAAACAAAACCGCCCACCTCTGAAAGAGGTGGGCGGTTTCGTTAGTCGCAGGAAGACGGGGGCTTGTCTTAACCCTGCGGCTGATCGTTCGGCGGCGTCGGGCGCGTCTTGTGCTGAGCCATGAAGGCGTCAAACTCTTCCTTGTCCTTGGCGTGACGCAGGCGATCGAGGAAATCCTTAAACTCGGTCTGCTCTTCCTCGAGACGGCGCAGCGTTTCCATGCGGTAGTCGTCGAAGGCGCGGTTGCCGCTCGTCGGCGCGTAGAATCCGCGGCCTTCCATGCGGCCGCGCATCCGCTCCATTTTCCACTGCATGCGTTCCATCTTGTCGGCCCAGCGGCCGTGACGATCGTGAGACCAGCAACCCATGTTTCTGCTCCAGAGTGAGTAAGCGAGAGCGGCCAATCCGAGCGGCCACCAGATGATGAAACCGGCGACGATCAGGATGATCCGCCCCGGGTGGAAACGCGGCTGCCAATCGCGCCGCGAGTCGAAGTTGTCGTGATGCGGTCCGGCCCAGTCCGGGCGGCCCCATCGGTCGAGACGTGCAGTGTTGGCGTTTGCGGTGTTCGCCATCGGCGTCCTCCCTGAATTTCACGCTTCCGTGAATGTAAATAACATTTACATAGATAAAACATCCGGGGATTTTGTCAAGCGGGGCCTCCCGGGAGTTCCATGAATTATTTGGCGGGCGCGTCGTGGCGGTGCTGATCGGTCGGGAAACCCAGACCCTTGAGATAGATCAGCACACCCGCTTCCAGCAGATCCTCGGCCGACATCGGCAGCTTGCGGCGCGCCGCATCGCCACGTCCAAACAGCGACGCGATGCCGTGCGACATCGACCAGATGTGCAGCGCCATCATCATCGCCGGCGGACGCGGCACGCCCGGAGGCGCCATCGCCACGAGCCGTTCGGACGCCAGACGAATGACCGCGAAGGCGCGTTCGCCCGCCAGCAGCAACGCCGGATTGGTCTCGATAGGGACGCCGGATTCGAACATTGCCGAGTAATAAGCGGGATTCTCGCGCGCAAACGCCAGATACGCTTTGCCGATCCGCTGGAACGCCGTCGGCGTATCGGGACGGCCATCGTCCCACGCCGCAGCAAGTTGCGCTTCGAATTGCTCGAAGCCCTGTTGCGCCACACTGGCGAGCAATTCGTCACGATCGCGAAAATGACGATAGGGTGCTGCGGGACTAACGCCGGCCGAGCGCGCGGCTTCAGCGAAGGTAAACCCCGCCGGACCCTTGTTGGCAATCAGATCGAGCGCGGCCTGAACCAGCGCTTCTTTCAGATTGCCGTGATGGTAGCCGCCCTCGCGGCGGCCGCGGTTCTTGTGCCAGCTCATTTTGGATATCTAGTCATGTAAAGTCATTTTACATGACTAGACTGCCGCCGTCACTAAACCTTTGTCCCAGCCGGCAAAGGACCACAGATCAATTCGACCGTGCCTTTGGCGATGGCCTCAAGTTCCGCGCGCGGCAGGCGGGCGCGGGACCGGATCGCCAGCGCCTCGACGGCCGATGCCGCAATCTGCGACAGGACCTGCACGTTCGCCGTCGGCGGCAATTCGCCGGTTTCAACAGCCAGTTGAAAGCGCTTGGCCAGCGTGCGCTGGGTCGAGCCCAGCGCCTTCTGCACCAGGGGGCGGATTTCCGGATCGGCCATTGCCTCCGATGTCGCCGTCATCACGGTGAAACAGCCGCGCGGGCCGTTTTCGCCGGCGAGATACACATCGAGCGCGGTTGCATAGATTCTTTCGAGCATCTGCCGCAGCGTCAGTCCGGGCTCGAAAGCATGCGCGAACACCTTCGCCATTTCGGCGCGGTAGCGCTCATAGGCTTTCAGAAACAACTCGCGCTTGTCGCCGAATGTCCCGTAGAGACTCGGCCGGTTGATCCCCATCGCCTCGCTGAGATCGTCCAGCGATGTCGCGGCGAACCCCCCATCGCGAAACGTGTTCATCGCCTTCCCCAGCGCCACGTCCGGCTCGAAGGCGCGCGGACGCCCGCGTTTCTTGGGCGCGACGGGCGCGGGCTGTGGCGGATTTTTCTTTTTTTGTACCATATCGCAAATAAATCTCTTGACCGCATTTAATTTATGCGGAACGGTATAAAAATCAAGCCCGGTCCGGTTTCAACCAAGGAGACGCACCATGAACCTCTATTTCTCACCGCTCGCCTGTTCGATGGCAACCCGCATCGCGCTCTATGAGGCTGGTGCCGAGGCCCGCTATCTGGAAGTCGATCCAAAATCCAAGAAAGTCCTTCAGGACAATTCGGATTTCTTCGCGGTGAACCCGCTTGGCCTGGTGCCAACCATCAGCACCGAAGATGGCCTCGTGCTCACCGAGAATGCCGCGATCCTTCAATACGTCGCCGATCGCTTCCCGGATTCGGTCATCGCAGCCGGAACGGGCCTCGATCGCAGTCGGCTGCATCAGTGGCTCTGCTTCGTCGGCACCGAACTGCACAAAGGTCTGTTTGTGCCGCTGCTCGACAAAAAAGCGCCGGCTGACGTTCATGCCTACATCCTCAAGAAGGGACTTTCGCGGCTGGACTATCTGAACAGCCATCTCGAAGGCCGCGAATTCCTGCTCGATGGTTTCAGCGTGGCCGATGCCTATCTCGGCACCGTGCTGAACTGGAGCATGGCAACGCCTCAGATCGACTTGAAGAAGTGGCCCGCGATTAGCGACTACCTCACTCGCTTCAAGACCCGCCCGAGCGTGGCAAAAGCGCTCGCCGAGGAATTCGAGCTCTACAAGGCCGAAATCGCGCGTCACAAGGCAGCGGCGTAATTCTCTGACGGCAACTCCGGCGGCGCTGCGCACCCCCTCGCGCACGCCGCTATTTTTTTAAGCGTGCCTCGGACACCTTCAACGCTCGCGAAAACACCTTTGCATCATCGAAGGCGCGCGCCAGCACCAGCGCTCCTTGAATTTCCAGCACCGCATGTTCGGATTTTCGGCGGGCCTCCACCCTGTCAGCGCCATTGCGTCGCAAAGCCGCAGCCAGCGCATCGACCCAGCCGGCAAAATAGACCTTCACTTTTTCGCCGAACAGATCGCGCGAGGCGCCGAGCGCGACAACGCCGACCAGGCAGACCCGCTGTCCCGAATGGAAATACGCATCCGTCGCGGCATACATTTCCGCGATGCCCTTCACAGGATCGGATGCGGTGCGCAGCGGCGTATAGATCTTGTCGACAAACCACCGATCGATCGAGGTGAGCACCTCGTCCGCCATCTGCTCTTTCCCGCCGGGAAAGAAATTGTACAGGCTGCCTTTGCCGAGACCCGTGGCTTCGGAGATCAACGCCAGTGTCGTCCCTTCGTAACCGTGCGCGCGAAACACCTCCGCCAGCAACGGCAGGATATCCGCGCGCTCGGTGACCGTCTTCGCCATCTCAATCCTGCAAGGGTCTCATTTCGGAACCGGAGCGAGACCCGGCGTATCCGCAGGCCGCGGGCCAGGTGCTGTCCAGTGAAACCGGCGCTCGCTGTCCTTGATCATCACGTCGTTGATGCTGGCTTCGCGCCGCTTCATCAGGCCGTGCTCGTCGAATTCCCAATTTTCGTTACCATAGGACCGAAACCACTGCCCGGCATCGTCGTGCCACTCGTATTGAAAGCGCACGGAGATAAAATTCTGATCGAACGCCCACAGGTCCTTGATCAAACGATATTCACGTTCCTTCGCCCATTTGCGGGTGAGAAACTCGACAATTGCCGCACGCCCCTGAAAGAACTCCGACCGATTCCGCCAGATGCTGTCTTCGGTATAGGCCAGCGATACTTTCACGGGATCGCGAGAATTCCAGGCATCTTCCGCCATGCGCGCCTTTTGCGCGGCGGTCTCTCGGGTGAATGGCGGCAATGGCGGACGCGACATAACGGCTGCTCCTGTTTGTACCGATGAGTACAAACTTGTACCAATCGGTACAAACCGTCAAGCATGAAGATTTCAGGCCGCGTCTTGATCGGCCTTCATGGCGATGCGTAAAGCCTTCGGAATCGGGCGGGCACGGCCGCCGGAGACGAACGCGACCTTCACGCGCGCCTCGACCAGCACATCGTCGCCTCGGCGAACTTCCTGCGCCAGCGTGATCGACGCGCCCTTGATGTCGGCAGGCACGGTGACGATATCGAGCACGTCGTCCATGCGGGCAGGCTTGAGATATTCAATCTGCATCGCGCGGACCACAAAGGCGAAACCCGGCGCCTCGTTCTCCGCTTCCGCAAACAGCGCGTGCTGGTCGGCACCGAGCAGCCGCAGATAGTTGGTGCGGCCCCGCTCCATGAAACGCAGATAGTTGGCGTGATAGACGATGCCGGTGAAGTCAGTGTCTTCGTAATAGACCCGCACCTGCATCATATGTTTGCCGTCGCGGATCGATCCGTCGAGCATGTCGAAACCTCGTTTAGTCATCGTCGCGTTCGAACATGCCGAACTGAGCGGGGTCGCGCGACGGCTCGGCCAAGCCGAGATGTTTGAATGCGTGCGACGTGAGCAGCCGCCCGCGTGGCGTGCGTTGCAGATAACCGCACTGGATCAGAAACGGCTCGATGATATCCTCGATGGCGTCGCGCGGCTCGGACAGTGCCGCCGCCATGGTTTCGACGCCGACCGGCCCGCCGCCATAGTTCATGGCGATGGTGGTCAGATAACGGCGATCCATCGCATCGAGACCCGCCTTATCCACTTCAAGGGCACCGAGCGCGTTGTCCGCGATCTTGCGGTCGATAGCGCTGGCATCCGCAGCGGATGCGAAATCGCGCACCCGCCGCAATAATCTACCCGCGATGCGCGGCGTGCCCCGCGCGCGGCGGGCAATCTCGTTGGCACCGTCCGGTGTCATGCCGATGTTGAGCACACGCGCGCCACGGGTGACGATTTTTTCAAGTTCGTCCTCGGTGTAAAAATTCAGCCGGATCGGAATCCCGAAGCGGTCGCGCAACGGATTGGTGAGCAACCCTGCCCGCGTGGTCGCACCGACCAGCGTGAATTTCGCCAGATCGATTTTCACAGACCGCGCCGCCGGCCCCTCGCCGATGATGAGATCGAGCTGGAAATCCTCCATCGCCGGATAGAGCACTTCCTCCACAGCGGGGCTGAGCCGGTGGATTTCATCGATGAACAACACATCCCGCTCTTCAAGATTGGTGAGCAGTGCTGCAAGATCGCCGGCCTTGGCAATCACCGGCCCCGAGGTGGCGCGAAATCCGACACCGAGCTCACGCGCCACGATCTGCGCCAGCGTGGTCTTGCCCAACCCCGGTGGACCGACGAACAGCACATGATCCAGCGCCTCGCTGCGCTTGCGCGCGGCATCGATGAACACCTGAAGATTGGCGCGGGCCTGCTGCTGACCGACGAATTCGGACAGGTTCTGCGGACGCAGCGAGGTATCGCCGATATCGTCGGCGCGGCGCTCGGGCGTGACAATGCGGGGCGAAGTCATGGCGTATGTTTAACCCGATGCAGCGGACGGGCAAGCCACCAGCAGACGCTCGCCGCAAGAAATGCCAGCACGCCCAGCACAGAAAACAGCGACAAGGCCTGCGTTGGCGACTGCACGCTCGGCAAGATCAGCGCGGAGGACTCGCTTGGATGGACGAACATGCCGAACACGATAAAGCCTGCGGCAGCAATCCCGGCGGCAAGCCACGCCATCCAGATCGCATTGATGTCGGCATAGACCGCTGTCCAGGCGAAAAAGATTCCGGCCGCCACCGACGGCAAGAATGACGCGAGGATCGCCACCGCCGCCAGCAGCCACGCTGCGAAAGATGCAACGCTGCGCAGCGCATCGAGATCGGCCACCGCGAGCAGCAGTTGCAACAGCGGCGCGCCGAGTGCGATCACCAGCAGCGAGACAATCGCAGCTATCGTCAGCGGTCCGACGACGGTGAAGATCGCGACGATGCCGAGAAAGCGTGCCGCGCGCCTGAAACCTTCGCGCTCCGCCGCGGCATCCTGAGCGCCGCTCACTTCGACAGTTCCTTCAAGCCCAGCCGGATCAGCTGCGCGGTTTCGGCTTTCTCGCCCGCGCTGCGCGAGGCCGCTGCAATCGCCGCCGCCGCCTGCGGCTGGCCGTAGCCGAGATTGACGAGTGCGGAGATCGCATCGGTGACAGGACGCGGCGCGCGGTTCTCATCGAGCGCACCGGACAGATGCACCACCGCCGGATCGAGATTGGTGAAGGCCGGGGTTTTGTCTTTCAGCTCAGTGACGATGCGTTCGGCGACCTTCGGCCCAACGCCCGGCGTGCGGGCCACCGCCGCCTTGTCGCGCAGCGCAATGGCATTGGCGAGATCGGTCGGCGGCAAGGTCGAAAGCACCGCAAGCGCCACTTTGGCGCCGACACCCTGCACGGTTTGTAAAAGGCGAAACCATTCGCGCTCCATATCGCTGCGAAAACCGAACAGCTTGATCTGGTCTTCGCGGACATAGGTTTCGATGGAGAGCACTGCGGCTTCGCCCGGTTGCGGCAGCGCCTGCAGCGTGCGCGCCGAGCAATGGACCTGATAGCCGACACCCTGCACGTCGAGGATCACATAATCCTCGCCGTAGGAATCGATCAGGCCTTTCAGTTTTCCGATCATGCGCCGGCGACTTTCAGCTTCAGCATCGCGCTCTGGCGGTGATGAGCATGGGTGATGGCAATCGCCAGTGCGTCGGCGGCGTCGGGCGTTTGCGGATTGGCCTTCGGCAGCAGGATGCCGAGCATCACGCGGATCTGGTTCTTGTCGGCATGGCCTGCCCCGACCACGGTTTTCTTCACCTGGTTGGGTGCATACTCCGCAACTGCAATCCCGAACATCGCCGGCGCCAGCATGGCAACGCCCCGCGCCTGGCCAAGCTTGAGGGTGGACGCCCCATCCTTGTTGACGAAGGTCTGTTCGACGGCGGCCTCCATCGGCTTGAACTCGCCAAGCACCCGCGCAAGCCCTTCGTGGATCGCCAACAGGCGCTCCGCCAGGGGGGCGGCTTCGCGGGATTCCACCGATCCGCAGCCGACATAGATCAGCCGGTTGCCGTCGATGTCGATCACGCCCCAGCCGGTTCGGCGCAGGCCCGGATCGATCCCCAGAATGCGGACGGGTAAGCGAATCGGCAAAGATGTCATGGACCATTGATACCGCCGGGCGGGCTTCAAGCCCAGCGCGGCGGCAGCCGCTTACGCGCTCATCTTGGCCGCGAGCGCATCCGACACTTCGAAATTCGCATAGACGTTCTGAACGTCGTCATGCTCGTTGAGCAGATCGAGCAGCTTGAACAGCTTTTCTCCGGTCTCGTCATCGACGGTAATGGTGTTCTGCGGCTTCCACACCAGCGCCGCCTTGCGGGCTTCGCCGAACTTTGTCTCCAGCGCCTTAGCCACCTCGCGGAGACTTTCCTGCGAAGCGAAAATTTCATGGCCGTCCTCGCTCGACGCCACATCGTCGGCGCCGGCATCGATCGCGGCTTCCAGCATGGCGTCGTCGGACCCGACCTTGGCGTCGTATTCGATGATGCCGACGTGGTCGAACATGAAGGACACTGAGCCGGTTTCGCCGAGGTTGCCGCCGGATTTGGTGAAATAGGAGCGGATGTCGGATGCCGCGCGGTTGCGGTTGTCGGTGAGCGCTTCGACGATCACGGCGACGCCGCCGGGACCGTAGCCCTCATAGCGGATCTCGTCGTAGTTCTCGCCCTCGTTGCCGAGCGCCTTCTTGATCGCGCGCTCGATATTGTCCTTGGGCACGTTTTCGGCGCGCGCCGCCGTGATCGCCAGCCGCAGGCGCGGATTCATCGCCGGGTCCGGGGTTCCGAGTTTCGCCGCGACGGTGATTTCCCGCGCCAGCTTGCCGAACATCTTGGACCGCATGGCGTCCTGTTTGCCCTTGCGGTGCATGATGTTTTTAAACTGGGAATGTCCGGCCATCGAAGGTCTCTCAAGAATCGGGAATCGCAGGCATTCTTTAACGCAAGTGCCCTGCGGCGCGGCGTTATAGGCCCGGAACGGCGAAATTTAAAGGCAGATCGACCGATTTTGGTACGGCGGTGTGGGATGCCAGCCTGATCGGCAGGCAAAAGTTAACCATGAGTTCATGCGGTGGTGCGATAATGCATAGCTATTACTCATATTTCAGAGCACGCATATGGCGTTCAGTCTTTTTCGGAAGCGACTGCCAGAACAGGCAGCGCCTGCTATTTCCTCCGACGCCCCGGTGATGGCGCCCGAGTCTGCGGCCGTCCCCGGTCACGATTCAGCCCGCGAGATTCTCGAGCTGCTGGAACTCGAACTGGTCGCGATGATCCGCCAGCTTGAGCGTGCCGCGAACTCTGTCGCCAGCGGCGCGCAATCCACCGCAACCACCTTGTCCGCCATTCGCCATCGCGCCGACGCCCTGACCGACCGCACCAGCGACGCACAGGCCACGGCAGAGACGTTCTCGCTCTCCGCGGAAAAATTCACCCAATCGGCGCACGGCATCGGCGCACAGGTGCGCGATGCCAGCAAACTCGCGGATGAAGCAAGTGCTGCGGCGCGCGAAGCCAGCCTCAATGTGGATCGTTTGCGTGAATCCTCCGCAGCCATCGGCAATGTGGTCAACCTGATCGCGACCATCGCCAAGCAGACCACGCTGCTGGCGCTCAATTCCACCATTGAAGCCGCGCGCGCCGGTTCGGCAGGCCGCGGATTCGCGGTCGTCGCCTCCGAAGTGAAGGCGCTCGCCGTCCAGACCCAGAACGCCACCGAAGAAATCAAGCAGAAGATCGACGCATTGCAGCAGGACGCCGCGACGTCGTTCGACGCAGTGCATCGGATCACCGCCGCCATCGACGCCATCAAGCCGGTATTCGCGCACGTCAATGGTGCTGTCGCCGAGCAGAACGAAACCACTGGCGAAATTACGCAGAATGCTGCGTCGGCAACGCAGTTCATCGCCTCGGTGGGCACCAGCAGCGCGGAAATCGACAATGCCGCCAAGGAAGCAGAAACCCACGGCGAGAGCGTCGCACAGGCCGGCAAGGCGGTGACGATGTTCGCCGAAAAACTCAAAACCCGCTGCGCGGTTCTGCTGCGCCAGAACGAGAACGAGGAGCGCAAGGCCGAGCGCATGCCTTGCCGCCTTCAGATCGAGATCGATGCCCGCCCCTCGCCGATCAAGGCCGAGGCGTTCGAGATTTCTGTCGATGGACTTCTGATCGGCGGCGCAAATGCAGCCTCCATCCCGTTGCATCAGGTGCTGAAGGCTGTGCTTGAAGGAATCGGCACTTGCAGCATCCGCGTCACCGGACAATCCGCCGGCGGCGCACAGGCCGAGTTCGTCTCACCTGATGCCGTGCTCAAGGACAAGATCGAAGACAAGGTCTGGAGCATTCACGACGACAACACCGAGTTCGTGACACGGGCGATGGAAGCCGGCGACGCGATCACCAAGATTTTCGAGAACGCTATCGCCAAGGGCGACATCACGCTCGACGACCTGTTCGACGAGGACTACGTGAAGATCGAAGGCTCCGATCCCGTGCAGCATCGCACGAGGTTTCTCAACTGGGCCGACCGGGCGCTTCCGGAATTCCAGGAAAGCTTCCTTGCGAAAGACCAACGCCTCGCCTTCTCGGTGGCGATCGACCGCAACGGCTATCTGCCGGTTCACAACAAGCTCTATTCTCATCCGCAGCGCGCGGGCGATCCAGCCTGGAACACCGCGAATTCGCGCAACCGCCGCATTTTCAACGACCCCGCCGGGCTTGCCGCAGGACGCAATATCCGCTCCTACCTGATCCAGAGCTATGCCCGCGACATGGGCAACGGCAAGACCATCATGATGCGCGAGATCGACGTGCCGATCCGCGTCAGGGGCCGGCACTGGGGCGGATTCAGAACGGCGTATAAAATCTAGCTACCAAAAATCCGGCACGGCCCGCTGAAGCAGCGGTCCGACCCGCACCGCGGCAACGCGCGTCGCAAGACCCGTCTTGTCGTCGGTCTCGACTGCGACGCCACTCAAGGTCGCGACACCCTCCGCCGGCTCGAAGCGTCCCGCCGGATAGCCGCGCAGAAATCGTCCGAGCGGCTCTTCACGCTGCATCCCGATCACCGACTCATAATCACCCGTCATGCCCGCATCGGTCATGTAAGCTGTGCCTGCCGGAAGAATACGATGATCCGAGGTCGGCACATGGGTGTGCGTTCCGACCACGAGACTGGCGCGACCGTCGCAGAAATAGCCGATCGCCTGCTTTTCGCTCGACGCCTCGGCATGAAAATCGACCAAGATCGCGTCCGCAGCCTCGCGCAACGGACAGGCGCTCAGTTCACGATCGATAGCGGCGAACGGATCGTCGAACGGCTGCATGAAGATGCGGCCGATGCCGTTGATCACCAGCGCGCGCTTGCCGCTCTTGGTATCGACCAGAGCGGCGCCACGGCCCGGTGTTCCCGGCGGAAAATTCGCCGGACGGATCAGGCGCGGCGCGCGTTCGATGAACACCAGCGCTTCGCGCTGATCCCACGAATGATTGCCGAGCGTGATCGCATCCGCACCGGCCTCCAGCAGTTCATGATAGATCGCTTCGGTAATGCCGAAACCGCCGGCGGCATTCTCGCCGTTCACCACGACCAGTTCGAGTTTCCAGTCGCGGATCAGGCTCGGAAGCGTTTCGGTCACGGCCACGCGGCCGCTGCGTCCCACCACGTCGCCGACAAACAGAATACGCAATTTCTAGTGTCCTAAATCCGAAGTTCGCCTGTCCTGGCAGCATCCTTCCGTGCGAACTTCGGATTTGAAAGGACACTAGTTTTATTATCACTCTAGTGTGGTTTTGGTTCGCAAGTCCGCGCCGGTCCATGCTGCACAACAAAGCGGACTTGCGAACCACCACACTAGTGGCTCCGCAGATCGATCAATTCGCGTTCCGTTAGCACACAATCGAGCTGCTCGTCGTGGGGAAGTCGCGGCACGGTTTCGATTTCCTGCACTGCAAAAGCGAGGCCGATCACGGTGATTTTCTTTTTGGAACGAAGACCTTGCAGCGTGCGGTCGTAATAGCCGCGGCCATAGCCGATGCGGTGACCGGCACGGTCGAACGCCGCGAGCGGCACCAGAACGATGTCCGGATCGACCTCATCGGCATCGGATGGTGGCTGAAAAATCCCGAATGCTCCCCGCACCAGGCCTTCGTCCGGCTGCCATTCACGGAAGATCAAGGCGTGATCGCGCGCGATAACGACCGGCAGCGCCAGCACCGCACCCTTGCCCGCAAGCGCTTGCATCAACGGAAACGGATCGAGTTCGCTGTTGATCGGCGAGTAGCCTGCGACGATCACACCGCGCGGCAATTCGACCGGCAATGGGGTTGCAGCGATTGTGGCCGCCGCATCGCTGCGGGCTTCGACGCTCATCGCGTCACGATGCGCGAGCGCACCGCTCCGGAACTCGTCTTTCAGCTTTGCCAGGAAATGATTTCCGTCCACCGCGAGGAGTCCTTGCCGCCTCCTGCGCGCGACAAGAGGCAAGAGGGCAGACGCGAAAAGAAAGTGCGAAGCCACGATGGCCGTTGAAGCACTCGATCCCGGAGCACCTACGAAAGTAGGTGGGCACCATGTGACCAAGTCCACGGACCTGGCCAGGGACAGTTCCCTGAAGGATCGATAAGGCCCCGGGGATATTATGGCTTCGGACGCGCGACGCAGCCTCGCCCGACCAATCTAGTGATGATCACGACGAAGCGCTAGCGGCGCGCGGAGGATTAAACGAGAGGATTAACCGATTGCGATGCCGTTGCGGGCCGGGCGATTCAGCGCTTGGGCCATTTTCTCAATCCGGTCGGACGCCGAATTCAGCGCATTGGCCACAGCCGACTGCGTGGCGCGGGCACGGTCGGCGGCGACGACGCGCACGTCGCGCAGCGCGTTCAGTTCTTCCTCAAGGCCACGGATACGCTGTCCTGCATCCACCAGTTCATCGGCCACCGTGAGGGCTGCCATCACCGTCAGGCGGCCATCGCCGATCTCACCGAACTTGCCGCGCAGGCTGGCAATGCGGGCCTCAAGGCTTTCGGCCAGCCGCAGCAACCGGCTTTCCTGCCCGGCTTCGCAGGCCATGCGATATTGCCGCCCGTTGATGGTGACGTTGATGTGGCTCATGGAGACTCTCCCGAATCGATCACCGAACGGATGGTCTCGATGGCGACATCGAGACGTTCGGCGATCTCCCGATTGGTCCGCTCCAGCGCCCGCGAGCGCACCAGCGCCCCGTCGAGTTCGTTGGCAAGACGCGAACGGTCAGCGCCCAGCGCCTGAATCCGCGCGCCCAGTTCATCGTCGGTGCGGTCGGAATCCCGACGGCGCTCAACTGCACTTTCGAGTGCATCGAGGGCGGCCGCCAGCCGCCGCGTGGCGAGTTCAATATCGCTCGCCCCGGCGGGTGCGGGCTCTGGACTGGCAAAACCGTTGGGAACGCGGTCGGTCATCACGGAACGGCAGCCTTTGTCATTCTGGCCAGCATCGCAAAAACGGCGAACCGGCAAGCAGTTAGGCGGGTAAATTTACGACCCGGACGAGCCGCGCGCAACGCTGGCCGAAAGCTATGCACACAAAGCGAAAACTCAACGCAGAAAGCCCTCAATGCCCTTGGACTCAAGGGTTTCACGATGCTATCCACCCTCCGAAAGCTTCCCCGGCCGTGGCATTTTTGAGACATGCGGCCATTTCCCTCACCGAATGTCAGGCGGATATCCCATGACTGTGCGTGTCGATCCTTCCCGTATGGCCAATGCGATTCGCGCGCTCGCCATGGATGCCGTCGAGAAGGCGAAATCTGGCCATCCGGGCCTGCCGATGGGCGCGGCCGACGTCGCCACCGTACTGTTCACGCAGTTCCTGAAATTCGACGCCAGCGACCCGGCCTGGCCGGATCGCGACCGCTTCGTGCTCTCCGCCGGTCACGGCTCGATGCTGCTGTACGCGCTGCTGTATCTGACCGGCAATGCGTCGATGACCATCGAGCAGATCAAGAATTTCCGTCAGCTCGGATCGCTGACTCCGGGCCATCCGGAAAATTTCGTGACGCCGGGCATCGAGACCACAACGGGTCCGCTCGGTCAGGGCATCGCAACTGCTGTGGGCATGGCGCTGGCGGAACGCCGCATGGCGGCTGAGTTCGGCGGCGACATCGTCGATCACCACACCTACGTGCTCGCTTCCGACGGCGACCTGATGGAAGGCATCAGCCAGGAAGCCATTGCGTTCGCCGGACACCTCAAGCTCAACAAGCTGATCGTGCTGTTCGACGACAACGGCATTTCCATCGACGGCGCGATTTCGCTGTCGGACTCGGTGGATCAGGTGAAACGCTTTGAGTCCGCCGGCTGGGCTGCCGAACGTGTCGACGGCCACGATCCCAAGGCCATTGCCGACGCGCTAACGCGCGCGCAAAAATCCGATCGTCCGACCCTGATCGCCTGCAAGACCACGATTGGCTTCGGCGCGCCGAACAAGGCCGGTTCGGAAAAGTCGCACGGTTCGCCGCTCGGCGCGGATGAAATCGCAGGCGCCCGCAAGAACCTGAAATGGGATTCGGCCCCGTTCGAAATTCCGCAGGATATTCTTGACGCCTGGCGCGCGGCCGGATCGCGCGGCAAGGATGCGCATACCGCTTGGACCAAGACCATCGGCACCAAGGACGCAGGCGTGCGCGCCGAATTCGAGCGCCGCATGAAGGGCGAGCTTCCATCCAAGGCGCTCTCTGACGCGGTCGCCGCGATGAAGGCCTCGCTCGCAGCAAGCCCGAAAGAAATCGCGACCCGCACCGCCTCCGAACATGCGCTGGAAGTTCTCTGCGCGGCAGTACCGGAGATGATCGGTGGCTCGGCGGATCTCACCGGCTCCAACAACACCCGCGTCAAGGGCATGGTCGCGATCTCCGCCAACAATTACGGCGGCCGTTACGTCAACTATGGCATCCGCGAACACGGCATGGCGGCGGCGATGAACGGCATGACGCTGCACGGCGGCCTGATCCCGTATTCCGGCACGTTCCTCGTGTTCTCGGATTACCTGCGCCCGGCGCTGCGGCTCGCCGCACTGATGGGCACGCGTGCGATCCATGTGTTGACGCACGATTCCATCGGTCTCGGCGAAGACGGCCCGACCCATCAGCCGGTCGAGCATGTGGCGGCCCTGCGCGCTATTCCGAACTGCAATGTGTTCCGGCCCTGCGACACGGTCGAAACGCTCGAATGCTGGCAACTCGCGCTCGAAGCCAAGGGCCGCCCCAGCGTGCTGGCGCTGACCCGCCAGAACCTGCCGCAGCTTCGCTTGGCGAACGACGCCGACAACAAGTGCGCCAATGGGGCCTACGAAATCTCCAAAGCCGACGGCGAGGCGAAAGTCTCGATCTTCGCGTCCGGTTCGGAGGTCTCGCTGGCGGTTGAAGCCCAGAAGCTGCTGGCCGCGCGCGGCATTCCGACGCGGGTGGTGTCGGTCCCCTGCATGGACCTGCTGCTGGAACTGCCGAAAGCCCAGAAGGACGCGATCATCGGCAAGGCGCCGGTGAAAGTGGCCGTCGAGGCCGCGATTCGTCAGGGCTGGGACGCCGTGATCGGCTCGGACGGCATTTTCGTCGGGATGGACGGCTTCGGCGCCAGTGCCCCCTACAAGGAACTGTACCGCCATTTCGGTATCACCCCGGAGGCCGTCGCAACGGCCGCAGAGGGTGCCCTGAAGGCCTGATAACCCTGCTCTAACATTCGGGATTCAGGTGATTGCATCGTGGCGTCATTCGGGGCAAAAACCGCCTCGAAAACCGTCATTTCCGACCTATGAGGAGAACTTGAATGGCAGTCCGTGTCGCGATCAATGGATTTGGCCGTATCGGCCGCAATATTCTGCGGGCCATTTATGAATCCAAGCGCACGGACATCGAAGTCGTCGCCATCAACGACCTCGGGCCGGTGGAAACCAACGCCCATCTGCTGCGCTTCGATTCGGTGCATGGGCGCTTCCCCGGCGAAGTGACGGTCGACGGCGACTCCATCGACCTCGGCAACGGCAAGATCAAGGTCACCGCGGTGCGCGATCCTGCGACGCTGCCGTGGAAAGATCTCGGCATCGACATCGCGATGGAATGCACCGGCATTTTCAGCGCCAAGGCCAAAGCCACCGCGCATCTCACCGCAGGCGCGAAGCGCGTACTGGTCTCCGCTCCCTCGGATGGCGCGGACGCAACCATCGTTTACGGCGTCAATCACGACAAACTCACCAAGGATCATCTGGTCGTCTCGAACGGCTCGTGCACCACGAACTGCCTTGCGCCGGTTGCCAAGGTGCTGAACGACACCGTCGGCATCGAGACCGGTTTCATGACCACGATCCATGCCTATACCGGCGACCAGCCGACCCTCGACACCATGCACAGCGATCTCTATCGCGGCCGCGCGGCAGCGCTGTCGATGATCCCGACCTCCACCGGTGCCGCAAAGGCCATCGGTCTGGTGATGCCTGAACTCGCAGGCAAGCTTGATGGCGTCTCGATCCGTGTGCCGACACCGAATGTGTCA
>Ga0315336_1004774_pt1 | contig 15592 bp, 22 predicted proteins | sample ASW5metaG_FD_204512 | JGI IMG/M metagenome (GOLD analysis project Ga0315336, IMG submission 204512) | Ammonia-oxidizing marine archaeal communities from Monterey Bay, California, United States - ASW #5 | ecosystem: Environmental > Aquatic > Marine > Intertidal zone | place: USA: California...
CAATGAGAACACCGACGCACCAGATGGCGTTCTTCATCGACCAGCATCAGATAAGCGACGCACAAACCAAGCCATTGAGGCGTCGCACTATCAGGAACGATCAGAGAAAATCAATCTTGACTCCAATTTTTCACTATTACTACTTATCGTCGGTGCGAACAGCGAACCATTGTGCACTGTAGCCGGTGCGATCCGTGTCCGGAATTGCATGTGCACGAAGCACCCGAAGTTCGACCTCTCCGCGCGTCCAGCTACGCGTCGGTACGTACTGCATTTCAAGTAAGGCCCCCGACTCGGCCCCAGAGACTGATGGCGAGCAACGGGGTGACTCCTCAAGGCGAAAATACACCAATAGGGCGGGTGGCAGGCCTTTCGCAGAGTTGATGCGCGGATGCTCCTGCTCCTGAAGAAACGTGACCTTTGCAGCATCGCACCCGGGAAGTGCCACCTGGTGTCTACGCACAACCAGAACGTCTGCGGACAAGAAGCGGTGACCTGACAAGGGTTTCCAATTGACACAATATGGGCAAGACGAGGTTTCCTCCGCTTGCCCAACTCCAGGTACGGTCAGTGAGAGGATGGCGATCAGCGCACGTGCAACGGTATCCAATTCCAGGAGTCCCTAACGCCTCAACAATGGGCGGTCCGATGGGAAGACCAGCGGTAGGACGGATTTTATTGAATTGTTATATTTCACTACCTATATGCCCAAAGAAATTTTACGATAGCTTTTTCATCGGATCGTTCGACGCACTCTGTTTGTAAACCAAATCGCGCGCAGGAACTGCTGACACTACCAAGGCCATTAAAGCACCATTGGAAAGCGCCGCTAGCGCCCCCGCAGCATACCGCGAAATCCCGGAACCTCCGTTTCTGGAAGAAACCGCGCACAAATCAATATCGCGCCAATGCGGAAAGAATTTGCGAATGCTTACTAATTTTCTCGAACCTTCAGACTTCCTAAAGCGTAACAACTGAGTTAACAGGGATTTGCACACCCGCGACCGGAGCGGTAGCGAAGAGAAACCTGGATCAAGCGTCCATCGCAATGATTTGTTCGCTGCCGCTTCATCGAAATGTGCCTACTACCACCGAAACCAGAGAAATCGCAAGTAACAGCATGGATGGGTAGAAGGTGAGCGCGAAACCAACAGCTCTCGCCGGTGCGCCCTTGCGATATCCGGCCAAAAACATTATTCGGCCTACGACGAAGAACACAACGGCTACCCATATGGTGAACGCCGACTCCGGCGGCAACGACACAATCCATATTGAATGAGCCAAAACCGCAAGAACAGATTGTTCCAGGGTATTTTGAAGATTCGCCTGGAAAATTTTTGCAACTTCCGTGCCGTTTGATAACCCGCCGCCATCGATATCCTCTGGGGTAAAGAAGCGATGCCGCGCGAGTATGCCCACTGAAATTCCCAACCAAATGGCAATCGGAAGATCTGACTTTAAGACAAACGCCAGCTTGTCAGCCGGGGAAGCGTCGCTGGAAATAACGTCTACACCGACAAGCATAGAACCAAAAACGCCCAAGACCGTGGCTGAGCCACCGATAATGACCCCGCGTAGTACTCCAGATTGTTTGTCAGTCAAAGCCACGTTCGAAGTATTGTGACAGGTAATGCCCACCTAAGCGGCCTGGCGACCGCGAAGTCCGGTGACCGAAGGTCGCGAATTGTTATGCCCTTGTCTTCCCGGCCAGCGTGTTACTCGTTAGTGTTTGCCGAGCTTTCCCGTTTCGCTCTCCAGAGAGCTAATCATTTTTTGAGCTGCACCCCTCACCGCCTGATCAACAGTTTGCGCCTGCTCGCTCACCGATGACGGTTGGCGCCCAGCCAGTCTGACCTCCAGCAAACAGCGCTTGTCCGGCGTGCCAGCTTTGGTCGCGCTATTCTCGTCACTCAAATGCACTTCAACCCGAGTGATTTGTTCACTGAAGCGCGCTAGAACTTGCTCCAGAATCGTCTCGACGTTTTGAGCAAGGGACTCGCGCCCAGGAATATTCTTGTCCGTATTGATCTGAATTTTCATGTCAATTATCTCCGGTCATTCGTTCTTGTAATAGGTCTCAACGCTTCGCGTCAGCGGTCAAAATGAACGCGCATAGGAAATTTTGAACCGACTGAATGCGTTTGTTATGTTGACATTCAGGAGAATAGTACCAACTTGCCGATTTCCACTACGGCAATACGATCGACGAAACTGAAAAAACCATCAGTACTATTGCGATAACGCCCATGGCCAAATAGCTTGCGAAGAATACTTTCTGTTGTTTATCTGTACCCGCTCTAATCCCTTCATGCCGAAAACTGAGAGTCTTCATGGCCTCTCTGCCCGCAGTATCCAGGTAAATTGCGCCACCGATCAGCGAAAGGACTGGCCACCATGCATGGTTCGTAATCATAAGGGCGCCAGCCAATGGTAAGCACCCAAGCGTCACCAGGTCCCAGTATGCGGTATAGCGTTCAGATCTTTGTACTAGCGCATCCGTTTCTTCTGGTTTCTCCTGAATTCCCATTCGCTGTGCCAAGCGAAAATTAACGGACGAAATAATTTGGGCTAAATATAGCGCTCCCCCGAGTATCAGTACGATCCATCCTAAAACTGCTTGCACGATTCCACCTTCGTTTTCAACAAGAACGCTCAATTCAGAGGCGTGGCTTTCGCCACGTCCGACTGCGTTCGATTGTTAGAGCGCACCTGCTTGGCGTAACAACTGTGCCGCGTTAATCGCCTTGCGTATCGCTGCACCAACCTCAGTATGAAGATTTCCACTCGATGCCGAGTAATGTGCAGAGAGATTTGTCTCATTTGTAATTCTTGGTCTCGCCTCAATTGAAATCGCTGTGTTTATCGTTCGGACGTATACGTAGTACGACTTTCTCTCAAAAGCTTTAGCCGTTTTTGAGCCAGATGCAATATATGCTTGCCAATTTGAAAGGGTGTGCTCTGTATGATGGGCGAGTTTTTTGGGATTGAACGCCAGCAATTTGTCGCAAACTGTTTTCCCAAGTTCATCATCAGAGACGCCTTTGTCCAACACAGATGGCTCGCCATGCTCGGCAATATCGGCTAATGCGCAAATAATAAACTTGGAGTCGTCGTATAGATAAAGACACGCACGTAGTTCGCTATTGAGCCTCTCTTTTGTGTCTGAAATTTCGCGTGTAGACTGGTTCGGTAGTACCCGATCAGCACGCTTCTTCTTGAATATGTCTCGTAGCATCAGTGCACTCTAACGCCCACAACAGCGGCCAGCCGAAGGCTGGTCCGGTTGCTTGTGCTGGTTATGGGGCGATATGTCACAGTGCTGCCACATTGAACCAGAAAATTTTCCTTTAATCTTTAGCGCTCAATTAAGTCGATTTACACTAATTAGGCAAACTAAGGTTAATGTCATTAGGCACAGGCTTATCAAACAGACTGAAGAATGACTCAGCTTTGGACATATCTCCATTTATAGTCAGACCGTCCGAATCAAATGCAGTGAACGCATTTAACATGGCTAGCTTGTCACCTTTTAAGGTGGCGTCCGCGTCTTGTGTAAGCCCGTCTTTGAAAATAGCAATTTGATTTCTGACCGTATAACTGGCTTTTTCACCTGTATCGCTGATTTCAATATTTATAATCACGTCTTTTGACCGAGCTCTTTGAGCATTTAGATTAACGCGTGCTGTTTCAATAATTCTCAAGGCCGGCAACACTTTAACAATCGAAGGATTAGCAAAGTTCCATGGAACAGATCTATCTATAGAGCCATCTAACTCAAGCGATCCAGAGATAGCAAAGCCCCTCCAATAGATATTAGTTTGTTGATAAGCCCACTTTTTCATGGCAAGCGCTTTTAGGTCTCTTACATCTTGGTTATCAGGATGTGCTGTTACAGCAAATGTCAAAATGTCCATTGCCCAACCATAATCTTCATCATCAATAGCTTTTTGGGCGATGCTTTTCACATTACCGAGACCACCCATCGCTGAAAGATACTTTTCTGCTCTTTCTTTGACTGCGGGCCTAGCCAACTCAGTGGCATCGCCTTGAAACCAGCCTAAATAGCCGTTGTATATGTTGCGTACAGAGTGCGCCACCGTCCCATAGTATTCACCCAGCCAAGGATCATTGGCCAAATATTCAGGCAAAATAACTTTCTCAGCCAATTCGTCTCTCTTAACACCTCGATTCATGTAATAGACACTTTGATCGTGCACGTACTGCATAGCATCTCGATAATTCCTGATACGCTCATTAATAAAATCATGCCCCACCCAGGCACGCATATGTGAGCCGCTGTATGAATCTGATTTCGCTGCATAGCTCAATAAAATATCGACGCCTTCATACCATTTTTGTACGTCTCTATAAGAGGTTCCCCTGAGGGTATATAAATTAGGGAAGGTTTCACCCTGTACAGTTTCAGAGCCATGCACATGCTTGTATTGTGGGAAATAGACGTCAACCTCATCTGTACCGGCATCGCCATAAGCATGGAAGACTTCCAACTCCACCCCGGAGACATTCAATTTTAGTGGCTTGCCTTCTTGCACTATGTCAGTCGGCATATAAAAAGAAACTTCGCCAGCACTAAAATCAGGCCCCAATCCATAGTGCGCGGGTCTACCCTCTGGAGCAGGAGGCATATAGACACTTGCATAAGCAGTTCTCTGGGTAAGAATGCTGCCCACAACACCCACATCATTAACCAGGTTAGGAATGAAATTGACTGATGCTATGACTTTAACTTGCCCTGACTTCACTTGCTCTTCAGTCACATTCCAGCCAGCTGAACCAAAAGCATGGTCTGGATGACGGTGGGAATAGATGATTGCTTTAACGGGTAAATTACTAAATTTTTTAAATGCATCCATTGATGCCTTAGCTGCTACATCGTTTTCACCGGGATCAACAATAATCAACCCATCGTTGCCAATAGCCACTAACGTCGAAGCCAGCTGAAAACCTGAAATGTGATACAACTTATCAGGCACCAATTCAAAAATGGTTTCTGGCATTTGCTTAGCAAATGCAGTCATCGCTATAGGTATGAGATTGGAATCGTCTGTATAAGCAAGGTTTTTCCCCTGCCATGCTACCTTTGCCAAATGGTTTTGCACTTCTTGCTTTGTGAAAAAACTCGGGTCAGTGCTTCTAACCAATTCACTTCCTGCAAACACAGAAGATGAAATTGCAAAAGACATTAAATACAAGATAAACGAATGACTCAGTTTTTTTAACATGATGTTGAACTCCTCGGTTCGCTAAACAGCCTCTCAATGTAATTTAGTGGGTAGTCATATAGGCTATAAACACCAAGATAACTGAGCACCCTTTGGTTTTCTACTTTTGAATCATGGCTCAAGTCCCACAACGCCGCATTCAGCGGCTTGTCCGCTGCAACGCCTTGTCAAGTTCTAACTCCATTGGCTGATATTTCAATCCGGACTTTTCGTCAGGGTCGCCAGCACAAATAAAGCCATATCGAATATAAGCGGAAACCGAATTGAGCGATGCACTAACAGTTATTGTTTCTGTTCTAGCATATGACGTTATTGCTGAGACTAGCGCTCGTCCCACCCCTCTTTGTTGGAAGTCAGGAGCTACGAACAGCATTGCCACATGGCGACCTTCCTTCAGTTCAACGACACCCTTTACCTTCTCGTTTTCTTCGTAAACTAGGATTGCATTATCTTCTTCCATCCGATTTGAAAAACCATTTACAGACGCAATACTCTGAAAAGTCTCAACGCCTTCATTTGAAAGGCTGGGTGCTACAGAACTCATGAAAGCTTTCATGCATAAAGAACTAACTCTCGCTAAGTCTTTTTGTTCAAGCTTTCTTATCTGCACCTTTAACTCCAGATGAACTTAACGTTTGAAGTAAGAGGCGCTGTGCGTCAGCGCGACGTCCAGCTTGACTGAGAGGGGTTAGGTTGCACGACTGACCTCAAAGACTGGCGCGTACATTGCCCATACACCGACTGGCAAGAACACTAGTAAGGACACGAAAGCAGGCAATAGAAAAAGCCATCCTCGGCGATCGCCTCGAAATTCAAGCAATCCAAAGCCGACAGCACCCAGCAGGCCAAAGAAAATGGACCAGTACAAGTAGGTCGCGAACACTATACGAGTGATAGTCGGTAGCACTGTCCCAATGTCCTCGAATAACCACTTGAAGGCCGGAGCAATATAAACAACGTACCCGTAGAAAATGGTTACAACAACAAAAGCCCCAACACCCAGTCCTTTGTCCCAATTGTTCGCCTGGCTACTCATTGCCTTGCGACCTAACGTTCAGGATAAACGGGTGCGAAGAAACGATTCCCTTCTTCAAACCCGCATGATTGAGCACTCCGCGTTCATCCGTTTGTTATGCCACCTATCGCGTTGGTTTGAGTGTTCCATCAATATTCTCGATCCGCCCTAACGAGTCAAACGAGAATTTGAGGGCATCGTTGTTGCGTTGGGCGATCACAGTATTCGTTTCTGTTTGAATTGAGAATTGCTGTGAATGCAAAAACGATGTGACCATCTCTTTGTGATTAAGGTCAAACTGCGAAATTGATTCATTGATCACCGTCACAACGCGTTCGGTGGAGACCGGTAAGAGCAATTCGCTTGGAACGGCGCAAACGAGGAAATACAAGGCCCCACCGTCATACGGCCCCCGGTAATAGCAACAATTGGAGTTAAGTCCGGATGCGATCATCGAAATCTGGTGACCGTTCGCGACGTCCTGCGAAAAACTTCGTTCAGTTAATTCAGGGATGCCGTTTTCACTACCAATCCGCTTTAGTTCGCTGCACGCGACGAGGACATTGGCGGGCAAGTTACTCTGTTCGTTTGCCCAAGCCCAAAGCCAGGAAACGTCACCGTCAGCTTCGGTACCAAGTAACTGAATGGGAAAGGACAGGTCATCGCCAAAAGTCGCAAGACCCTCTGAAATATTGACGCCCCAGCCTCGGTCACCGAGAAAATCAGCGAACGCAAGCTGTTTCGCGAATGCGCTCCCGACGTGTTTCGACAGTAGAGAAGTGAATTTTGCGTTCATGTATTCCTAGTGGCATAACGGCGGCAATAACCAGACTGCCGTAGCAGCGCTCGTTTGTGGCAATCGCCACAAACGAGCGCTGCGGAGTTGGGTCCGAGTTGATTGCCATTGTTATGCGAGTTTTATAAGCTCACGATGTGTTTTTATATAGTCAAACAATGCATAACCCGGAACATCGTTAACTTCGTTGAGATAAATAATATCTAGCTTGTCTAGAGATTCCTCCAACTCTTCGTCATCGGGGTCCATTCTCTCTTCGATTTCTTCCGGGTCAAGAGACTCTACGCCAAGCAAGTCAATCGCTTCCTGCGTTAAATCAGCTATTTCATTGCATCCTATAGACCTAAGTGAATCTACAATAATCGGAACATACTCGACCGATGAACTGTAGAAAAACTGACTATACCCACCGTTGCCGACTTCTCTTTCCAACGCTTCAACAGCCAATATGATCAGCTCTACACCAGACACCTCTTGTCCCGACTCTTTCTTAGCGTCTAATGCAGACTCAAAAGCCAAAACCAATGAGTCTATACGGTGTGTTTTTTGAAGAGCAATAAGCTCGTCTGCACTTTGTCCCGTGTAGCTATCCAAAAAGATGTCACCTTCTTCCACTTTCTATCTCCTAAATGATGCTCGCATAACGTTTAGCTAAGTGGCGCGCCGCTAGCGGCGCGTCCCAGTGAGCGGGAGCGAACGACTTGCGCTACCTGTTAGTATTTCGCTGCTTCGGGATACTGGCTTCCTCTCTGAACTCCGAATCTTTAAACAAATAGCTCCGTTTTTCAGTAGAGATCGTTGGTTCGTTGCCCCGGATGGATTCCGTCGTTTTGACTGTTTCCCTAAGATCCCTAGTTCCGTCGCCATCTAGATCAAGAAACTCCCATTTAACGTCTTTTGAGAAATGACTCCAGTCGAAACCGTTACTGATTTGGAACTCGAAACTGTGAAGTACATCCACAGAGCCATCTACATCGATTTGAACTATAGACCTCGTCCCACTTTCACTACCTTGCCCCGAGGCTGAGCTCTTAACGACAATTTCGGATGTTCCATCGGCGTCTAGATCCAGAATGCTATCGACCTGCTTTATTGTTCTCTCTTCAAGCAATATGACGCGCTTTCTCTGTGGTATGACCAACGCTTTCCGGAACATGCTGTTTCTCCCGGCATTATTCATGGCGGCTGAAACAAGGTATGCGCTTTCATTGTTGGTCAAGGATATTTCCTTCCTCTCCTCTATAGCAAATAGACGAAATGTTCTCGTATCTTCCTCTGTCAACCAAGAATTAATTACACCTAGTTCAGGCATGCCGCTGCCGTATGCGGGACACGCGAAGATTAAAGTCGTTACCCAAGAAAGAGCCCGCATACTTTGTACCCCTGTAATGCTAACGTTTGAGTTGAGTGGCGCGCCGCTTCATGGCGCGTCCGCCCTCGAACGCTCTGTTAGGTCTTTCGTCCTTCGGAAGTAGCTAAAAATGAGTGCAGTTACGGCCCAATAGATTGAAACAGCAACGATAAGTCCTATTAAGAGCGAGGGAATGTAGGGCACGGTTCCTGTTGAAGGAGCGGAGATTGTTATGAGCCGGTACGACGAATAAAGTGCCTGCCCAGTGAAAAGGATTGCAACGGCAAGATAGCCGAATCGCGACCATGGTTTCACGAATATGAGGGCAGCCCCAGAACACAAAAGCATAAACTCTCTAATAAGAGTCAAAGCGAACTCGGGATTTCGCATTGCGGCTCGAATAGAGTTAAGAAGTAGTCCAATAAAGAGGTAAAAGCTAGGCAATGTCGGGATTGGGCCAATAATCGAGAAGGCCGCTGTGAGGATACTGAGAATCGCGATCACGACCATATGCCAACGACGCAATTGAATGTGCACGGGTGAAAGACCTAACGCCTTGCTAAACGGCAGCCAGTGGCGAAGCCGAGTCTTGGCTGTCCGGTGGAGGCCCGCAGGGCCGGAACGTATTTCAGCAACTTGTTATGTGTTTTGATTACCACTGTACTCTGCTGCTTCAACTAGCATTTCTGCCAACTGCTTTGCCTCTGATGCAGTGAACGATACGGGGATCATCTGATAGCTGCCAAATGTGCTTGCGCGAATATCGATTCCAACCCTCCTGGCGTTTGTTGGTGACTTCACCGCGTAGACCTTAACGGAATTTGAAACGATCTTCCTTCTTGAAGAGATGCCCTCATATTCTTCAAGTATCTCACCACCGTAGAGCCTGCCTCTACCTCGTTTCGTAAAGAAGACGTAAACCAACCAAGCCAATACAAGCAAGAATACTGGAGTGAAGACAAACAGAATAAATGCGTTCTCAGTCATATTCTCTGATTACACATAACGTCCAGGCTCACCGGCGCGCGCCTGGCGAGGTTTGCGATTATGCACGGTGCTTGCGTGCGCGTCCGTGTGCAGCGTGCTGTTAGCTGACAAGCGGTTCATCGTGCGCCGAAGAAATGAAGCATTAGCGCCGCGACAATCAACAGAGCCAAAGCTGCGCCAAGGCCGCGGATAACCCACCCTGTGACAACAGCATATCTAGGAGTGTGCGTTCCATCTGGGTTGTTAAAGCCGCCAGGGAGATCATCCTCAAGGGTTGCCACCCAGCCGTTGATGAGAATTGCGCCGGCCACAATAAGAAATGCCCACCAAAAAGCCATGCCCGACACAGCGGAAAGAACGGCAGCAAGGACTGCAACAACTAGCAGTCCCACCGTTGGCCAGAGTGCGCGCGTCATGCCAGCTAACGTTTTAGCTCAGCCGCGAGCCGCGCAGCGGGCGTCGGCTGGGGCGCCCTGTTAGATTGCGTACAGTACTCGGCCACAAACCCTCCAATTATGGATACTAGTGTTTGCTTGACTGAGAGCACTCTTGGGTCAGTTACAGAGTTCAACGAGTCGATTTTCCGCTGCGCTTCTAGGCACTGAGCTTCCAATCTATCGACGAACGCCTCTCCATCGTTAAGCGCCAGGCCATCATAGTAAGACTGAGGAAGAGCACGTCTCTCGAGCTCTGTGAGGAATAGTTGCGGGTCTGCTCGAATCAAGGCACCAAGGATGATTTGTAGGTCCTCCGCGAACGCGCCGTCCGCAATCGAGAATAATCGGAATGCGAGCCGGACGGATTCCTTGTGTCCGGCGACGACTTGGTGAGAAAGCATGGAGAATTGCCGGTTCTCGTAGATAAATCTCGACGATCGATATGCAGGAGAAGAGTTACCCCACGGAGCGTGTTCGATGGGCAAAGCGTTCACGGCGCTGTTCGCGTTCTCTGAGCTTGGATAGTCAACGTACTCCCTAAGTGCGGCTTCCACTTCATCCCAATCTGTTTCGTTGGCAAAACATGCCGGACTCGCTAGGAGAAGTAAGAGTGCGATGAACCTCATGAGCAATCTAACGTCGGAAGCCAGCCGCGCGCGTAAGCGCGTCGGACTGAGCTGACTGGTTATGATTGCTAGCGCCCACCTCTGTGATTGGCGCCCATATATTCGTTTGTTTCTCCATATGTTGAGTGTGGTCCTCCAGACGGGTCGGAATTTCGGCCGCGATTGGAATAGTCTTCCCTGTTAAGGACTATGGCTAACACTCCACCAAGAATCGGTACGGCCCAGATAAATAGTAGCTGGTAGTATTTTCTGGCTTTCACGATGAATTCCGTTTTCACGACAATGTAGGTCGCGACTACATTTAGCGAAAGCAAAAGTAGCGCCGCGATCGCAAAGAAAATGTCTAAGGTCTGCATACTGAATCAGCAAACATAACGCCGAGTTAACCTGCGCTTGACGGCAACTGACCGGAGCGGTAGCGAAGGGAGGGCGCAGTCAAGCGGCAGGTTCAACGACTTGTTAGGTGTACGGTGCGTATCGGAAGCACTACTTGGCATATTTTGAAGCGCCCAGAAAATGTAACGAAACATAGTCTTCGTCGCCTACGACCCAACTGTCGTGCGGTTCGGCCGGCACATAGAATACGTCGCCTGTGTGCATTTCTGTGACCCGGCCGTCCGGGAACGCGGCTGTAGCACACCCGGACACCACCATCCCCACATGTTCTACCGAACAATATTCCTCGCCAACGCTCGGTCCTACGTCTTCAGACCATTTCCAACCGGGCTTATATGTAGCGCGCCCGATTGTCATGCCACCTAGGGTCACAGTTTCGAACTTGCCCTTTTCAAAGTGCGTAACTTCGTCGGGCTGTTCAAACCGTTTCAGGATTACCTCAATCATCGAATTTCCCGCTAGTACACCTAACGTTTGAGGTAAGAGGCGACGCGCGTCAGCGCGGCGTCCCGCTTGACTGAATGGTTAGACGTCATTTCGTTGGCGCGGCGCGATTAGGCGGATACCCGCCATGTGAAGCAAACGCTCGGCTAGGTATCCAGCACCGAAGACCGTCAAGAGAAATGCCGATCGCCCAAGCGGCGTCTTGAGCCATTTCTCAATCGCCGTGTCCCCGGCCCAGTATTCGGCACTTAGGCCGCTAAAGAGCAATGCCACGATTGCGGTTGCCGCAATGAAACCGGCAGGTGTCACTTTCATTCCAGCGGGGACATCAGGATTGTCCCGCGTATTTCTTCGAGCCCACCATATACCGGGGACAAGAAGGATGGCGCCCAGTAGCAGAGCGAAAACTCCAATAATGAAGAAAGCTTCCCAATTCATTCGATCGATGACGTCTAACGTGATTTATATCGCGATATCACCGGATAACATGGCGAGGTGCGCGATAACATGTTGTGGATAACTTCTAATACTTGCCTGTCGACAGTCATTTGCATTAGAGTACTGTACGTATGTCCAGGTATAACAAAAAGGCCAAACCTCGCAGGCCTCCTCTTCAGTCTACCCGGTTGCTCGATCAGCTCCGGGAGCGCATCCGTTACCTTCATTACAGCATCAATACGGAAAAAACCTACGTCTACTGGGTACGGATGTTTGTTCGCTGGCATAAATTGTGCCATCCGGCGCAAATGGGCAAAGCCGAGGTTGAGCTGTTTCTGATGTGGCTGGCCAACGAACGCGGCGTTTCACCATCCACTCATCGCCAAGCATTGTCTGCCATCCTGTTCCTTTACAAGGAGGTGCTGGATATCGAACTGCCGTGGCTCGATGAAATAGGACGTCCGAAAGCACGTGAACGCTTACCAACTGTACTCTCTCGCGATGAAATCGGCCGCATTTTGGCACTGATGGACGGCGAAATTGCGTTGCTGGCAAAGCTGCTCTATGGCACGGGTATGCGGTTAACGGAAGGCTTGCGACTGCGGGTCAAGGATGTGGATTTCGATCATCGTTCGATCGTGGTCCGCGAAGGTAAAGGCGGCAAAGATCGGGTTGTCATGCTTCCTCAGGTGTTGGATGGGCCGATTCGGGAGCAATTGGCGCGCGCTCGCGCAATCTGGTCAGCGGATCGCACCGCCGGTCGACCGGGAGTATGGCTGCCGGATGCATTGACCAGGAAATATCCACGCGCTGCACAGTCGTGGACCTGGCACTGGGTGTTTCCGTCGCCCACGTTGTCTGTCGATCCTCGCTCAGGAGTTCAGCGCCGCCATCACTTGTACAAAGAACGCTTGCAACGCGCGATCAAAAAGGCGGTCGCCAGTGCCGGAGTGAGCAAACCTGTGTCGGCACACACTCTTCGCCACAGTTTCGCCACTCATCTGCTGCAGTCCGGATATGACATACGCACGGTTCAGGAACTGCTCGGGCATTCGGACGTGAGTACTACAATGATCTACACCCACGTATTGAATGTGGGCGGGCGTGGCGCGCAAAGCCCTCTGGATGCGCGATGAGGCGCACGTTACGACTACGGATACTACGGCGCGAACCGCCTGCTCCGGGGTCGGACCTACAGGCTACGCCTGCACGCACTGCTCCACCCTCCGCAGTCGAGCCCTCTTGACGTCTCAGGTTGAACACTGATCCCGACACAGTGAGCCCAAAACACAATCTGTCAGAATGGTTAGAACCACGCATCCTGCATTTCCAGGGTGGTCGCGTCCAGATTGTGCAGCAAATCGAACCAGTGCTTCGTTTTCGGTAACTCCCACCGGAAGAAGTAAGCGCAGGCCTGTAGCTTGCCCTGATAGAAGTCGCGATCATCGGGCGTATCGGGACCAAGATGTTTCACCGCGACCAGTCCCTGGCGCAGCCACACCCATGCAATGACAGTGTGACCAACCAGGTTCAGGTATGCCGAGGAATTTGCCAGCGCGAGTTCGCTTTCATCGCGTTCGATTACGCATAACAGGTCACGCGTGACTTCCATGACGCGATCCAGCGATTCGAGCAATTCCTTGCCGCAACTTTGAAGCTCGTCGGAGTTGCATGCAGTCGCCTGCCGGATGGTCGCGTGAATTTCGCGTGCCAGCATCTGGATCGCGGCGCCATCGAGCATGCCGACTTTTCGCCCTAGCAGATCGATACCCTGGATACCATTGGTGCCTTCGTGAATCGGATTCAAGCGGTTGTCCCGATAAAACTGTTCGACTGGAAACTCGCGGGTATATCCATAGCCGCCGTGCACCTGAATGGCGAGGCTGTTGGCTTCCAGACAAAACTCCGAGGGCCAGGCTTTGGCGATTGGCGTAAGCACTTCCAGCAATAGCCGCGCGTCTGCACTCGCGTCATCTGCCGGATTGTGTTGTTCGTCCACAAGCCGTGCGCAAATCAGGCACAGCGCGAGCGCACCTTCTGCCGCTGCTTTTTGCGCGAGCAACATTCGGCGCACATCGGCATGTTCGATGATGGGTATCTGCGCCTGCGCCGGATCTTTCGCACCCGGATGCCGTCCCTGCGGACGCTCGCGCGCATATGCCAACGCATGCAGGTAGCCGGTGTAACCCAGAACGGCCGCACCCAGACCAACACCAATACGCGCCTCGTTCATCATGTGGAACATGCAGGCAAGACCACGGTTTGGTTGACCGATCAGTTCACCCCATGCGCCCTCACCTTCTCCGAAATTAAGAACGCAATTGGTCGTGCCGCGAAAGCCCATTTTGTGATTCAAGCCCGCCAACGCAACTTCGTTTCGTTCGCCGGTCGCGCCATCTTCACCAACGCGGAACTTGGGCACGATAAAAAGGGAAATGCCCTTGACTCCGGCCGGCGCGCCTTCAATACGCGCGAGCACCAGGTGAACAATATTCTCGGACAGTTCATGATCGCCAGCCGATATCCACATCTTGCTCCCGCGCAGGCGGTAGCTGCCGTCTGCTTGTTTGACAGCGGTGCAGCGAATGTCCGACAGGGATGAACCGGCCTGCGTTTCAGACAGGCACATGGTCCCGCAAAACCGGCCCGAGGATAGTCCTGGCAAGTAACGCGCTTTTTGATCATCTGAGCCGAATGCGCGAATCAGATTGGCGTTGGCTATGGAAAGAAATGGATAGGCCGCGGTCGAGACGTTCGCGGCGTTAAACCATGCGAGGCAGGTCTGTGCGACGGTCCACGGCAATTGCATGCCGTCGTCATCGAAGTCCTGCGTTGACGACAGAAAGCCGGCAGAGTTGAATTCACGCAGAGCTTCGGCCACTTCAGGAATCATGCTCACGCGCTTGCCGTCGAATGTCGGCTCGTTAAGATCTGCCTTGCGATTGTGTGGTGCGAATTTATCAGTCGCAATTTTCTCGGCCGCTGCGAGCGCGGCATCAAACGTCTCGCGGCCGTGCTCGGCAAAACGCGGCCATGCAGTCAGTGATTCGACATCGAGCATTTCGTAGAGAATGAATTCGATATCTCTGGGGTTGAGAATTTTTGATTGCATGGGAGATATTTTCGCTTCGGAAAAGGGTTGGTACGTGCTTGTATATTACGCACTTGCCGCACATTCGGTAATGTGGGCTGCAAAAAAAAGCCGCGACCGAAGTCGCGGCTTCGTCAAGGCTCTCAGACTTATACGACTTCGAACAGTCCGGCAGCGCCCATGCCACCGCCAATGCACATCGTTACGACGACGTTCTTGACTCCGCGACGCTTGCCTTCGATCAGTGCGTGGCCGATCAAGCGGCTGCCACTCACGCCGTAGGGGTGGCCAACTGCAATTGAACCACCATCCACGTTCAGGCGATCATTTGGAATGCCGAGTTTGTCACGGCAGTAAATGACCTGCACCGCAAACGCTTCGTTCAGCTCCCACAGGCCGATGTCTTCAACTTTCAAACCGGCACGCTCAAGCAGCTTGGGTATGGCAAACACCGGCCCGATACCCATTTCGTCCGGCTCGCATCCAGCCACCGCGAACCCGCGGAACACACCCATCGGCGTGAGTCCCTTGCTGGCTGCCAGCTTGTCGCTCATAACGAGCTGCGCGGACGCGCCGTCGGAGAACTGGCTGGCGTTGCCCGCCGCAATTACGCCGCCTTCGAGAGCCGGCTTGATATTGGACACACCTTCATAGTTAGTGCCCGGTCGAATGCCCTCATCGGCTGACGCAGTAACTTCCTTCATGCTTTCCTGCGCTGTTTCCTTGTCGACGATTTTCATCTTGGTCGTAATTGGCACGATCTCGTCG
>Ga0315336_1004775_pt1 | contig 15589 bp, 10 predicted proteins | sample ASW5metaG_FD_204512 | JGI IMG/M metagenome (GOLD analysis project Ga0315336, IMG submission 204512) | Ammonia-oxidizing marine archaeal communities from Monterey Bay, California, United States - ASW #5 | ecosystem: Environmental > Aquatic > Marine > Intertidal zone | place: USA: California...
CGGTGACAATGTGAATTTGAAGGCGCAGTTGATTGTGCCCATAGCGATGGAAGAGGGATTACGTTTCGCTATTCGGGAAGGTGGCCGTACTGTGGGCGCTGGCGTCGTCACTAAGATCATCGGGTAGTAGGGAAAGATAAAACAGGGTTACTCGCCAAGCTAGACACGAACTTTTTAGGCCAGTAGCTCAATTGGCAGAGCGGCGGTCTCCAAAACCGCAGGTTGGGGGTTCGATTCCCTCCTGGCCTGCCAGATTCTCGAGGCAGATAAGGATTGGTCGATAACCTTAAGTTGATCGCGGCCGTAGTCGTCATCATCGCCGGCATCGCGGTGTTTTATGCGTTCGGCGATATGTCTGCGCTCTTGCGTGCGCTGATTGTTGTCGTGAGTGTGGTTGTTGCGGCTGGGGTTGCGCTGACATCGGCGCCGGGTAAGGACGCCTGGCAGTTTACGATTGGAACGCGTGCCGAAATACGTAAGGTGATCTGGCCGAGTCGTCGGGAGACGATGCAGTCGACGCTGGTGGTTATATTGATGGTACTGGTTGTCGGTATCTATTTGTGGCTGCTGGATGCACTGTCTTTTTGGGCGATCTATGAACTAGTTTTGGGGTTGGGCAGTTAAAATGACAGTAGAAATCAACGAAGACATGAGGTGGTACGTGATTCAGGCTTTTTCCGGATATGAAAAGCACGTGCAGAAATCGCTGAAGGAACATATCGCTCGGGCCGGTATGGAGACACATTTTGGTGAGGTAGAAGTACCCACCGAACAGGTTGTTGAGTTGCGAAATGGTCAGAAAAGGACCAGCGAGCGAAAGTTTTTCCCTGGCTATGTCCTGGTTCATATGAATATGAATGATGAAACCTGGCATCTGGTGAAATCGGTGCCCCGGGTATCAGGGTTCGTTGGCGGCAGTGGCTCAAAGCCCGTGCCTATATCTGATCGTGAAGCTGAGACAATTCTGCAACAGGTTCAGGAGGGGGCAGAACATCCACGACCCAAATATACCTTTGCACCAGGAGAAGTGGTTCGGGTGATTGATGGACCGTTTAAGGAATTTAGCGGGACTGTAGAAGACGTAAATTTCGAAAAGAGCAAACTCAAGGTTTCCGTATCAATTTTTGGTCGGTCAACACCGGTCGAGTTAAATTTCAGCCAAGTCGAAAAAGGCTGAAACTGCCAGTGCGTGGAAAGCGCTGGCCAATATTAAAGAGGAGCCGAAAGGCATCAGGACCCGAGGGAGTAACGCGATGGCAAAGAAGGTACACACGTATATAAAGCTGCATGTCCCGGCAGCTGGTGCTAAACCAAGCCCACCTGTTGGGCCTGCGTTGGGTCAGCACGGCCTGAACATCATGGAATTCTGTAAGGCATTTAATGCCGATACTCAGGACGTTGAACCAGGACTACCGATTCCAGTCCTAATTACGGTATACAGCGATAAAAGTTTTTCGTACATCAAAAAAACACCACCTGCATCGGTGCTTTTAAAGCGCGCAGCCGGTGTTGAGAAGGGCAGCGGTGAGCCCCATCGGGAAAAGGTTGGCAAGGTCGGACGCAGTCAGCTCGAGGAAATAGCAAAAGCGAAGATGCCCGATCTCAGTGCCTACGATATTGATCAGGCTGTTCGTATTATTGCCGGCAGTGCCCGAAGCATGGGTATCGAAACCGAGGGGGTTTGATATGTCAAATAGGGGAAAGCGTTACCAGAAAGCGACAGAATCTCTGGATTCACAGACTTTCTACAGCCTGGACGATGCGTTGTTGAAGATCAAAGAGAGCGCATCGGCACGGTTTGACGAAACTATAGATGTTGCTATTAATTTGGGGGTAAACGCCAAACAATCCGACCAGAGTGTTCGCGGTGCGACAGTATTACCACGTGGCACCGGAAAAACAGTAAAGGTCGCGGTTTTTGCTGAGGGGTCTGATGCCGAAGCGGCTCAGGCAGCAGGTGCGGATATCGTCGGCTTGGATGACCTGGCTGAAACAATTCAGGGTGGTGAGATCAAATTTGATGTCTGTATCGCGACGCCTGCCACCATGCGTGTGGTCGGAAAATTAGGTCAGGTGTTGGGACCACGCGGCCTGATGCCCAATCCTAAAGTGGGTACGGTGACCCAGGACGTTGCGAAAGCCGTCGAAAACGCGAAGGCAGGTCAGATTCAATTTCGAATAGATAAGGCGGGCGTTGTGCACTGCCCAATAGGCAAAGCGTCCTTTCAACAGGACGATCTTAAGGAAAACCTTATGGCATTGGTGGGCGCGCTGAACAAAGCAAAGCCCTCTGGCGCCAAAGGCCAGTATTTCAAACGTGTCACTCTGTCGACCACGATGGGTCCGGGTGTAAAAGTCGACCGAACTGCTTTTGCTGGGTGAGGTCGTGTGGTTTGAGGGGCTTGGCCTGGGCAGTATTCCAGGCGAAGTTCGTCGAAGACCGTAGGCGCTGTGACTGGCTTTCGCCGGATAGGCTTAATTGGCTACGTGTCAGCCTACGCAGGCGGTGCCCCGGTATCGGTTAAGGACCGATCAGGACACCATATGTTAAACGAGTAACTGGGGAGTAAATGCTTCATGAGTCTCAGTATTGATCAGAAAAAGGCCGTTGTCAGCGAGGCTGTGCAGATTTTTTCTGCCGCCCAAGCTGTTGTACTGGCTGAGTATCGAGGACTCAGTGTCGCGCAGATTACGGAACTACGTAGTGAAGCCAGAAATAAAGGTGTTGATATCCGAGTGGTCAAAAACACCTTGGCCAGACGCAGTGTTTCTGGAACGTCATTCGAGTGTTTGACTGATCACTTCGTGGGTCCGGTTCTCATCTCATCCGCGGGCGACCCAATAGCAGTGGCCAAAGTGGTAAGTAAATTTGCCAAGGATCACGAAGCGCTCAAGATAATGGTCGGCGTCATGAGTGGTGACCTGATCGACAAGAGCACGATCCAGATGTTGGCGAAACTGCCTGGTCGAGATGAACTGCTGGCTACCCTGATGGCGACAATGAATGCGCCACTGGAAAAGTTTGTTCGCACACTGAATGAAGTGCCCGGAAAGCTGGTTCGAACCATGGCTGCCTACAGAGATAGCAGGCAGGCCGAGCCCGCTTAATGGGAGCTGGATACTCTGGCAAGAGCAATCCCTTATATCAGGAGAAACTATGATGTCCCGTGAAGAAATTTTGAGTGCAATTTCTGAAATGTCGGTGCTTGAACTATCTGAGCTCATCAATGACATGGAAGAAAAATTTGGTGTTTCCGCTGCGGCTGCCGTTGCTGTTGCGGCGCCTGGAGCTGCTGCGGCAGATGCAGGCGGTTCAGAGGAACAAACCGAATTCGACGTCGTGTTGTCCTCATTTGGTGAGAAGAAAGTTGGCGTGATTAAGGCAGTTCGGGCGATTACCAGTCTTGGTCTGAAGGAAGCTAAAGACCTGGTTGAATCTGCGCCTGCACCTATCAAGGAAGGTGTTCCCAAAGATGAAGCCGAGGAGTTGAAAAAACAGCTGGAGGATGCTGGCGGAACCGTTGAGGTCAAGTAACCCTGGTTTTCCGATGCTTCCCTTGCAAGGCCAGGTTTCAAAGACTGAGTTGGCTGTTAGCGCTGCCTATCAGCCAACTCGCCTTTTTATTGTGAAAGCGGCCCGCCGTCGGAATTGCCGTATTTCACCGAAGTCCCATCGTACGATCGAGAGCAATACATGACTTATTCCTTTACTGAGAAAAAACGAATCCGTAAAAGCTTCAGCAAACGCCCAGGCAGCTCGACTGTCCCGAACTTGCTGGAGATTCAGAAGTCATCCTACCGCAAGCTCCTACAAGAAGGTGTTGCGCCGATGCAGAGGATTGACGAAGGCCTTCAGGCAGCCTTCAAATCAGTATTTCCCATCGAGAGTTACAGTGGTGCTGCTTCGCTGGACTTTGTTGGGTACCGTTTGGGCCAGCCCACATTTGATGTGCGGGAGTGTCAACAACGCGGTTTGATTTATTCTGCGCCGCTATACGCAACGCTCCGCTTGATTGTGTTTGAAAAGAGCGAGTCAGGTGGTGCAAAGACACTTCACGACATGAAAGAGCAAGAAGTCTACATGGGTGAAATGCCTTTGATGACAGAAAACGGGACTTTTGTGATTAACGGGACCGAGCGAGTAATTGTCTCACAGCTCCATCGCTCTCCAGGTGTGTTTTTTGATCATGATAAGGGGAAAACTCATTCGTCAGGCAAGCTTCTTTTCAACGCGCGGGTCATCCCGTATCGCGGGTCGTGGCTGGATTTTGAATATGATCAAAAAGACCTGCTGTTCGTACGTATTGATCGCAGACGTAAGCTTCCTGCTACGATCGTTTTGCGGGCTCTAGATTACTCGACTGAAGAAATTCTGGCTTTGTTTTTTGAAGCAGACCGTATCCAGCTTCAACCCGAGGGAGCCACAATTTCTCTTGTTGCAGATCGCCTGCGAGGTCAGGAATTGGAATTTGATATTGTCAATGCCCGGGGCACAGTGATCGTAGAAGCAGAAAAACGCTTAACTGCGCGGCACATTCGGGATCTGGAAAAGGCGGGGCTAGAAGAAATTAAAGTGCCTGATTCATTTCTGCTCGGACGCTCACTGTCGCGGGATCAGGTAGATACTTCGACAGGTGAATTGCTAGCCAGTGCAAACGATCAAATCACCAGTGAACTTCTGGAAAGTTTCAGGGCAGCGGGATTGGTCGAATTTGAGACGATCTACACCAACGATCTAGATCATGGTCCTTATATTTCAGAAACCCTGCGGGTCGATCCTAGCCACAGTGCGCTTGAAGCGCAGGTCGAAATATATCGCATGATGCGACCCGGAGAGCCACCAACCAAAGACTCAGCCGAGCAACTGTTCCGCAACTTGTTTTTCAATATTGATCGTTATGATCTTTCTGCTGTTGGGCGGATGAAGATGAATCGGCGTTTAGAGCGAACCAGTGATGAAGGCCCTGGAACGCTCAGCCAGCAGGACATCGTCGATGTGATCAAGGTTTTGGTGTCACTGAAAAATGGCCAAGGTGAAACCGATGATATTGATAATCTGGGCAATCGGAGAGTTCGCTCGGTTGGTGAATTGGTAGAAAATCAGTTCCGAATTGGGTTGGTGCGAGTAGAACGAGCAGTACGTGAGCGCTTGTCGATGGCGGAATCTGAAAATCTCACTCCACAGGACCTGATTAATGCGAAACCAGTATCAGCGGTGATCAAGGAGTTCTTTGGATCGAGCCAGCTGTCTCAATTTATGGATCAGACCAACCCGCTTTCAGAAGTAACCCATAAGCGGCGCGTTTCTGCTCTGGGCCCAGGCGGATTGACACGAGAAAGAGCCGGATTTGAGGTTCGTGATGTACATCCGACTCATTATGGTCGGGTCTGTCCGATCGAAACGCCTGAGGGCCCAAATATTGGTTTGATCAATTCCCTGGCGGTCTATGCCCGTACCAATGAGTATGGTTTCCTGGAAACACCCTACCGCAAGATAGTGGAACAGACCGTGACCGACGAGATTACGTACCTATCGGCGATAGAAGAAGGCAGCTATGTCATCGCCCAAGCCAATGCGCGAGTCGACGACAAAGGCCAGTTGATCGACGATCTAGTTTCCTGTCGTTATCAGAATGAATTTACGTTGTCGACGCCGGATAAGATCGACTATATCGACATTGCGCCATCGCAGATCGTATCGGTCGCAGCCTCGTTGATTCCATTTCTTGAGCACGATGACGCTAACCGAGCTTTGATGGGTTCTAATATGCAACGCCAGGCCGTGCCGACTCTGCAGACGGAAAAGCCACTAGTGGGTACTGGGATGGAGCGAATAGTAGCCACCGATTCAGGAGTCGTGGTGATTGCACAAAGATCGGGCGTAGTCAACGCAGTGGATTCCTCAAGAATCGTTGTCAAAGTAGATGACAAGGAAGTGGGTGCGAGCGATTCGGGTGTCGATATCTACAATCTCATCAAGTACACACGCTCGAACCAGAACACGACAATCAATCAGCGTCCACTGGTCAGGGTCGGTGACCGTATCGCCAAGAATGACGTGCTCGCAGATGGGCCGTCTACAGATTTGGGCGAACTTGCATTAGGAAGGAATGTACTGATTGCGTTTATGCCTTGGCATGGCTACAACTTTGAAGATTCCATACTGATTTCAGAGCGCTTGGTGAAGGACGATGTATATACCTCAATCCATATTGAGGAACTCAGTTGTTACGCACGTGATACGAAACTGGGTTCTGAAGATGTGACCCGCGATATACCCAATGTCGGTGAGTCCGCTTTATCCCGACTCGACGAGTCCGGGATTGTTTATATCGGTGCAGAAGTAGAGCCAGGCGATATCTTGGTCGGGAAGGTCACGCCAAAGGGTGAGACTCAACTCACACCAGAAGAGAAGCTTTTACGCGCAATTTTTGGCGAAAAGGCATCCGACGTTAAGGATACATCGCTGAAGATGCCGTCAGGCATGTCCGGTACAGTCATCGATGTTCAGGTATTCACACGGGATGGTGTCGACAAGGATGCTCGTGCGTTGGCTAATGAGGCTGACGAACTTGCAGTAATCAAGAAGGATCTCCGCGATCAGCAAAAAATTGTTGAGGACGATACTTACGACCGCATTGCTCGGCTGCTAAGCGGCAAGGTTGCTGAAGGCGGACCAGGTGACCTGAAGGCCGGTGACAAGGTAAGCAGATCCTATCTCCAGGAACTGCCACGCGACAAGTGGTTTGAAATCCGGTTGCGCGATGAGTCAGCGAATACAGTGTTGGAAGGAATTCGTGACCAACTCACAGAACAGGCGACGCACTTTGATGAATTTTTTGAAGAGAAGCGAAGAAAGCTTGAAGCTGGCGATGACCTTTCACCGGGTGTGTTGAAGCTGGTTAAGGTATTTGTCGCGGTCAAACGTCGAATGCAACCCGGAGACAAGATCGCTGGTCGTCACGGTAATAAAGGTGTGATCTCAAAGATCGTTCCAGTCGAAGATATGCCATATCTTGAGGATGGAACTACGGTGGATATCGTGCTTAACCCGCTGGGAGTGCCATCGCGGATGAATGTGGGCCAAGTGTTGGAGACCCATTTAGGCTGGGCATCAAACCATTTGGGTCGCCAGATTGGGAATATGATTGATAGTCAGGCGGCGCCGTCTGATGTCCGTAAAAAGCTGGTGGACATCTATAAGCACGCCGACGGGACTGAAGATCTTGATGCACTTTCGGATGATCAAGTTATCGAGCTAGCAGATAACTTGCGTGGTGGCGTGCCTATCGCGACGCCAGTATTTGATGGGGCGTCGGAAGCCGAAATCAAGCAGATGCTTAAATTGGCTGGGCTACCAGAAAGTGGTCAGACGTTTCTGGTTGACGGTAGAACGGGTGAACAATTCGATCGTCCGGTGACTGTAGGCTACATGTATATGCTTAAGCTTAATCATCTTGTCGATGACAAGATGCATGCCCGTTCAACTGGTCCCTATAGTCTGATCACTCAGCAACCCTTGGGTGGTAAGGCGCAATTTGGTGGTCAGCGATTCGGCGAAATGGAGGTATGGGCGCTAGAAGCTTATGGAGCTTCTTATACCCTGCAGGAAATGCTGACGGTCAAATCAGACGATGTGGTCGGTCGAACGGCGATGTATGAAAACATTGTCAGGGGTGACCATCGGATGGAAGCTGCTGTACCCGAATCATTCAATGTATTGGAAAAAGAGATCAGGGCACTAGGCCTGAACATCGAACGGCGGCAGGGTCGGTAAGTCAGTGCTGAATCATTTGCCATCCACGCCCACCACAGATTTAAAGCACGGGGAATTGTTATGAAAGATCTGTTCAGCCAGTTCGGAAAGCATAATGTCGTAGAAGAAGACTTTGATTCGATTAGGATCGGACTTGCGTCACCTGACAAAATACGTTCGTGGTCTTGGGGTGAAGTTAAGAAACCTGAAACCATAAATTACCGCACATTCAAGCCAGAACGCGATGGACTGTTTTGTGCAAAGTTGTTTGGACCAATCAGTGACTACGAGTGCTTATGTGGCAAATACAAACGCCTGAAGCATCGAGGCGTCATTTGTGAGAAATGCGGCGTTGAGGTCACACTGTCGAAAGTTCGTCGAGAACGCATGGGCCACATCGAATTGGCGAGCCCGGTGGCTCATATCTGGTTTTTGAAGTCGTTGCCATCCCGGTTGGGTGTGTTACTCGATATGACCGTGCGGGAGATCGAGCGTGTGCTGTATTTCGAGGCTTATGTTATTACCGATCCTGGGATGACTGAACTCGAAACCAGCACGTTGCTGACCGAGGATGCCTACTATGATGCCGTCGAAGAATACGGTGCAGACTTCGAGGCAGGGATGGGTGCCGAGGCGATCAAGGAATTATTGAAAGCATTGGATCCTAAATTGGAGTCTGCTCTACTGCGCGAGCAACTTGCTGAGTCGACATCCGAGACAAAGACCAAAAAACTGATCAAACGACTTAAAGTAGTCGAAGCGTTTATCCATTCTGGGAATAAACCGGAATGGATGATCATGGAAGTTCTGCCGGTTCTGCCCCCAGACCTGAGACCTCTTGTACCCCTTGAAGGGGGTCGATTTGCAACCTCAGACCTCAATGATCTATATCGACGTGTAATCAACCGTAACAATCGCTTGCGCCGACTGCTCGATTTGAATGCGCCGGACATCATCGTCCGTAATGAAAAACGCATGTTGCAAGAGTCGGTGGATGCGCTACTTGATAACGGTCGTCGCGGAAAGGCTGTTACTGGTCCCAACAAACGTCAGCTGAAGTCTCTGGCAGACATGATCAAGGGGAAACAGGGTCGATTCCGTCATAACCTTTTGGGAAAACGTGTCGACTATTCCGGTCGCTCTGTGATTGTGGTTGGGCCGACACTCAAACTTCACCAGTGTGGTTTGCCCAAGAAGATGGCACTGGAACTCTTTAAACCATTCATCTTTCATAAACTAGAGATGCGGGCGCTGGCTTCAACGATTAAGCAAGCTAAAAAAATGGTCGAGATGGAAGAGCCCGAAGTCTGGGATATTCTTGATGAAGTTATTCGTGAGCATCCTGTACTTTTAAATCGTGCACCAACGTTGCATCGACTGGGGATCCAAGCTTTTGAACCAATACTGATTGAAGGAAAGGCGATCCAACTGCACCCTCTGGTCTGTACCCCCTATAACGCGGACTTTGATGGTGATCAGATGGCGGTGCATGTTCCGTTATCGGTTGAGGCTCAACTGGAAGCGCGATCACTGATGATGTCCTCAAACAATATTCTGTCGCCGGCCAATGGCGATCCAATTATTGTTCCGTCACAAGATATCGTGTTGGGTCTTTATTACATGACCCGTGAAAAAGTGAATGCACCGGGTGAGGGCATGGTCTTTTCCGATGTGCTCGAGGTTCGACGAGGACTTGACGCCGGCGTACTGTCGTTGCATGCGTGCATCAAAGCCCGCATTACACAGTCACGAGTCACTGCCGATGGAGATCTTGAAAGCTTTACAACACTTTACGAGACTACAGCGGGTCGGGCATTGTTGTCAGACATTCTGCCCAAAGGACTCCCTTTCGAGCTGGTCAACCAGGTTATGAAGAAACGAGCAATATCAAGTCTGATTGACGAGTGCTATCGGAAAGTCGGTTTAAAAGACACTGTTATTTTTTGTGACCAGTTAATGTATTCCGGGTTCTCGATGGCAGCTAAGGCAGGCGTATCGATTGGGGTAGATGACATGATGGTCCCGGCTAACAAGGCAGATGTCCTGGTAAAGGCGGAAAGCGAAGTAAAGTCAATTCAAGAGCAGTATGGATCCGGGTTGCTAACCGACGGAGAGCGCTACAACAAGGTCGTTGATATCTGGACCCACGCCAGTGATGAAGTTGCTGGATCGATGATGGATCATCTCAAAGTTGAAAAGGTTGTCAATGCACAGAATCAAGAGGTTGATCAGGAATCGTTTAACTCAATCTACATGATGGCGGATTCGGGAGCCAGGGGTAGTCATGCCCAGATACGACAGCTTGCTGGGATGCGTGGCCTGATGGCGAAACCGGACGGCTCGATCATCGAGACACCGATTACGGCGAACTTCAGAGAGGGTCTCAATGTTCTGCAGTACTTTATTTCAACACACGGTGCCCGTAAGGGCCTCGCCGACACTGCACTGAAGACGGCAAACTCCGGTTACCTGACTCGTCGCCTGGTTGATGTGTGCCAGGACCTTGTAATTACTGAAGAAAATTGCGGAACGATCAGGGGTCTGCAACGTGAGGCAATTGTCCAGGGTGGTGAGGTCGTGATACCGCTGGCTGATCGAATACTAGGTCGGTCCGTTGCCCAAGAGGTAGTCAGCCCAGTAGATGGTCGACAACTGTTGCCTACGAATGGAATAGTTGATGAAGAAACTGTTTTATTATTTGAAGAACACAACGTCAATCAGGTTATGGTGCGTTCACCAGTGACCTGTGAGACCCGTTACGGTGTGTGTTGCACCTGTTATGGTAGAGATCTAGCACGCGGGCATGTGGTCAATATGGGCGAAGCGGTGGGCGTGATGGCAGCGCAGAGTATCGGTGAGCCCGGTACTCAGTTGACCATGCGTACGTTTCATATCGGTGGTGCTGCGTCTAGAACAGCAGCGTCGAGTCATGTTGAAGTTAAGAACAATGGTACCGTGTCGTTCAACAGGATCCGTTCAGTTCGAAAGCAGAACGGTCACAATGTAGTCGTCTCCCGATCGGGCGAGCTTATTGTCCATGATATTCATGGTGTTGACCGTGAGCGTTATAAGGTTCCGTACGGTGCGGCGGTGAGAGTTGACAATGGTGACGAAGTAACCAGCGGCCAGGTCATTGCTGCCTGGGAACCGCACACGCATCCCATCATTACTGAAGTTGCAGGAAAAGTCCGGTTCGACAATATAATCGAGGGTATTTCTGTTAGTCAGCAGACAGACGAATTGACAGGGACGACGACCTATCTGGTGCTCGATAGCAAGCAGCGCCGAGGTATCGCGCAGGACATTAAGCCGACGATTGCACTGCTAGACGGTCGGGGAAAACCGAAGATCATACCTGGGTCGGAAAAAGAGGCTAGCTACCAGATCCTACCAGGTGCATCGATAACCATTGAGAATGGTGACAAGGTCGAGGCGGGGGACGTTCTTGCTCGAATACCGCAAGAGGGATCCAAGACCCGGGATATTACAGGTGGTCTACCCCGGGTGGCTGAACTGTTTGAAGCGCGTAAACCTAAAGAACCGGCGATACTTGCGACCCATAGTGGTGTTGTGTCCTTCGGTAAGGAGGTGAAAACCAAGATAAGGCTGGTGATCACGACTGAAGACAACGAAGAGCACGAAATGCAGATACCAAAGGGTCGCTCTATCACGGTATTTGATGGTGAACACGTCGAAAGAGGTGACGAAGTAGTCGAGGGTCCTCCAATCGCGTCAGATATATTGGCATTGCTTGGCGTGAAGGAAGTGACTGCTTATATCGTCAACGAGGTGCAGGATGTTTACCGTTTGCAGGGTGTGAAGATCAACGACAAACACATCGAGGTGATCATTCGCCAGATGTTGCGGAAAGTTCGGATCGTTAAAAGTGGTGATACCGCATATCTGCTGAACGATCAGGTCGAACGGGCAACGCTTCTCGGTCAGAATGAGCAATTGGTCGCGGATGGGAAAGAACCGGCGGTTTTTGAACCGGTGCTTCTGGGTATCACCAAGGCATCTTTGAGTACGGAGTCGTTTATCTCAGCAGCATCGTTCCAGGAGACCACACGGGTACTAACCGAGGCGTCGATGCAAGGTAAGGTGGATCATCTCCGAGGCCTTAAAGAGAATGTCATCGTTGGCCGATTGATACCTGCCGGAACCGGGCTTGCGTATCATCAGGAACGTCAACGTAAACGTGAGGCAAAAGACACTGAGAAGCCAGAACTTGTTGAACTGAGCTTCAGCACAGATTTTACCGGTGATCAAAAACAGCAACCATCTGAGGTTGCGAAAGCATGATACAAAGACTGGACGTTGAGGGCGACGATTTCTTGACAAGAATCGATTATCTGCCTAGAATCGCGCCCCTTTCCTGGCTCCATTGAGCTGGTGGTTCGGTCGAACAGAAACGGGTCTTAACCAGTGCCAACAACAAATCAACTCGTCAGAAAATCGCGGTCACGGCAAGTCAAGAAAAGTAACGTGCCGGCTTTGGCTTCATGCCCTCAGAAAAGGGGGGTCTGTACCCGTGTTTACACGACTACGCCGAAGAAACCGAATTCGGCGCTGCGAAAAGTTGCACGCGTTCGATTGACGAATGGTTATGAGGTGACAAGCTACATCGGTGGAGAAGGGCACAATCTTCAGGAACACTCAGTGGTTCTGATCCGGGGTGGAAGAGTCAAAGATTTACCAGGTGTTCGCTACCATACTGTTCGGGGGACACTTGATACCTCGGGCGTTGGAGATCGCCGGCAGGGCCGGTCAAAATATGGGGCGAAAAAACCGAAGTCGTAGTGATAGGGCCCGGTCAGGTATTGAGGCCGGAATACATTAACCGAAAATTGACCAGCTTGGCTAACTGGTCACGGTGAAAAAAGCGATCTTGCCTAACTAAGGATTGCTGCAGAAGTCGCGAAGGTGGCTGAACGGTTGCTAGCGACAAAAGGCTGTCTCACCGGACTGTGCGCAATGGTGGTATTCACTGCTATTGGGTATGCCTTGTTAGTTGCTGTCCCTTTGTGCGCGTGTGACGGGTAGCAACAGGTTGTAGCCGATTCGCGGGACGTCGGACAGGAAATAGGTGTCAGATCCGGTTCAGCGAACCGGGTCGACAGAAACATAACGGAACCGAAGCTAGATGCCCAGAAGAAGAGAAGTACCAAAACGGACTATTCTGCCGGATCCCAAATTCGGGGATCAGACAGTCGCCAAGTTCATAAATGTAATGATGCTCGACGGTAAGAAATCGATCGCTGAGCGAATCATCTATGGTGCGCTGGATATAATTAGTGAGCGTGGGGCAGAAAAGCCACTCGATGTGTTTTATGAAGCGTTAGACAACATTCGACCAGTGGTAGAAGTTAAAAGTCGTCGTGTAGGTGGTGCAACTTATCAGGTGCCTGTAGAAGTGCGGCCCAGTCGCCGTAATGCGCTGGCTATGCGCTGGCTGGTGGACTCTGCAAGAAATCGCAGTGAAAAGTCCATGACACAAAGGTTGGCCGGGGAGTTGATGGATGCAGCTGAAAAACGGGGTGGGGCAGCTCGTAAGAAAGATGAAGTTCATCGTATGGCAGAAGCCAATAAGGCATTTTCCCATTTCCGTTTCTAAATTTATCAACTGACGATTGGATATCACAACGTGGCACGGACAACTCCCCTTAACCGTTACCGGAATGTCGGCATCATGGCTCACATAGACGCCGGTAAAACCACCACGACCGAGCGTATCCTTTTCTATACTGGGATATCCCATAAACTTGGTGAGGTTCACGACGGTAATGCTGTCATGGACTGGATGGAACAGGAACAGGAACGTGGAATCACAATCACTTCAGCTGCAACAACCTGTTTCTGGAGTGGTATGCGGCAGGACTACGAAGAGCACCGCGTTAATATCATAGACACACCCGGCCACGTTGATTTTACAATTGAAGTGGAGCGGTCACTGCGTGTTCTCGATGGCGCAGTAGCTGTTTTCTGTGGGGTGGGTGGTGTAGAGCCGCAATCAGAAACAGTTTGGCGTCAGGCCGACACATACCATGTTCCGCGACTTGCGTTCATCAATAAGATGGACCGTACTGGCGCCGATTTTTTTCGTGTAGTGAATCAAATATCCGATCGCCTCGGATCGAATGCACTGCCACTACAGGTGCCAATTGGTGCAGAAGATTCTTTTTCCGGACTAGTTGACCTTATACGTATGAAGGCTATTCATTGGGATATGTCGACAATGGGCACCCAGTTTGAAGAACGTGAAGTTCCAGACCAACTCGTCGCACAATGCGTAGAGTATCGTGAAAAACTGATTGAAGCAGCTGCAGAGTCCTCGGAACAATTGATGGACAAGTACCTGGAAGCGGGTGTCCTGTCAGATGCAGAAATTAAAGCGGGGCTGCGTGCGAGAACGATTGCCAACGAACTTGTTTTGGTGACTTGCGGTTCTGCATTCAAGAATAAAGGTGTCCAGACCCTGCTGGATGCTGTGATTGACTACATGCCGAACCCTACAGAGGTGCCCGCTATTCGTGGTTTGCTGGAAGATGGTGAAACAGAAACCTCGCGCCAATCAAGTGATGATGACTCCTTTGCAGCACTGGGCTTTAAAATTATGACCGATCCCTATGTTGGCCAATTGGTCTTTTTCAGAGTGTATTCAGGAATCCTGGAAACAGGAGACACTGTCTACAATCCAGTTAAGGACAGAAAAGAACGCATCGGGCGTATTCTTCAGATGCATGCAAACTCAAGGGATGAAATTAAAGAGGTACGAGCAGGCGATATTGCGGCGGCAGTCGGACTTAAGAACATTACGACCGGGGATACCCTATGTGATCCTACCAATGTAATTACTCTGGAGCGGATGGAATTCCCAGAACCTGTAATCTCGCAGGCAGTTGAACCTAAAACCAAGAATGACCAGGAAAAACTTGGCGTTGCCCTAGGCAAGTTGTCGCAAGAAGACCCGTCCTTTAGGGTTTTCACCGACGATGAATCAGGTCAGACAATTATCTCTGGAATGGGAGAACTCCACCTAGAGATCATCATCGACCGGTTACGCCGTGAATTTAGCGTTGATGCCAATATCGGCAAGCCACAAGTGGCTTACCGTGAGACATTGAATCGTACGGTTGAGCAGGAGCATAAGCATGCTAAACAGACTGGTGGGCGTGGTCAGTATGGACATGTGTGTCTTCGGATTGAGCCACAGAAGAAAGGTGATGGATTCGAGTTTGTGGATGCGATTAAAGGTGGTGTTGTTCCTCGAGAATATGTCCCTGCCGTTGAAAAAGGAGTCATCGAAGCAATGGGCTCAGGTGTGATTGCGGGTTACCCAGTTATCGATGTAAAGGTCACGCTATACGATGGGTCCTACCATGACGTCGATTCCTCAGAGCACGCGTTTAAAGCAGCGGCCATGCAGGGGTTCAGGGGGGGCTGTCTAAAAGCAGATCCTACGCTGCTTGAACCCATCATGCGGGTCGAGGTGGTTACACCTGAAGAATATATGGGGAACGTGACGGGAGACCTGAATTCCCGACGGGGCATGATTTCAGAGATGGATGAACTCCCAAGTGGGAAAGTTGTGAGAGCAGAGGTACCTTTGTCCGAGATGTTCGGTTATGCGACCTCTTTGCGTTCAGCGACACAGGGTAGAGCGACATACTCCATGGAGTTTAGTCAGTATCTTCCGGCGCCGGCCAGTGTGACGGAAGTTATGATGAGAAAAGCAAGTTAACCACTGAATCACGAGAGGGAAGAGAAAGTGGCGAAAGCTAAATTTGAGCGAAGCAAGCCGCATGTAAATGTTGGGACTATTGGTCATGTAGA
>Ga0315336_1004776_pt1 | contig 15589 bp, 24 predicted proteins | sample ASW5metaG_FD_204512 | JGI IMG/M metagenome (GOLD analysis project Ga0315336, IMG submission 204512) | Ammonia-oxidizing marine archaeal communities from Monterey Bay, California, United States - ASW #5 | ecosystem: Environmental > Aquatic > Marine > Intertidal zone | place: USA: California...
TCGGGCATCAGCTGAGTAATCGCCTGGAGCAAATTGACGGCAATATCCGGTGGCCTGACGGTGATACACAGCTAATTTACGAGCTGGAGGATTATCCGCAGGATCATTTTCAAGCAGCGTTGTCCCTTCAGTTTCACAATCGAAGATTGACTCACATATCCATTTCCAGATCCATCGGAAGTACGATTATTCATCCTGGACAATCTTGGAGTCGGACATGAGTTTAATGCAAGCAACCCAACAAGATCCTGGTGAAGCCGCGACACGACGCCGCGCTTCACAGGATTGACGTTAAACTTTCGGCACTGGTTGAATGCCGGCTCAGGTTGCGGCGAAGCAAGCGGGCAATGGTTGAACATGTAAAGCCAAAAACGTCGACGGATCCAATGGCTCAGGGTACGATGAATGCAATGGCAGATTGCACTGGCTGGTATTTGCGGCTGAAGGATCGGCCAGTACCGACTCGGACCCGGCTCGGGTTTCCACGGAATCAAACCGATTGGGATCTGGCTTGTGGAGAAGGAAGACTGAAAGTTTAACAAGATGCCCCAGAAGATTCCGCTGTCGCGGAACGTCTGGGCATAATCGTTACCATGAAGTCCACAGTACAGTTTATGCTTTATGGCTCCATTCCGATCATGTTGGCAGCGCCGTGGATATTTTTCCCAATGCCGGCGGGTGGAGGTTTACATAGCCAAAGCGTCGACCTCGGACTGCCGCCGGTTTACGGCCTAACTGTACACGGCGGCGGTGGAGTCTCCTTTCGGCACAATCCAGACCTGCGACTCTCACTCGGTATTCCAGCAGCATGGATCGTCGCCTGCTTGTTGCTGCACGAGGCGTGGCGCTGGAGCAAGGCAGGCAAAGGACTTGCTGAAGCACTGGCGCATGCATTCATTGTCACTGTGTTTGGCGTCGCATTTGTGTGGTTCATAATCAATGCGTACCACCTAATTTGGATCGTGGGGCTCAGTCGCAACGATGGCATTCTGTTTGATATGACCTGGAGATTCAGCGTCGTGAACCTCACAGCTTTGTTCATTCTTTCTGTTGCCGGGACAATGTGCGTGAGCCTGAAAGACATTCACAGGCGTACAGGATGGCTTGGCGCCATTCCCGTTTGCGCCGCGGCAAGTATCCTGGTGCTGTCTCTCCGAGCGGTAGCGCGAGTCGTATTTTTCGCCAAACTTTACGATCCCGTAATGCTACTATACTATATGGGCTGGCCAATAGAGAGGTAACAAGACCATGGTCCCGATTCCCGCCTTTGCCGGGAACAGGACATGCTAATCGTTGGCTCGGCAAAGGAATCATGAGTACGGCACGACTGGAACCACTGCTCCCCATCATCGCCGTGGCGTTCGTCCTGTGTACCCTCCCGTTTACTGCGGCCGCCGATAGTCAGCCCACAGACGGCCCTGAGAACTCCGAGGTCTCAGACCCACCTCGGAGCATGCAAACGAGAATCAAAGCCTATCTGGAAAAGGCTGCTCCCGCATGGATACAGTTTACTGACGAGAAGGATTATCAATGCAACCTCGTCGAAGGTTGGTTCTTCACGTATCATCAGCCAGACGAGACGAGTGTTGTCGTGTTTGATGGAGGGTATGGAGTATTCATCACACGGCAGGGACTGGTATACTTGTTCGGAATGGGTGGATCAGGGTTGTGGTGTGACATCATCCCTGCGCCAGAATCAAACGAGGCTGCACAACAGTCTTTTCTCTCAATCGTGGACAAATATGGTGGAAGCATCTCCGAACCGTCAATCGAGTCTCCTGTCCACGCACAAGCCCTTGTATTCAGTCCACGGCTGGATTCGTGGGCCAACACCGACTCGCTCATGGCATTCTTTAATAAGGATGACGACATTTTTGCACTGCAGCGGTTCGGGAGGACCATGCCGTGGCCTCAGGATTCCGAAGAGGCATCTGAATAGACAATGACGAATCAAGAGGAGCCAACAACCGCCTGCTCGTGACCGGCTGACGCCGGCCCAAGAGGCGTAGCGTTCTGTCTAAGAGATGATTGAGCCTTGGTACATCGCTGTTGAGCCGTTCTCCCCGGATTGGGGTGATGGGTGGACGAAGTATGTTGAGTGGTCGAGTCTGACGCAGCTCAAGGAAGTTATCGGACTCGACATCAGTCTTTGTCCGTGCGTGATCAAGAATTTGGAGGATGAGGACTGGAAACACAATGTTCAAGAAGACTACGTGATCGATTTCTTTCGTGATCTTGAGTACCTCAAGACACGTGTCGCAGGAATCGAGCCTTGCTCGATTCTTGCGTCGGCCCGAAACCCCCAAACGGAATGCAGAGATGCTTTTTTCGATCCCCATTTTCAATTCAAGGGGTACGACCTTGTCGGAATGGAAGAAGGTGGGATGAGCGCACTCACCAACTGCGGAGGCTTCCCCCTCGCTTTCCAAAATGACGAACTCTCGAACGTCGGACTGGTTTCTGATCTCCCCCGTGCGCTTGAAATCCAGACATCCTTGCTGAAACACTATCCCGAGGAACACCACGCACACTGTGACGTCTGGGCATTGTGGAGAAATGAGTAGAAGACAGAACCAAGCACTGCACGTTATTGCTTGCTACGCGCGCAAAACGTGAGTTCAAACGTTCTGCGCGAGGAGACATGAGAAAACTTCTGACAATCGCAATTCTGAGTGCTTGTCTCGCCGGATGCGCAAGCTCACGGCTTGCCACCAAACCGTGGCACACCGCTGCGAATGCTGATCCTGACATTCCACGGCTCTACCTTGTGGCTGAGTGGTCTGCAGTGCAAGAGCTCATTCCCGGCACATCGGCCGAGCAAGCTGAGGCACTCGTGGATAACCTGCAGTGGTCTGCCCACCCCGTGAGTGCCATCGTATTTACACAATACAAAGATCGAAAATATGAGGTCGCCCTCAAACTCACGAAAGATATGAAAACAATTGAAGACATAACCTACAAGCGTCGGGACTAGCTGGCGCAGAACAAGCCGATGGTGGAGCCGGCGTGACCGCCGCACCACATCGGTGACGTTACATGTCGCAGTATGGATACACGAACTGACAGGATCCGCTATCTCTGTCTTGGAGTGCCCGCAGCGTTCACGTTCTGCTTCATGGCAGCAGTTCTTGCGTACGTTTACGGCCCCGTCTTGAACTCGATTCCGAACGACCCATTCACCTTTAAATCCTGTTTGCTGCTCACAATCTGGATTGTCCTGTGTATCTGTAGCGCTCCCCTCGTCGTCGGTCTTGCATGGGGTGCGGCGGTCACAATTGTTGCCGTTGCCGCGCGTAGGTGGCTGAGTGAAGATGAGATGAAGGCTGGCTTTGTGATGGATTCCCATCTAATGAATAAATGGTGCATTGGCCCAGCTCTACGAGTCGCCGGGATCCACATGTAACAAGAGCATCGATCACATCGCCCCGAAGACGTGGCGAGTGATCATGCATTCCGTTCGGTCAGGAGAAACCATTGGCGCTGACCCAGGCAATTCAGAATGATCTGCGCGATCTGATTCGCATGTCGCGCCGGATCCATTTCGTTCTCGTGGCGCTCCTTGGTGCCCCAGCCGTCGTCCTTATCGCCTTTCTGTTGTTTCCCTTGCTCGAAACCCGGGGACTAGGATATCCACTTTTCCATCTCGCGTGCGCCGTGTCGATCGCGTTAGCGGGTGCTGGCATCGTCGCATGGACCGCGGAAAAGAGATATCGAGACGGTTTCCCCGCGTGGATTTGCCTGCTGTTTCTGGCAGTCGCCTGCGGAGGATCTCTCGTATTGCGAATCGTCGGTGACTTCTACTGGGCGTTCGACCGAGGATACTTCTTGGATTAGAATAATACTGAAGTAGACCGAACGTCGTTCTCTCCGGCGCGCCAGAGCGCGTCCGAGAGGAGAATCGTTCCCCTGCTCTGTGCTGAGGCAGTTCCGAAACTGAAACGCTTCTGCAGTAAGGCTACTACCTGTGGAAAATCTTGAACGAAAAATGTCGGAAACGGTACAATACTTGTGTTGGGAAGGTCCGGAAATCGAGGTGTGGATGTGAATTCGTCGGCCGCAAGCGGGAATTCACCGGGGCGAAGCCTACCTTCCGTTTGGCGGTCCGGCAGCGGGCATCGCAGGAACCAGCCCAATGACCTGGGGTAGGACACCGGTGGCCTTGCCCGAACAGATCTCGCAAATCAATCAGGGGAAACAAAGCTTTCCAGATTCCCGCCTGCGTCGGGAACTGGTGATGGTTGTCGTTCGATGTACTCGGGAATGCAGAACAACATGAAACTCCTCAACATCGTACTACTGGTTGCAATGTTCATCCTGATTATCTGCCTGATGAGAGACCAAAAACGACTCGCGCGAAGGGTAGACGAGCTACAGGCCAACGGTGATCAGCAATCATCCCCGAGGACCACCGTGCAAGCTTCTGGGTCGGAAGCCACTCGGCGAAAGCCAAGCACAGGGGTCGATGCAACAGCAACGCAGCCGCACGCCTTCAAGGCTGAGAAGAAGAATGGCAGGGAGGTGTCAGAACCAGTCTCCATGCGGTTGGTCTCGAGGGTTGACTTGCTGGAGGGAGACGTGGATCTGCTATTTGAGGCCGCGGACGAAGCGGCACTGGAACGATCTGAAATTAGGGAACAGGTTCCACCCCCGTCGCCGAATGCACTTGCAAACACCAAAGGCCGATCATGGGGACCGGAACAAGCGGTCGGTCCACCGAATACTCACAATGCAGGGGACATACCGACTGCCTGGGCAGCACGGGAACAGAACGCAGGAGACGAATGGCTGATGCTCGATTACAGTAATATAGTTAACCTCGCTGAGGTACGAGTTCACGAGACATACAACCCCGGTGCCATCGTGAGAGTGGCGGCGGTCCTGAGCGACGGTTCGGAGTCAGTTGTATGGGACGGGGAGTATCGCCCAGCAGCCTCATGGGGTGAGACTATCTTCGAAGTAGAAGACGATCTCGAGAGCGGTTCGGTAGTACTTTACTTAGACACCACACGTGTAAACGGCTGGAACGAAATCGATGCCGTTTCAATAGTGGGTCGAGACGGGTCCACAAATTGGGCGACCGATGCAACGGCCAGTTCAACCTATGCGGAGCGTTGATTGTACAGCGCAATGGCCCCAGCAATACGAGGAAATCGAACCATTGAATTCAGCGTATTGACCCCAATCAAACGCTGATTCATCACGTTGGCTAAGGAAGATACTATGAGACTTTCGCGCATTGGGTACGTTGTGATCTGCACAATTGTCGCAGGTTGTGTGAGTCTTCGTGCCGAAGAGGCACTGAAAGCTCAGGCAATGGAGATCGGAGTTGCTGATGGGCTTGTCACGATGCAAGTCGAATACGCTCCGCTCAGCGACGTGGTCAGGAGTTTTTCACGTCTGACGGGCGAGAACATCGTTGTGGACGACCGCCAGCTCATGGGGAGGACGGTCACCGTCTCAATGCGCGACGTACCGTGGGAACCAGCGCTACGGTCGATTCTCGATTCGGTGAATATGAAACTGGAGGAGCGAGGCGATGGTATCTACTTTATTGTGCCTGTGTCTATCGAGGATGAGGACTCTGAAGTTTCGGATCTACACATCGAACAGATGCTGACTGGACAGTTCGTAAGCAACTACCTCAGTGTGATCATCCAGGAGATAAGTAAGCCGGAATACGCTGAAGCCTTGGCAACGTTCGACAAGAACTACTATGACGCTCTTATTCGGAAGGGTTTCACAGAGGACCAGGCATTCTAACTGATTTTGCAGTTCAACCCCCTCTCGCTAGACGCACAATGACTCTGCGTATCACACACGCTCAAGCCAACAAATGCAGCCACCAGTCGGGCTTCGCCCGCAGGTGCTGCTGACGTTGGCATGCTGAGATGAAGATTGATCCCGAGGTGAATTTGCGGCTCTCATGCGAACCCATCACATTTGAGATCGACCGCCTCGCGAACGAAGCACATACACAAGCATTCCAGGACATCTTCGTCGCCGTGGTCACCGCAAGCAGGGACATGTTTCCTGTCAGCGGCCAGATGAGAATGCGCACTCGGCATCCGTTTGAAGGGACATTGCCCTCGATGGAAACCGAACAGGTTGGAAAGAAGGAGTACGTGACTACTGTAAGCTCGGCTGACTTCCTTCACAAACTTCACGAGACAGCCCTGCTTCTCTACCAGAGCAGGAACGATTCGATTGACTTGTTCTGGACGCTTGAGGAAGCACCAATGCACCTCATGATGGCATTCGACAACCCATACTTCGTCATGAAAGACTGATGCCAACAAGTGCATGGTGCAGCCGGCGTTCCGCCGCAGCACATGCAATGACGTTGGCTTTGAAGATGAAAGCGTTGGACGCTAAACACTATCTGCTAGATATTTCGCTGAAGCGAGATCAAGTGGATTCCTTTGACGAATACCCATTCTGCCTGCCGGTGTGTCGGAATCTGGACGTCTTGGAGCTACACCCTTCCGTAACGTTCTTCGTCGGAGAAAATGGCAGCGGAAAATCAACTCTCCTCGAAGCGATCGCTGTTGCTTCTGGATTTAATCCCGAGGGCGGTACAAAGAATTTCGGATTCACGACCCGCTCGTCACACTCTCCTCTCTACGAGAAACTCACTTTTCGACGTGGTCTGAAGAGGCCGCGCGATGGCTTCTTTCTTAGGGCTGAGAGTTTCTTCAACGTGGCAACCGAAATAGAGAGATTGGACTCAGAAGCTTGCCCCGCTCCCCCGATCATAGATTCATATGGCGGTAAGTCTTTGCATGAGCAATCCCATGGCGAATCTTTCTTAGCGCTGCTGATGGAAAGATTCGGCGGCAATGGCCTCTACATACTGGACGAGCCTGAGGCCGCGCTTTCACCCACGAAGCAAATGGCGCTTCTTTCGCGAATGCATGACCTGGTGAATCTGCAATCGCAGTTCATAATTGCGACACATTCGCCCATTGTAATGGCATATCCAGATGCTCTCATCTACCATCTAGGTGAAAGTGGAGTATGCGCGGTCCGTTACACGGAGACCGAGCACTACGCAGTCACCAAGGAGTTTTTGAACAAACCGGAATCTATGCTTAATGAATTACTCGGTGCAAGGACAAGCCAACAAGAGCATCGATGACATTGCCTAGTCGGCAAGTCATCATGCATTTCGTTAAGTGTGAGGCGACAGTGGACAAATTGCAGTTGCCGAGTCAGGTGGGCGTTCAGCTTTTCTGTGACGGGAAGGAGCTTGCCGTGACGGCAGCACTTGGATTCCACTTTTTCTTTCCAGGCGGTATGGACCTGGATATCGGACCGTTCGTAACAGACGACAACGGCCACCTGAAGCTCACTGAAGAGGATTTTCTCCTATATATAGAGGCAGCGTATGCCTTTGATGAAGAAACCTATCCTCCTTTCGATACAGCCTTTTCATTGGTCGAAGTATGCGTATGGAGTGACTACGATATGTCTTGCGCGTGGCAGAGAAGAAAACGATGGCCTGACGAACCGAGTGTCAATGGAAAGATGCTCCCGAGCGAGGCGGCCTTTACCGAACAGATCAGGAAATGGCATCCTTCGAGACCGCGTGGTCTAGACATGAAGAGACAGAAAGTGAGAATCCGCGATGAATGGACGGAAGCATTCGCGGTGAGAGACTACGATTTTCCTCTCCACAGGAGAAGGGACACTTAACAACCGCCTGCTCGTGGCCGGCTCTCGCCGGCACAAGAGGCGGGACGTTCGACACAGATTGAGAACTATCGCGATGAGAGCTCTTGGCACTGCCAGCACCATGGTCGTCTTGTTAACGTTCGTTGGTTTCGCACAACAGCAGTCGTTACGCGCACGACCGACAGAACTCACACTTGAGAACGTCCATGGACACACTGGACACCAAGTCATAGTCAAGTGGGAGCCCAATCCGAGCGTCACGCTGGAAAGAACAACGGATCTCAACCGCCCGTGGACGCACTGCCCCGGAACGTTGGGATCCTCCCATTTTGCTGAAACAAGTGGAGTTGATCGCGCCTTCTACCGCCTGGTAGTCAGATCGCTGCCCACGTCCACGCAAGAATCCGAACCGAGCGATGAGGTATCTCCCCGTCGCCACGTCCTACCCGGAGGCACCAATCCAATGGGACAAACGACGATGAGCTTCGGTCCTGTGTCGTTTGCAGACTTGGACAAGCTGGATCCTTCTCGATACCGCATTCCGCCCGAGCAGTTGAAGAACATCCGATCACGCGTGCTGGCGCTGGCGGAGACAAAACCGAATCAAGGCGCCGACATCCGGCAACTCTATACGGACCGTGGGATGTCTCACATTGACTCCATAATTCCGTATCGCGCCAGTTTTGCAGAACAACCAGAAGACACTGAGAACCACAACAAGTGGCACATCTCCAATGGTCAAGTGCGAGAGATCGAGCAGGTGTGGGACGGGACACGCTGGGTTTGGCAACGGCTCTGGTATACGGAAAACGATCAGCCCTTGATGATGGTGATGTACAGGAAAGAAGACGGTAATCCCGTATGGTATGCATTCGCGGAGTACGAGGATGATAAGGTGCGGAGGGTTCTAACTTTTCAGCGCCGTGGCCCAGATTCCCCCATCCATCTTACCCATCTCAGGTTGATCGAATACTCCGAGGCAGACGGCAAGCGTACGTCCTATTACTTTTCGCATGGAGGCAAGAAGTGCGCCAGCGTAGTGAGCAGTGATATGGAGTACTTCCTGCACCACAAATTTCGAGCGTTACAGAAATACGGCCTTGCACAACCCTACGGGGGAGAGTGGCAAAACGATAAGATGTCGAACAGGAGCGTGGACGGATACGTTTCACAGCACGCGGACGCGCTGTGAAACGATCTTCACGCTCAGCGTTGTGTGCCGGGCGTGCCCGGCAACTAATAGGTGATGCATTAGAAAGGAGATCTTTTCTGAGGCAAAGTCCTTAGCCAGAGAGACCAGCTCGAAGGCTAGCCAATGGCAACCGTATCGCAGCGATGTGAGCGGGGAGGAAGCCGGAGGCAAATCCGTGGGCCGACGGACAGAAACAGGATAGTAAGAGGCGGAGTCCACTCGGGACGAGGATGCAACGCAATCGGAAGTCCCTAACTGGTCATGATGAGGCGGACCACGTAGATCCTGCGGTTACGCGGAGAAAGTTGTCGGGAGAACCCCGGGAGAGCCGCCGTGTCCCCACATGGAAAAGGGGGTGAGCGAGCCGTAAGGCGAGCCCAACGCACGGAGGCAGTCAGCCGAGGGCATAGTAGATGGGTAGTCAGGCAAAGCTAGTGAGGCACCCCAAACCGAAAGGCGGGGAACCAGATAGGCCGAGCCGTATAGCCACCATCGAAGGCCCGAACGGTGCTAGGCCTGAGATGGCCAGTAAATGGGAGTGGCCAGTAGGCCTCAACACTTGTACGGTTTTGTCCGAACGGGCGTACGATCATGCAGCGTGTGAGGGCTGAGAGCCCGGCTTGTGAAGTCCCTAGGGATGCTTCACCGGCTTGACCAGCCGAATCGCCGGATACGTGATCCGTAAGTCCGGTGGTGTGGGAGGGGCGCCCTGAGAGGGGCGTTCCTATCCCTATCGGTCCGCGAACGAGCAATGAAATCGTCCCGCTCATTTGTCGTCGGCGGTCTGTTCGCCGCCTTGTTCCTACTCGTCGCGGCTTTCTTCATTCAGAACTTGAATCTGAAGTATGAAATTGCTCGACCTGAAGAAGCCAACGACGCAGCGTTCTTAGAACGATTCCAGCAGCATCGACTATACAAGCAGTTTACGAATCGCTATCCGAACGCAATATTGACAAGCGAGTCCGGAATCGTACGGTTATCGGAGCCGGTGGAACGCGACGGTACGCAATTCGTGTATGCCCTCGAATTCAGCCCGGAGACTGGCCCGAGGCTTTTCGAATCAGAAATTGTTTTCGGAGAAAGAACGGTTTACGGGGAGCAGAGGATGATCGTCATGGAAGATTTGTTCGGGTTACAGAGGGAGACCGAACAAGAAGCACAAGGTGACGGAGAACGACGCTCCGCACCTTAGCTGTTTCGTTCGATTTTCAAGGCAATGCAACAGGCAAGCTGCAATACTTCCCGTTTCAGGCAAGGACTTCTCGGCTGGATGCTGGTGTCTTTGGTTGTGTTTCTCGTGATCTACGTGCTGCGAGCAGTGTTCTACACTGCAATCGGGCACTACTTCATGCCAGTGGTATTGCTTCTCACAATTCCAGCTCGCGTTTTGGGCGAAACACTGACATTCATTGACGTGGCATTCTCATCCGCCGTGTGGGGATTGCTGTTTATGGCTCTGTTTGTGTGGGCGAATCCCGTAAAGCCCGGAAAGAATCGAACAAGTGCCTGCTCGTGACCGGCTGGCGCCGGCACAAGAGGCGAGACGATCCACGCGCTGGCGCGCGCGGATCGCGGCGCTCACTTCGTGAAGCATCCTTGCTCCTCGACGCGAAGCGCGTCTTCGGATCAAGGACGCTTCACCGCACTGCGCTCTGGCCTTTCGCAAGCACAGCTTGCTACAGTCCAGTGCTCGGCGGTGAGCGCCGCGTTAACCATGGCGATATGTACTCCGTGACCCGCAGAACCAACTGGCCGACATCGGTGGCATTGGTCGTGCCAATGGGCATTGGATTGGCGCTCGGGTTTTCGATGGAATACAACTTCGGTCAGGCGATGACTTTCGCTGTGGCGTTGGTTCTGTTCACGTCGTGGATTCTCTCTCAAGGTGGTTCCGCGGTTGGCATTTTGACAGAGAGTAATATCGCCAGGGCGGTGATTTCATTCATGTTTCTGGCAGCATTGATTCTATTCCTTACTGGGATTCTGGAGTATGGAAGCTTCTCTCCGAACCGCCCCTTCAGTTTATTCATGGTTATGCTGGTATTTCTTCCATACGGAATCAGCACAATGCTGGACATAATCCTTCGAAACTGAGAAATGGTTAACAAGTGTGTGGAGAACATTGCGCCTCAATCGGCGCAAGTCCTCACACGTGTCGTTCGGCTACAGGACAATGACCGGAAAAGCGAAACGGATCCTGATCAAGCAACGGCGCGAAAGCAAGAAGGAGCGGAAAAAACGCGCCGAGTTTGAATTGGGGCTGAAGCGAGGCACAATTATTCCCGTCGATAAGGCGAAAATCATTTCTCGCAGCGTCCTGCCGGAGATTCCGGATTACTACGAAGACCGATGGTTTACCTGCAAGGACTGTGGCGAGCGCGATCTCTGGGCCGCCAAGCAGCAGAAACGATGGTACGAAGAGCAGGGTGGTGAGATCGAAGCAATCGCCATTCGTTGCAGATCATGCCGACGAAAGGAAAAGGCTCGTAAGGAGGCCGGAAGGAAGATTCATTTGGATGGTCTCGCGGCAAAGGCAGCTAAGAAGGCCGAACAAGATGCGGAAGCAGACGCCGGGAAGCCCGGCGCAGCTTCGCATTGACGTTCGGTCCTAAGGTGATGTACAAAGTCGTCTGCAAAATCGTTCTGGCCCTGAGTACAATCCTTCCTGCGCGCTCGGAACCCACGGACGACCACGGGATGCTCGCCGAAACAGCGGAATGGGCTATCGGGCGCGGAAACATTAGCCTCCTTGAAGCGCTCCTGCAGGCAGGTCTGCAAATAGATGAACCTCTAGAAGATGCCCTTGAGTATGGGTGTCTTCACTTCGCGGCATTGTACAATAAACCAAGAGTCGTGGATTTCCTTCTCGATAACGGTGCCGACGCATCCGTGCGTGCGACGAGCGGCGATCGCCCCATCGACTTAGCGATCCAATACGCGCACAGGAGCGTTTGCACACTGCTCACCCAACCCGAGAAGGAGGTGTCTCGTGTTGCCGGGGTGCCTAAGTCGGCATTGGAAGAGATTGCACGGCTGCCCAAGTACGACGGCATTGTATTCGCATCGCTGAATGGGCAGGATGCACCAGCAGACTTGGTGAAGTGGCTACAACAAGCTTGGAAAGATGTACGTCCGGGAAGTCATGCGGAAATGTCAGACTCGGAGGCAGATGGCGAAACTGGTCAAATCCGTGACCAACAAAGCCTGGAGCCCGGTGCAAAATATAGCCTGAACATCAGTGAGACGGATACTGGTTTTGAGTGGAGAGTCATTTTCCTCCAAGCGCCACTGGCTGGATTTCGGCAAGAGGGCCGATTGCGCGAGGAGTACGGATATTGGATTCGGTCCGATGTTACGGGTGGAGATTTCTAACGACCGAACAAGATCGTGGAGAACGTTCCGCCGTGAGCGGCGGAAGTCCTCACGATAAACGTTAAACTTTCGGCACTGGTTGAATGATGGCTCGGGTTGCGGCGAAGCAAGCGGGCCATGGTTGAACATGCAAAACCGAAACCGTCGACGGATCCAATGGCTCAGAGTACGATGAAGGAAATGGCAGATTGCTCTGGCTGAAATTTGCGGCTCAAAGATCGGCCGATATTGACTCGGCTCCGGCATGGGTTCCAACGGAAAGAAATCTGCATGGGATCCAGCTTGTGGAGAAGGAAGACTGAAAGTTTAACAAGATGCCCCAGAAGATTCCGCTGCCGCGGAACGTCTGGGCATTGACGTTAGGGAAGCAATGATGAAAAGATGCACAATCCTCGCACTCCTGGCATTCATCGCGGGATCATGGCACATCATGGCGATTGCATGTTCCTGTCCCAAAACGCTGCCTCCCATCGAAGCGCTGGAAAAGGCTGACGCCGTCTTCGTTGGGAGAGTTGTGAAGGGCGAGGTTCGTAGGCACCCGCATCCGAAGATCAAATACTGGGAAGATCGGAGTTTTACCTTTGAAGTAAAACAGTTCTGGAAGGGCGAGTTGCAACGGACGGCCACTGTCGAAACAGGTCTTAATGATGGAATCTGTGGATACCATTTCATAATTGGTCGTGAGTACCTGGTGTATGCGCGGCGCTCGGAAGAAGGATTGTACACAAGCATTTGCACTCGCACCAAGCTTTGGCACCACGAAGGAAAGTCGGAGGTTAGCGAATTTGGCGAAAGCAAGTCGCCTGAAAACGAAAAGGAGGCTACACCCTAACAACTGCCTCCTCTCGGACGCGCTGAGGCGCGCCGGAGAGGCTGCTCGTTGGGTCCAATAGAAGGAGGCTCGAATGAAGACAAGTCTAGTCATCTCTTTGGTTTTGAACGCGCTGCTTATCGCAGTCCTTATTGCTCTGCTGAACAGATTCGGCAATGTTGCAAAAGCGACGGTTAGTAATGATGCTGCCGTTCTCGTATGGCAGGAGCAAGTCCTAGCGATTTTGGAGACTGAGGATCATTCGCGAATCGAAAAGCTGAAGGGGTCTCTCAAACGTAATGTCGATAGGAAATAGCAATAGCTGTGCCTTGACGGCGGCCACTGCAAGAGCGAGACCCAACAAGAGTCCGCAGCATTTTTTCGAAACGACCGAAAAATGCTGGGACTGATCGTTCAAGTGCGACAGGTCAGCATATGATCGCGAACCGGAAAGTTGTGTCCCTTCGATTCGAAGCCAACGGCAATCCGGTGGGCTACCTGATGATCGAAACGGACGACCAGGATCGGGCGACCGAAATCGCCAGGTCATGGGCGAAGACAAATTTGCGTGCGGAATTTGATTCGATCCAAGAACACCAAGGTGTAATGGATCCTCCAGGAGACGAAATGGCGGAATGGGTTGACGGCTTTCGTGTTTGGGAGCTGCCCTTTTGACGCCGCAATTGGATACTTACAAAACTTGAACAAGAGCACGCACAAGTCGCCCTCCTTCGTCGGGCGCATGTGGTGCTTGCCGTTCGATGAAAAGGGAGATTGAAATCGTTTTCATTGCAGGTCTGCCTTGTTCCGGCAAGTCCTACTTCACAGCACGGCTGGTGGAATATCTCGGCGAACACCACGCGGTACGCGTGCCCATGGATCACTACTACCATGACGCCACCGGACCAGAGCATTTCGATCAGAGCAATATGCTGGGTTACCGACGGGAACGAATTGATTGGAGCCTATTGTTTCGCCACCTCGAGGGCTTGCTCAACAAGCGCTCTTTTGATACCCCGCGATATGATTGGGAGAATCTCAAGCGCCTTCCGATGAATTCCGGGGTCGGTCGCACGCGACATGTCACGCCAGTCCCATTGCTGTTTGTGGATGGACTGCACCCCTCTCTGGACCTAAACCACACACACATACACCTCGATCCTCCATGGAGTATTCGCCAGGAACTCATCCGGATCAGAGGCACACAAATGCCCTTGCCCAGTGACTATGAATCCATCCTAAGGGAAGTGGAGCTATCGGCGTATGGAGATGGAATGTCGTGGCTGAAAAGCAATCGCTGGATGATGGTCACAGACCCTTTCGGTGTGGATCTGGAGGATTTCTGTAGCAAGTGCGGATGGAATAACCTCATCGAACAAGCCGATGGTGGAGTCGGCGTGACCGCCGCACCACATCGGTGACGTTCGCTCTGAAAGGATGATGACGATGATCTTACGCGCACCGATCGTGGTCGCAGCTTGGTGCGCGACAGCAAGCACCTGCTGTGCCGAGTGGGAGATCGCGTCGGTGTTGACAGAATTGTTCGCCAGGAAATCCTACAAAGGACCACCGGAAGTGCGCATGCACTTCTCTCTCCGGAACACCTCCGACCGCGACATCCTCCTCTGGGGCCAAACATTTGGGCCGGATCGGCACTTCTACTTGATCGAGTCGTTCATCCAGAATGCAGACAATGCGGTCTGGGAGAGACAGAACATAGGTATGTGCGGATCTGTCGGAGAGACTGGTTGGATCACGGTCAAGTCGGGACAGACGATCCGGCAGGAACGTGTCTTGTTTCGGCGTTACGTGGGCCATCGTATGGTTCTTACATTTCGGCGAGCCTACTCAAAGGGGGATAGCAAGGGCTCTGAGATTCTCCTCGGCCCATTCAAGATACCAGAACCGGTGGAGAGCGAACAATCTCCTGCAGGCGGCGTCCCAAAGGCCGCGCCTGAGGAGTGACGTTCGGCCGGAAGCACCACTGAAATGCGCATGCTACTTCACGCTATGGTCCTCGCGACGGCGATGTTTGTATTCTCCGCGGTTGTGGTTGGCTTTTCTCAACAATATCTGCAGATTGTGGCAATAGTCATGTGGCCGGCACTGTTAGTACTCGGTTTCGCCTGGCAGCGTCTGTTGTGTCGCTCGATTCGTGATTCAGCTGCTGTGCTTGGCGCAGCCCTGCTGTTTTTCCATATAGCTTTGGTACTCCTGGTTCTCCTCTTTGGCGACGGGACAGACTTTCCGGGGTTGCTCACCAATACGGCAGTAATGGCGTGGGTTTTCTACGTTCCCTGGTTCTGGCTTCCGTGGATGATAGGGACGGCTCTTGGAGGTATTCGCTTCCGGAGACGCCGACCGCCGAACCAGAGCCTGGTGGAGGCGTGAAACGAACTCACGCTCCACAGGCTAACCGTTGTGTGCCGGGCGTGCCCGGCAACTAATAGGTGATGCATTAGAAAGGAGATCTTTTCTGAGGCAAAGTCCTTAGCCAGAGAGACCAGCTCGAAGGCTAGCCAATGGCAACCGTATCGCAGCGA
>Ga0315336_1004777_pt1 | contig 15587 bp, 11 predicted proteins | sample ASW5metaG_FD_204512 | JGI IMG/M metagenome (GOLD analysis project Ga0315336, IMG submission 204512) | Ammonia-oxidizing marine archaeal communities from Monterey Bay, California, United States - ASW #5 | ecosystem: Environmental > Aquatic > Marine > Intertidal zone | place: USA: California...
ATAAATAGAGCCCAACAGATATCGAAGAAAGAAACGCTAAGGCCAGTTTTTCTTTAGTGGTCATTAACTTCAGTCCCCCGAGTCAATCTGAAAAATATGGGTTCCATCAATTGTGGTCAAATACAGCATCCCTTCTGCGTTTTCCGGAGTTTCATATATTTGATCCAAGCCCTGCGGGTGGTTCGATTCTAGCAAGAGGTAATCCGCTCCAAAAGCCTGAGCTGCAGCCAGGCTGGAGGACAACTCACCATCCGGAATGACTATGGCGGAACCATTCGTAGCCAGGGAAAAACCCGGTGGATTGTTAACCATCACTAGTGTGTTTTCTACAACGTCAAAACTTCCGAGTTCCTTGCCTAAGACTTGATAATGAGTAGAGGCTTGATTCCAATTTGGGTCGGTGAGGTCTGAACCAATCACCCTTTGACGAAAAATGAAAACACTTAAAACGATTCCATAGAAAAGGGCTGCTCCTCGGAAAATGCCCAAAGCTGATGGCTTGTTCCAATTTCGCTTCCCCACCCCCCAATCCACGAAGAGATTTAGGCCTATAGCTGCTAAGACCCAGATCAAGGGCTGTAACACAGCTCCGGCGTGGAAAAAACCACCGCGTACTCCAGTAAATGGAAAAAACACAGTCATCGCGACAAAAAGCAGAAGCCATGCGATAGCTGCCAAATACAGCGCAGGTCTTCGTCGCAGGTTCCAAGCCCCCATGATGACCAAGGGTGCCAGGAAGATTTCTCCCTGAACAGCGACAGCGGTCACAGCGTTTTGGCCAAAGGCCCAGCCGCGGGCCGCCACTATCCTTTGCCAGCCTGAAGCAAGCCAATTTTCCATGTTCAAGCTGCTGGCGGGAAATGAGAATAGTTCATCGTAACTGGCCAACCAGAGCGTCTTCAACGCACCAGGAGCCAGCAAAGATGAAAATTGTGCCAGGTTACGCACAAACCAAGGCAGCATCACTACGGAATATCCAACAGCAACGAGAAAAAGCCCGGCCTTCCCTTTTCCCTTAAGGCTTTTGGGGAGGATAAAGGCCAGGAATGCAATCATTAACCAAAGCAAACCTTCAGCTCGTGCGAGATGTAAGAGACCTGCTGTGATGCCTAGAGCTAAAGGAAGAAACTTGGATTCATTATGGGATTCAATCCTAACTATGAAAAGGAAGAAAATGAGACCCAGAATCATACTTGGGCTGAAACTATCCGTTGTAGTGAGGAAGGGGAGATAGTAAATCGGCACTATGGCAAGCAAAGCAGCAAAAAGGGACGTCCCTTTTTTCCGGCTAAGTTCGAATGCCAGCCATCCAGTAAGCGGAGAGATTGCAGCCGATAACAGCAATGTGGCGCTTCTCCCTGCAGAAAAAGCTTCAAGCTGTGGAAATATCCACAGCCCTATTGCAGTAAGTATCGAGGTTAATGGCGGCCAATAACTGTGGGAGGCATGCGGCAAATCTTGAGGAGAGTCTAGATAATTCCAGAGCAAATCCTCACTAAAGCCATCGCCGTTGGCTAGTCTTTCCCCCAGATAAAGATGGTAATCGGCATCCATGTAGCCTGGGACAGATTGAAAACTAGCCGTGAACAGCAATACAGCCAGTGAAATTCCAAATAGACCCAGAAGATGCTTAATTGTCATTGTGAAAGTTCGTAAAGAATGTATTCTTCGTTATAGTCTTCGACTATGTCTAATGAAGCGAGAATCTCTTCTAGGCTGCTTAACTCCAAAGGATTAAAGTGTTGACTGTCCCCTTCTATAAATTCTGCTGCTCTGCGATAATAGAGGATATGTGAATAACCCTGTCTACGCCACGCGCCAAGCACAGCGGGTGGATCTCCATAGCTTGCCAAATCGTGCAGCCATCGATCAATAACTTCATCGGAATCGCAGAGCGCTTGACAGTAATATCCGCGCGTCTCCCAGAGCATCAAGACTCGGGAATCAGCCGGAAGATTCTCATTAAGATCTTGCATAACGACTGCATACAAACCCAAATTATTTTCTAAATATTCCTGATCTCCAATTTGGCCCAACAAATTTTGGCTGGCCCCAGAATTAAGCAGATTCACGCCAATTTGAGTTGCTGACAAGATCACTGTAAACAAAACCAGTGCCCCTACCACCCTGCCCAAGCGCAGACTTGAAACTTTGATACGCTCCAAAGCAGCAAAACCAAAAGCAGCAAGGATGGCCAATGAGGGGAAAATCGAATAGTAGAGGTGCGTTCGAATCAAATGGCCGCTCAAGCCCCCAGCCACTGTCCAAACTAATAGCCCCCCTAGCCCGATCACGGAGCAGATTTGCAGCAGCTGCCTTGCCCCAGATTCCAGTTTCGCTCGATGCAAGCCCGCAAAAATCCCCAAGGATAGCAAGAGAGGGCCGATAGATGCTTCATATCCTGGGGCGCCGCCTACATGGCCTGCCTCGTGGCCCCAAAATGTGGCCCTTATAGGGAGAAATAATCTATCTAACCAATTCCCTTGAATGGGCAAAGCCTGATAGGCCTCCAAGCGGAAGGCGTCCATTTCTCCACCTGTAAAAAGGAGAGGATAAAAGGGGTTGCCAGTTGCCAGGACGTTTTTAATCAACCAAGGACTGGCCAAAATGAGGGTAGAGATCAAAAAGGGAATTGACCGCGCTAGTTTGTATCTCGATTTAAAAAGTACAAATATCATTCCAAGAGGAGCCAAAACTCCGGCTGTGTATTTGCTGCCAAATGCAAGGCCAGCAAAAATCCCGGCAAGCAGAAGTGATCTTTCCTGCTTCCCGCTGCTCCATTCAAGCAGCATAAATATCATCGCCCAGGCAAATAATATAGTTGGCCAATCCACGTATGCCCAGCCAAGTGAGGCTGCCAGAGAAGAGCCAGCCAACAGGCTTGCGACGGCCACCCAGCCTCGTCGTATACCAAGATGCTCAGCTAGGAGGCCAAGCAATCCGAGGATGGTTAATGCGCCCATGACCCAGCCAATCAGCGAGCCGAATGGTGCGCCCAGGCTCAACACCCAGGTGCTCAACATGTGAGGAAGCTGCGGAAAGCCCCAATACATCATTTCCTGGTTATAGCCGAAGCGGCTAATATCTAAGTAATACTCTGGTAGTGCCAAATGATAAACAAGGCTGTCAAATTTCAGTGGAGGGGCAAGCGCTTTTGTGAAAGAAGAGAGGAAAATAGCCCCCGTTGGAATTGCCAAGGCGGTCCCTAAGCGCCCACCCTTTTTCCAGTAAGAAGGCAAGATTTTCCAGGCGGACAACCAGCTTACTATTTCTTTGCGAAGAATGTAAATGATCGAAATAGTGATGGCCCATATCAGAAGCGCATTCAAACCGATTAGTGCACTCGCTCCCAAAAAGAGGATGGACAATGCACCAAATCCCAATGCACTGTGTAACACTAGGCGAGGCAGACCTTTGGCGGCAAGTTTGGGGAACAGGCGTCCGCCAAGACCGCCGCTTAGCAAAACAATAATACTTGTCGCCAGAATTTCCTGGGCTGCTCTCATAAGCGAGCCTACAAATTCTGGTGAAAATGGTCGGTGCACTAAATAATAGAAAACCAATGAAACAAAAAGAACAATCAGTGCGAGCGTTGCGAGCCAAGCTCTAGCTAGCTTTCTGCCAGAATCCACTTACTTTTTCCTTCTCGCGCGTTTTGCCGGATAGCTTACCTCTGCCGGGCGCAAAGCCCACCATCTTAGCCAATAGAGGTTAATAAGAAGCACTACAGGTACAGGAAAGAGCATTATTAGGTGTTCGCGGAACTGAGACCCTTGCAAAAGCGTATTAACAAATAGCAGCCAAAGCAAAACGAAAAGTGAGGCCAGGCCAGCGAGTATTGGCCCGCTTACTTCTTTTCCGATACGTCTATCCCAAGCAGCGAAAATCAAAGGAAAAACTATAAGCAAGGAAGCAAAGTTTGCCGTAGTAGTCGGAACCCCCACTAACTGAGATAGCACAAGTGTTAATGCGGCAGTCCACAATAGCCAATCAAAGTTCTTGCCAAAGGAGAGCCACCATTCATAAAGTAGGAGAAAGGACAGTAATATGCTTATTATCCAACCTAGCAATTGTCCGTTTGCTGGCCACCATTGGGCGAGAACCCCAGCCAGCGTACCCGGCGGTGTGTAACTCGAATAGGTCAGCACTTGGCGGATGGCATCCAACAACCACGTCGGCTGAAGCAAAAAGGAAGCTGCTAGCAACACAAGCATACTGAGCGAATAGCTAAGGACCAACGTCAGTCGGCGGTGAGATACAGCCCAAATTATTACTAGCGGCAAGAAGAGCACAACCATCTGCGGCTTTATTGTCGATAGCGAGAATACTATCCCCGCCCAAACATCCTGCTCGGCACGCAGTAACCAGAGACCGGCGGCAATAAATAGCGCTACGAGAATGGCTGCATTTCCATTTATCATAGGTCGCGCCCCGTGATACCAGGCAATACTAAAAATTAGAAAAGCAATCAAATTGCCCCGCCCAGGTTGCCAACGTCCCAGCGAAATGGCAATTAAAGCACTAAGCAGCAATGCAATCTGCAAAGTTGTCATCCAAAGAGCTCTTGCCAGCGCGTAATCTGCTATTGCTGAAAATGGCGAAAAGACGATCATCGAATAAAAAGGATAGGCAAATAGAGCCTGATCATCGCCTTCGATAGCGGGACGCCCGTAAATCGCCTGCTGGATGGCGGTCGTCGTTTCTTCGCTGTAGGGGTTGAGTCGATCACTAAGATATAAGCGTGTGCCCAGCCAGCGCGGGAGAAAATCGTTTCCACCTGGATTATTATCTGCAAACTGAAAGTTTGCCCAGCTGAGCGCCGCGGCTGCCACAATGATTAACGCAACAATCAACAAGCCGTTTCTCATCGAAAACTGCTGCATATTATTTCCGCTCTGCCAGGGCCCACATGTTGAAGCCCAATTCAAAGTAACCGAACTGAACATTGTCCATTTCGAACCCTGCTTTGCCAAAATACCAACCTAAGAGGGGAAGCGTATAAGCATAAACATGCTCGTCAATTTCCTCGGCGCTCACCAAGCCTAGACGCGCCATTAGCTTCAACAACTTGTCCGACCACGCGGCTGGCGTGGTTACAACCAACCTTCCTCCAGGAATGAGCACTCTATGGGCTTCTGCAAAAAGATCCACCAAACTTTTCGGATCCAGGTGCTCAGTTACTGCCAACATGGTGATCACACTAAAATAACTATCCGCGAAAGGTAGGTTTGGCTTGGCATTCAGATCCAGTGTATGCCAATCAATCGCATTGCCTTTTTCCGCAGGTGGCAGTTGATCAATCGCGAACTTCTCCTTAAATGAAGTGTGTGAAAGGAAATAGGGATACGATCCACAGCCAATATCCAGAATTCGGCCATTTCTTAACTCTGCGCTTATCAATCGATTGGCAATCAGCGCCCGCTGGCGCGCCAAAAAGGGCTCCAACAAACCTTTTCCTCGAGTAACTCCACTTTTTGATTTCATAAGAAATGATTTGCGCCTATTGTTTTAGCGAGTGTAGATAACTGCCTGATTATCTTCGAAATTAAGTTTCCAACCCTCGTTTTCCAAGTTCGCAACGATGGGCCATTCAGGTTCCAACAATATTAGGTTGATCTCCCTTTTGTCCAGCAAATCTTGCCATCCTGATTCTGCGCTAACAATCGCTAGCCACTCTGTCAGCAATTCATCGTCGTACAGATCAGTCCGCCCATCGACGAAAACCGCATTTTCAGGAAGCGTCCAAATCAAATAGCCCCCCCAATTATACGAATTGAGCAGCTTACCCGACAATTTTTCACTTTGCAAATATTCCACGGCTCTCACTGGAACCTGTTGGGCGAAGGCTTCTTCATTTGTCGCAACAGGCAGAATAGCCGAAATCCTTATTAGCGCTGTGGTGACCAGGATGATTAATAGAGACCAATTCAGGATTGATTGACTTTTCGTGGGAGCCACAGTTGTATCCATGAGAACGCCAAATCGTTTAGCCAAATCGTCTAGTAATGGCCGCGCATGACGAGCAAGCACCATCGCAGCAACCAGCGCAAACTGAGCAATATTGCGCGCGGCCAGCAAGCTCATGGTTGCGAATATTACTAGAAGTAGGAAATCGCTCACTCTGATCTTCTTTTGAGAGGCTCCCAAAACCACAATACAAAGGACCAACATCGCTAGAAATGGCAACATATCCGTATTGTGAAAATTGGGAGACTGCCATTCCTGAATGAAGTCTCGGAGGATTCCAATCGAAAGCGTCTCAAATGGATAGGCGAGAATCGCTGGTCCCAAGGGGTTGAGCATGGCCGCCAATAGAACAAAAAACGAGGCAATGAATAGTCCCCCGAGTTGATCTTTCACTCCCGCAAGAAAACTCCCCTTCGAGAAATTCTCTTGCTTGGAAATGGTTTCGCCCAGAACCTCAAGCAGGCGATCAATAATGTAAATGGCCAATAGCAGGAAGCCGATTGCAAACCCTGGATGGCTATTCACCCAAACAAGCATTACGATCGGAAGCAAATACAATCTGCGTGTATTTCCCTTGCGATAATCTTCGAGCAGCCAAAGAAAAACTGCTGAAAAGAAAAAGCTCGAAATATGCGGACGCGCGGCCCAAAAAACAGACGATGTCGCTGCGGCAAGTATCAGCACAAATGCCCTCAAAAAGGGTCCAGCAGATAATGTTAAATAGAGAACTGCAAAGGTAGCGGTTACAGCAGCCGCAACCCAAAGGTTAACGGCCCCGGGTCCCAAGCGATCATAGATCATATAGAGACGCAGTTCACTCAGCCAGGCAGCACTCGGATATGTCCAGGGCTCATCTGCTCGCGTATGCGAAAATGGATCTGTCTTCGGCACCTCGCGGTTTTCAGCGATGAACTTGCCAGTGCGCAAGTGCCACCAGGTATCCGTATCTATCGATACGCGAGAGGCCATTGTGAAAATTGAAAGAAATGTGAGCGCAATAATAAGTCGGCGAAGATTCATGCTTTTATTTCGCTTGAGAGATTTGTGCAGTATTGAGCATAGAAGCAATCCTAGCACAATCCCCTGCCCCTCGCCGACAGACGCAATCAGGGGTCAAATGATGAACAAGAATGTCTTATTCCTCTCGCCAAATCCTACAAAAGCAGCAAGCGGTAAATAACTACGCTCCAAAGCCCTATGAACACAATTAGCATAGCCGGTATGGATCTAATGATCGAAAACATTGCCCCAACCCAAGAGTGAAACAAAATATAGGGCGAAAGCAGCGGTGAAGCCAGCATAGCCAATTCATTTCGCTTTTTAACTATGGCCATGCCCAACAACATTACACCAAGGGGAATGGAATAGGGCCAAAAACTTGCATTCCACCACAAGTTCAGCTGAGTAGCAAAATTCAGTGGCCAAAGTCCCCAAATCAAAAGTGAGGCGGTGAATACTAATGTGAATGGGGCAAATACGCGTATCGTTTCTCGCAACCCTTTGGATCTCCAAAGATCAATTAACCAATAAATACCCACAGCAATGCCGATTTGAGGCTTTGTAGAAATAAAAAATAGGCCAATTTGGGGCGGAAGCACGAATCCCAAGGTTGCTAACCAATCAATATTTCCATTTAGCAAGCCATGGACCACGGGTGGAGAAAGGATAAGTAAGGCATTTGAGTACGCCTTTGCCCCCAGCTTGTGAGCGGTATACATAAATGCAAGAATGCTGACTACAAATAGAGCTGCCCTCCCCAGTTCCTCAGGCAAGAGCGCAAGAGGGATCAATGGAATCAAAGCCCAGGGTGCGTTCAGATAGTAATGCCCCTCTACGGCTACGTCATAAATTTGTTCTCCCCCGAGCAATCGCCAAACAGCCGGCCGAAAAGCGGTTGACCAATCAATTGCCTGGGGCAAATACTTTGCCCCTCCCCAAAGAAGACCAATAATGAGACCAGCAATTAGCAGCCAGAGAAGACGGCGATTCTTAAGAATAGATTTCATGATTTGGGTTCTTTATACAGGCAAAGAAAAAGCGCAGCAAGCTGCGCTTTACTTCATTTCCAAGATTTGACTTTAATGCTCGCCCAGGTATTCTTTCAGTTTACTGCTAACAAGTGGGTGGCGAAGACGGCTTAGGGCCTGTGCCTCAATTTGCCGTACTCGCTCGCGAGTTACGCCCATCTTGCTACCTACCTCTTCAAGCGTGTAAGCCTGACCGTCCATTAATCCGTAGCGCAATTGCAATATGCGCACTTCACGTGGAGGTAAATCATCCAGCACTTCACTCAAGTGTTTGCGCAGAAGATTGTAGGTTGCCGTTTCATCCGGTGCCGGGGCTTTATCATCCCGCACAAAATCACCCAGCATTGAATCTTCCTCATCATCCGTGGGCGTTTCCAACGAAAGCGGTCGCCTGGCGACCTGAATCATATTCTCTACTTTTTTCGTGGGAACATCCAAAGCGGCTGCTAACTCTTCAACGGAAGGCTCGCGCCCCAGGCGCTGAGTAATCTGATGTTGAATGCGTAGCAATTTGTTTATTTGGTCGCCCATATGGACCGGAACACGGATTGTGCGCCCTTGATCGGCAATTGCTCGGGTAACGGCCTGGCGTATCCACCATGTTGCATAGGTGCTAAATTTGTGGCCTCGGCGATAATCAAATTTCTTCGCAGCTCTGATCAAGCCAATATTGCCTTCCTGAATTAGATCCTGAAAGGGAACTCCACGACCCATGTACTTTTTGGCAACACTGATAACCAAACGGGAATTCGCTGTAATCAAATGCTCTCGGGCAGCCCAACCATCTTCCACACTATAGCGATGTTCCCCGCGTTCTTCTGCACCAATCCGTTCACCAGACGCGAGCACTTCTCGTGCCAATCGTCCCTTTTCGATGCGCTTGGCCAGCGAGACCTCTTCCTCTGCAATGAGCAAAGGCACACGGCCCACCTCTTTGAGGTAGAGCCCAATCATGTCATCTGTATCAATATTTGCCAGGTAGTTATCGTCTTTACTCCCCTTAGCTTTGGCGGCCTTTTTATCCTCTTCTTCCTCAACAGCCAGTTCTCGTTCGGAAGGCTGAGTGGTGTCAGGGTCATCCACATAAGGAATGCCCGATGTTAAGAGCGCCGCAAAGGCCTCTTCAAGTTTATGTACTTCTCGTTCAGCTTCAGGGAAAAAATTTAGGATATCGTCAATTGTGACGTAGCCTTGTTTGCGACCTAATTCTATGAGTCGCGCTACGGGTGAAAAATCTTCTTCTTGCTGGTCTTCTTCCTGTTCTCGGTCAACTATCGTCTCTAACAATTTTTCGTTGAGCAATTCTCTCTCTCCAAGTCGGAATTGACGGGCACTGCCCTAAGTGCAAAAAATCCAGCAACCCCCACATATTGCTGGCTCACAGAGCACTCTAGTGATTACTATACAGCATCTAAAAGACCAAAGTCAAGCAAGCAGTAATTAATGCTATGAATCCACTTAATCAGCCAGCTTTTGAGATTAATCCTGTCCGACCTCATCAACTTGACACATCCAGTTATGACGTTTACAATCTGTGTGCCTGTTTTCACTATTGTGCCGGGGCTAATTGCCACCGGTGCTTTTTTTGCCGAAAACCGGTGGGAAATTCAATAGAGGAGTAATACATGTACGAACTTGGTTTATCTGATTTTGAGGTCTACGCCATTTGGGCAGTGTTCGGAGTGGCTATTCTAGGTCTCGTCTATGCTCTTATCTTGCGCAGAGAAATCCTTGCAGAAGATAAGGGTACGAAAAAGATGCAAGAAGTTTGGGGCTGGATTCGTGACGGTGCGGACGCTTACTTGAAGCGGCAGCTGCGTTCGATCATCCCCATGATTTTGATCCTGACGGTGGCAATGTATTTTTCAGTCACCATTGTGCCCCCCACTCCAGAAGCTCTTGAACGCTTCCACGGAATGAGCGATGCGCAAGTTAGCCAAATTATCGGCTTTGGGCGCGCAATCGGCTTTATCATGGGCGCAGTATTTTCACTGATAGTTGGGCAAATTGGTATGCGCATGGCTGTCCAGGGGAACGTCCGTGTAGCCTCTGCCGCCCGCACCTCCTTCGGCGACTCTCTGCGAATTGCTTATCGAACGGGCACCATCACTGGTATGCTCACCGACGGGCTGGGCCTGCTTGGTGGAACCGTTATCTTTATTTACTTTGGCCTCGCGGCTCCAGATGCCTTATTAGGTTTTGGTTTCGGCGGCACCCTCCTAGCCCTGTTTATGCGGGTGGGTGGTGGTATTTTCACCAAGGCCGCTGATGTAGGCGCTGATCTGGTTGGTAAAGTAGAAGCTGGCATCCCAGAAGATGATCCTCGCAACCCCGCAGTAGTAGCCGATTTGGTCGGCGACAATGTGGGAGATTGTGCTGGTATGGCCGCAGACATTTTCGAATCCTACGAAGTCACTATCGTTTCAGGACTAATTTTGGGTGTGGCCCTTTACTCAATCACCGGACGAATCGAATGGATTATTTATCCTCTCATCGTGCGCGGCATTGGTGTAGTTTCTTCCATAATTGGAACTTACGCTGTGAAGGGTGACAAGGAAGGCAGCGCAGAGACGGCTCAAACAGCCATTTTCACTGGTTTTCTATCTTCGGCCGCCATTTCAGTTGTTCTCTTCTTCATCGCTGCCTACTTCTATCTAGGACAATTGGCAGAGAACAGCCTTCCAGGAGGATGGCTGCGACTACCATTGGCAGTCACAGTCGGCGTAGCACTTGCCATTCTTATCGACCGCCTTACTGAATACTTCACAAGTACACACAAAGAACCCGTACAAGAGATTAAAAAGGCCGCAGATACTGGCCCCGCCACCCTCATTTTGCAGGGATTAGCAGCCGGTTACGAATCTTCTGTTTGGTCGGCTGTCACTATTGCAGCCACCATCTTTGCCTCCATCGTCATCTTTGGCGGCATTGGCGATACTCCAGCCGAGAACATTACTTTTGTTCTTTACGGTGTAGCAATGACAGGCATAGGTATGCTCACCCTCACAGGAAACAATGTAGCCATGGACTCCTTTGGGCCCATTGCTGATAATGCCGCAGGTATTGGCGAAATGGCCTGGAGCGGCAAGAAAGACGCCAAATTGGAGAAGGCTCAGCAGATTATGGCTGACCTTGATGCCGTCGGAAACACTACGAAGGCTATCACCAAGGGTGTGGCAATTGGCTCTGCGGTGATCGCTGCTGTCTCGCTCTTTGGCTCCTTTATCGTGGATGTGAGCCGCGCTCAGGAAAGCTTAGGAATCCCCCTGGCTGAGCAGATTCAGTCGATTGGCATCCGAGTGGACATCCCACAGATTTTTGTGGGTATGCTCATTGGTGGCGCTCTACCTTGGCTTTTCTCTTCCTTTGCAATCCAGGCAGTTAGTCGCGCAGCTTCACTCATTGTGCAGGAAGCTCGCCGCCAATTTGGCCTCGGCGTGTTGAAGGGCAAGGTGAAGCCCGACTATCGCCAAGCAGTGGATATTTCCACTACCGCAGCCCAAAAGGAATTAATTCCGCTGGCTTTACTCGGTGTGCTTACCCCAGTATTGATCGGATTACTGCTCGGCGTAGAAGCCCTTGGTGGTTTCCTGGCTGGCATCATCCTCTCGGGCCAATTGCTGGCTGTGTTCATGAACAACGCTGGTGGCGCCTGGGATAATGCAAAGAAGCTCATCGAAGACGAACCCTCAAGCGTGAAGAAAAATACGGGGAAAGGTTCTGAGCGGCACAAAGCTGGTGTTGTTGGTGATACGGTGGGTGACCCCATGAAAGACACCGCTGGCCCGGCGCTCAACCCAATGATCAAGGTGGTCAATCTTGTTTCCGTGATTATCGCCCCGGTCATCGTGCAGAGCACGGGAATTGGCTTCGCCGAAGTAGTCACCGTCGTTGTATTGGGCGGCCTCCTTTACTGGGCTATTCGGACAAGCAAGCGTCCGGCACCAAGCATCTCCTAAAGCAAGCCTAAACAAAATCAAAAAAAGAAGCGCCCTAATGGGCGCTTCTTTTTGTTCCCCGTATTGCACCACTAAGCTGGAGCGCGGCATTGCAAGAGCGCTTGCTAAAAGAACGGGCCCAAATTTTCTGCCAGCAAATAGAGGAAAATAACAGTTGCCAGCAATCCTCCGATTAGCAAGGGGAATAGATTCCAAGCACTTTTCTTTATAGAAATCTTTCCAACAAAGTGCTCATCCTCACTTTTTACTTGAAGTTTAAGCACGGCAAGCAGATTAATCAAGATTGCCAAGGCTAATCCACCCAGAACTACAGCCGGATGAACAAGAATATTCCAAAAACTGACAGTGCGTTGCAAATCGCTGAAAATACTCGTGTTTCCAAAAAGAGAAAAAAGTATCCCTGAAACTGATATTGACAACGCGGGAATGAGAAAAAGGATTCCCCAAAGCGCTGTTTTCCGCCCTGATTGCAAAAGTGTTAAATCATTCATATCTTGCCTCCAAATATTTTTTTTGCTTATTAGTGAATAGATGAGATGTGGAGTCGATGAAAATGCTTCGAGCCAATACCAGCGCCTCGCGCTGGATAGACCGTCGTTATTGACCATTTCACTATAAATCTCGCGAAAATCACCCATAACGGCATCTCGATTTTGATCGGGCAACAACATCAGAAGAAAATGCTCTGCCAATCGAGGTGGATTAAAGTCATTCACAGAGCGCTTTACCCCAGGATGCGCATAAGGGCAGAGTATTTACTGCCTTCAAGTGCAGCATATCCCTTCCACATGGCCTCGTGAATCAGCCTAATCTCTTCGAGGGCCTCCTCTCCTTTAGTAGACAGTTGAAAATATCGCTTACTGCGCCCTCCTCGTTCTGGGGTTGGCTCTGCCTCATGCGAAGTCAGCATTCCCCTTTCTTCCAAGCGCTCCAAGGGAACGTAAACTGCCCCCACTGAAAAGCGTTTTCCACTCACCTTTGTCAGTTGTTCGCGAATAGCCAGGCCATATGCGTTTTCCTTTAGGGCAAAGACGCTTAACAGGATCATTTCTTCAGTTCTCGACAGCAATTTCATGAGCTCTCCTTATATTTTCTATTTTATAGAATTAATCGGTGACTGTCAAGGGTGTCGTTCTATTTCTGGCAAAAAGCTTGCATCTTCATAATAGATAAGGCATACTACTTATCCAGTAAGGAGCAAACAAAATTTTGGCCAAAATTAGCTTAAAAGATCATCTTGGGATTATTGAAGAGCGAATTCAAGATCGAGAAATGGATGCGGCCCTGGCCCATTGTCGACATGTTCTTGGCACATTTCCTAAGCACGTTGACACGTATCGTTTGATGGCAAAGGCTTATCTTGAAGGAAAACGGTACAAGGACGCTGACGATATATTCCAGCGCGTCCTTTCATCCACGCCCGACGATTTCATTTCGCACGTTGGCATGAGCATTATTAGAGAAGAAGATGGAGACCAGGAAGGTGCTGTTTGGCATATGGAGCGCGCCTTCGAAGCCCAACCCTCAAATCGCGCAGTGCAAGACGAATTGCGTCGCCTCTATGACAATAAAGAGGGATTCGGCCCTCCCAAAGTCCGCCTCACTCAGGGCGCCTTAGCCCGTATGTATTCGCATGGCGATCTGCACAATCAGGCGATAAGCGAGTTGAATTCAGCACTCAGCGATGACCCAAACCGCCCTGATCTTGAGCTATTACTTGCAGAAATGTATTTCAAAACCCAACAAATAAATGAAGCTCTAATTAGTGCCAGCCAGCTACTTGAAAAGCTGCCCTATTGTCTTTCAGCCAATCTGCTTATGGCCGAGATTTTAATGAGCACAGATCGCGAAGAAGAAGCTACGGCTTACATTGAAATCGCCAAAGAGCTCGATCCTTACAGCGCACTGGACTCCTCGGTCGAAGTTTCCCCTAATGAGTATATGCTGGAGGAATTTGACCCGAATTCGCCCAGAGAAATTATCGAAGAAGCCACTGAACCCCTGGTTTCTGAGCCTATGGAAGATCACGAAATGTCTCCACCTAGCGAAGAGGCGCCAGATTCATCATCCAATGTGGAAGATGCCACAATTGAGGACGAAGAAGTTACTAAGCCTGATGAAGATGCGCTAGCCGAACAGGAAATCCCAGAATGGCTGCGCGAGCTGCTTCCTGAAGGTGAATTGAATCAGGAAGATGACCAGGAAGCCGATCAATCATTTGCAACCTCGGACTCAGTTAGCGAAAAGGATGAATTGTCTCCTGCAGCAGAAAATGCTGAGGCAAGCGAGGACCTCGGATGGCTAGAAGCTTTGGCTGCGGAAGAGGGAGCTCCAGAAGAAGAACTGATTACCGATCCCACTGACCGCGAACCAGGCACGCCAAAATGGCTTGAGACCGAGTCTCCAGAAAGCCAAACTGATGATTCCATGGCCTGGTTGGACGAATTGGATTCAAATGAAGATTCCTCCCCAAGTGAGGAAAGCCTGGATGAGGCCGCTGACGAAGAGGAGAGTGCGGTGGAAACCCCTCAGGCTGAAACCCCTGAAGATCAGCAGACACCCGATTGGCTAAAAGATTTGGCCGAAGAAGCGGAGTACAGCACTCAGCCCTCAGGAGAGATCCAAGCAAAATCTCTTGAGCAAGCTCCTGAATGGCTTGACGACTTGCAGGAAACAGATGATCTGGACGAAGAGGAATCAGCAGCAGAAGAATCTGCGCCAATGGATGGGTCAGAATTTGTGGCGGCGGAACCCGAAGAGGCTGAAACCAGCCTTTTAGAGGAAATTGACGATAGCGCTCCACCACTCCAACCTGAGGAAGAGAGCGACTGGATCCCCGAGGCAATCAAAGGGGAAAACGAAACTGTTCTTCTGAGAGAAGAAAGTGATGGCAAAGCCTCAGAAGAATTGGAAAGCCCTCAACCGGTACCCGAAAAGCCAGCCAATGTTGTAAAAAGCGAAAGCGACGGATTGCAAATCGCACGCCAGGCCTTGAATCACGACAAGCTGGACGACGCCTTGGCCCATTACAAGAAGCTCCTGCGTAATCGGGACACATTGGACGATGTCCTCGCCGATCTGCAGGCCGCTCTGAGCAAACATCCAAAACACGTTGGTCTTTGGCAATTGCTCGGCGACGCATACATGGGCAAAGATCGCCTTCGCGACGCACTCGAAAGCTATACGAAAGCCGAAGATCTTCTGTAGTTCAGCGTAGATTTAGCTCTGGTAAAATGGCTCGGTAATCCGAGCTGTTTTTTTTGAGGAGGATCACTTGCAACAAAGTTTGGTATTGGTAAAGCCCGACGCCGTTCAGCGCGGCCTAATCGGCGAAATCATCTCTCGGCTGGAACGCCGGGGCTTACGTCTGGCTGCCGCTAAGTTTTTGGCAGTTAGCCGCGAACTGGCCGAAGCACATTATTCAGAACATGAAGGAAAGCCATTCTACGACGGACTGATAAGCTACATCACCTCCTCCCCAGTAATGGCTATGGCCTGGGAAGGCCCGGAAGCTGTGGCTGCTATTAGGCAGACAATGGGAGCGACAAAGCCCACCGAAGCCGCACCTGGCAGCATACGCCACGATTTCGGATTGCAAATCGGCCGCAACCTAACTCATGCTTCTGACAAGCCG
>Ga0315336_1004778_pt1 | contig 15584 bp, 11 predicted proteins | sample ASW5metaG_FD_204512 | JGI IMG/M metagenome (GOLD analysis project Ga0315336, IMG submission 204512) | Ammonia-oxidizing marine archaeal communities from Monterey Bay, California, United States - ASW #5 | ecosystem: Environmental > Aquatic > Marine > Intertidal zone | place: USA: California...
AAGGACGTCTTGCCCGCGTTCTCGTGAGTCTCCGGGCTTGGAGACATATCGGAGACGGGGGAGGGTGGGATGACTAACTAAGTGATAAAGAAAGAGTTAAATGGTGGAGGCGGCGGGAGTCGAACCCTAAATCAGCGGTCACCCTAATGCGGTGATGGCGCACGACTTTCATGGTTTAGGGCTGCATTCATTACCGCTGTTGGCTTTCTTTCATTCCGCTCCAGTCCACCCGGTTCATCGAGATTCTGCCCTAGTCAGGGAGATATAGGGGAGACGGTCTTCGGTTCAGAGGTGAGTTGCTAACCGGCTAGCAGAGACCTGTTAATCGATTAGCAACGGTTTCGACGGCTCAATCGAGCCTCACGCTGCAAACAACAAGGTCAGAACAGTGAGTTTTAAGAGAGGCGAGTCAGGCAATCCGCTTGGACGGCCAAGGGGGTCAAGGAATCGAGCCAGCGTTGGAGGCCGCACATGGGCTGCGGCGGTGATTGAAGACCCGCAGGTGCGAGCACGGCTGCTGGCTGACGCTCGTGCTGGAAGCCTGCATCCCTCGGTAGTCAGTTTGCTGTTGCGCTACGCGTTCGGCGAACCGACACAAACGACGACTACAGAGCCGGTGGTGATGGTCTCGGAGCTGGAGACGGCTCGAGTGAGCCTCCGGACCAAGCTTGAACAGATTCGCGAAACCCTCGAACCCCCTCAAGATTGAACCCTCCACCAGTCAGCGGTAGAATCGAGTCCTCCAGCAACATCGTCGGCGGCGTTTGAGGAATCCTATGACCGACGTTCATTCCAAGACCTGAATCCGCTCGTCGATTAATTCGTTGAGGTGTTTAAAGGGCGTTAGAGACGACTATCACTGAACAGCCTGGAAGCAGATTGCAAGCATGGACCTCTCCGAGTGGCAGCAGCGTCTAGAAGAACACTTTCAGTCAATACGAGACCAGCGCGAACCCGACCATCCAATATTCGTCCTTGAGCACGGCCTGAGTGACGACGAGGTCGCTAGAATAAGCACAACTCTTCGTTCGCATCTTGAACACGATGAGCCCTCAAAGAAACACTTCCTCCCTTGGGCCGTCCATGCTTCAGAGATAGGCTACAAATTCGCCGGTGACGAATACTGGAAGAGTTTTGAAACATCAATGAGTGGGTGGCAGGGCCAGTGGCGACCTTTAATTCGTAATTATTTCCAGCGCTTCTGTGAAGAATACGGTGGAGCAAAACCAACTGGGGCCTGGGCCGGAAACCGAACCATCATCTGCTGGCCTATAACCCACGCGATCCTTCCTCTAGACCTGCAGCGTCAACTCGCGAAAGCCGTCTTTGAGCTTCGGGTAGAAATTCTTCCTGTGCTCCACGAGCAACCAGTCACACTCGGTGAACTGATTCGTAATCACTGTCATAGAGCGGGCTGCCCGTCTCGGTTTAAAGAAATTACCCAGCAACCACAGCTTATCGGTCAAATCGCAAAGGCTTTGGTATTACCTAAGAATGAAAGAAGAACCCAAGCGCTGATATTGCCGCCAACGTTAGCGCGCATCAGCGAAGACCTGGAAAAAGAAAAGTCGTCGAAGGCCTGGCTGGACGTTGTAAAGAGAAAAGTCAAGACGGCTTTCAATTTTTCCCAACCCTCAGGCACTCACCCGAAATACGAGCCAGAACAAAGGATATTGCGTGCGCGCAGCCTGGAACCGCTGCGAGTCTTGCGGCCCTCTGCCACCAACGGTTGCGATTGGGACGTGCACGTTGAGCTGCCAGACTTCCGGCCACTATTGTCCTTATACCCCGACCTCGAGCAGTTACTCGAACAGTCTAGATGTCAAGTGAAAGGTTCTTCCGGCCGGCCGCTCGCACGCGGGAGCCTTTGTTATGGCAAAAGAAATGTCCAACTCGACGACTGGCCAGCCGGCGACCAACCTCTCATAGAATTCATTGAATCTGGTGGTGACCACAAGGATTCAAGTAAGCATTTAAGCGGCTTTTGCAGCTTGCAACCTGGACCGACATGGCTTTTTAAGATCGACGAAGACGGATTCGCGACCGAACTCCGGACGCGCTTGGTCCGACCCAGCAGGCACTACGTTATTGTGCAGGCAAAAGAATTTGCCGTCAGCGAATCCCCCACTCTTAGGCCAACGACCCTAAATTGCCGCAATGTGTGCGGTCTTCACCTAGACGTACCAGACGTCATTACGCGCGAGTTCAGTCAACAACTGGAGACCCTTGGGTTGTCCCAGGCCGGCACGATTGAAGTTTGGCCGGCTGGAGTTACCCCTGTGCAATGGGACGGCGAGGGAACTGCAGCGTGGCTCTCAACCGACGCACCCTGCATTGGATTAAAGGCGGACTATCCTGTTGACGCGTTTTCACTCCAACTCGATTCGAAAACCACAAAGGTCGCGCCACCGGAAACTGGAGCACCCCTCTTCATCGCCTTCGAGAACCTAGCGGCCGGTCAACACGACCTCCGCATTTCGGCAGACACTACTCGGGAGGGAGCCAGCGGTGACTCGACGTCCCTAACTATCCTCATTCGGGACCCTCAAACGTGGCGTCCCGATGGCAGAAACCCGGGAGCTCTGTTGGTCGTAGTCAACCCGCATGCACCGACGCTAGAACAAATTTGGGACGGCAACGTGGACCTAGAAATTCGCGGTCCACAAAATTGCCAGGTTGTGCCGACGGTCCATCTTTATAAGAAAGGAGCGACGGAACCTAGTTTAAAGCGGACGCTCCCCCCGCTGTCGCTCCCGGTGGACCCGGATACCTGGCAACGGCATCTCAAAGAACAACTCAAGAACGATGAAACAGCTCTTCACTACGAACTGGCTCACCGAGGAGAGCTATGTTTTCGCGCGGAAGGGGGTCTCGGTGCGTATACGTTGGAAGTAGAACGGGAATCTACGCCACTCCGCTGGGTGGTTAGTCAACGCGGAGCCAAATATGTCCTGAACGCAGTCGATGACACGGACAAGAATTCCGCTCGAAAAGTGTTTTGTTGTCTGTTCACGGAGCCTGACGTGATCAAATCGCGGCCTGCCGAGAACTTCTTCACTTCTCGCGGTGGTGTCGTCGAAGGCGGCCTCTGGGTTGTTGAAGTCGAAGACGAAATAAAGTCAATCGTGATCCCTCCGATTAAAGTGAGTCTCACTTCTAGTGAACCCGAGCTACAGCGTTATCGCAAGGACCCAGCCACTATAACTCGTCTCATTCAGGTCATTGATTTCTGGGGCCGTGCGCGATGCGTCGGAGGTGGTTACTCCGAATACCACAGGACGAAGGCGCTACACTCGCTGCGCCGAAAATTATTCCAACTGCTCTGTGGGGAGGACTGGGGCAGGGTGGAGGACAAACTTCACGGAGAGAACCGGTCAGTAGGAATGTTTGAGGTCAGAGCGGCCCTGTTTAATAGAGAAGAGCCAAAGGGTTTCTTAAACGATCTAAAGAGACGTTCGCGCCGTCTTTCGGAGCAGTCACCACGAGAGCGCGTGCGGGCGCTTGAGAGCCTGGCCGTTACGTATCTTAAGCTGCCCCAGGATCCGCAAAGAACAGAAAGAGTCGTCGACAGCGATGAAACGTCAGGCACAAGCTTGATTCGAGTTGGCGGCGAAGGAGCTCAATACCGCCATTGGCTTGTAACATTCACTCTCATGCTTACCAGTAGCCCTACAGACGCCGTTAGGTTTGCCAAGGGAAAGAAGAACGTCGAAGCTGCCATTCAACGCCTCCTGCAGTACCCTTTACTCGTTCGCGCGGCACGTTACATGGTTCTCGACCAGGGCTTTCAAGTAAACCGTAAGTTGGACAAGGACAACGTCAGACACTCCCCGGAGGGCGCGTCGATGAGACCCGTCAATAGGACTTGGAACTGGCTATAACGAGTCTTTCGAAGGACGACTTGAAAACCCGCGCCCTGAAGGAGTTGGGGTTAGATGACGCTCGCTTCCAACTGAACTCCGTGGAGGCGATTTCCTGCGCGTTGAGGCGCACTGCCGGCTTTTTGTGTCCGTGCGCCGGACGAGTGTTGATTAAAGCGGTCCTTGAGTCTCTAAGGGAACTCTACGACGCCGATGACGCCGATTCCTTGCGGAGCCAAGTGAAGGAGGCGCTCGATGATCTTGTCAGCCATGGCGACCTCCTTGAAGTCGCTGAAGCAGGTGGTGAGGCACTCGGAGGCGTGCTACTCTGCGTGGCTCAACCGAGTTTCGTCAGAAAAGAAAGCAGCGGCACCATCATGCTACTGGGAATCGCCCCTGGAGGGGCTTCCGTGCTGCCGGAGAACCTTGAAAGCAAGGTCACCTACAAAAACCATGTCAGATTAATTCGAGGCGACGCGGCCACAGATTCCGAGACGCTTTCAGCATTCGGATTTGTCGAGCGGAAGTTAACGGTCTGGATGAAGTGCCCGCGCCCACAAACGGCCGGCGATCACCTGGCGGCGTTAAACAGGAAGTTAGATGAGTCCCGACCACCGGGCGCTCTAGTAGGACTCGAGTTGCTCGATCCTACGAAACCAGTCGATTATTACCGCGGTCGGTGGACACAAAGGCTCCCACAAACAGGACGCTTCGTCTGTCGTCGACCTCAAAAGTATGGTGCAGCCATGTGGTGTTACGTCGAATTGGAACATGGCCGACCAGTGAAAATGGTCGACTTTCCACGAGACCCAGGCGGCCACCGTGGATGCGATGAAGCGTGGCACTTGCAGGCAGCCATCGATGCCGACCGAAAGACGCCTCAGAAATTCCGTCGCCGACCCGACCCGGATGAGAGCGAGATTATTGACCTATTTTCACCCATACCGGCTTGGGCTGAACGGCGATGGAACGCCATCGGCGAAAAAATACCGAAGGACAAGTGCCTTTTGTCCTATCAATTCTCCAGCAGCGAAGCTAGTGAAGAGATAAAGTTTCTCAAAGAACACCTCTGGCTCATAGAAGACGTCGAGAAATAGAAGAGCGCCGCTATGTCTCTCACACTCAGCGAGACCGTAAAACAACTTCACGAAGCCCTTCGCAGTTACATCGAGGCGACATATCACATCAGTGACCCTGCGATCGTGGAGCAACGCAAAACCCTGCTTGATACGCCTGGGGTTATACACCAAGCCCCGTATATCGAGAGTACGCCGAAATACCAAAAGGGGAAGTCTTTCTCTGAACTCGAACTTCCGCGCCCGGCATTAGAAATGTTCAACAGAGCGACCTCGGCTGACGGAACACTCCCCACGCTTATCCACGACCCACCGTATCACCACCAGGCAGAGGCAGTCAGGAAAACACTCAACGAGGGGCGTAGTCTCGTCGTAATTACCGGAACCGGGTCAGGAAAGACCGAGTGCTTTCTCCTGCCAATCCTCGGCAAACTGGCCACTGAGGCGCATGAGAAACGCGAAACATTTCTTACCCAGCCCGCCCTTCGAGCACTGATTCTTTACCCAATGAATGCCCTCGTTAACGATCAACTAGGCCGCATCCGCCTTCTGTTCGGAGATAAGCGAATTGCCGAACAGTTCCAAGCATGGAGCGGACGACCGGCAAGATTTGCCCGTTACACAAGCCGTGCGCCCTACCCGGGGGTCCGCGAGGTAAGGAAAGACCAGAACCGGCTGAAGTCGATTGGCGACTACTTCGTCAAGTATCAGTTGCAGGCAACCGGGCCGGACTCTCAGGAACAGCAGGCCGCCAAGAAACTCGTTGCCGAACTTCAACAACGAGGCAAGTGGCCCGCTAAGCCTGACCTCCTCGGATGGTACGGAAAAAAGGGTTCCCGTTGGCAGGACGGAAACACGGGCGAGTATAAGCGGTGCGTAACCCTCCCGGATGACCCTGAACTTCTCACCCGCCATGAAGTCCAAGCAGCACCACCCGACCTTCTCCTCACAAACTACTCAATGCTCGAATACATGCTCATGCGGCCACTCGAGCGACCGATCTTTGACCAAACGCGAACTTGGTTAGAGAACAATCCGGATGAAAAGTTTCTACTTATTTTGGACGAAGCCCACCTGTATCGCGGGGCCGCCGGCGCGGAGGTCGGATTGCTGGTGCGTCGACTTCGATCGAGGCTGGGGATCCCTGCAAGCCGCCTGCAAGTAATTTGTACCAGCGCAAGTTTTGGTAAGCCGACGTCCGCCGCGGAGTTTGGAGCGGAACTCACAGGCAAAGACAAGCAAGACTTTGACGTAATCGAAGGAACACTCGCCCGACGGGACCCCGCTGCCGTTGGGTCGCCTGAGGATGCGAACGCCTTGCGTGACGTGAACCTAGAAACATTTTATGACGCCCAGTCCGACCAAGAACGCCTGCAGGTTGTGGACGCATGGCTGAAGTACCGCTCCGTAGACTCGACTTCAAACCTCGGCGAATCTCTGTTCAACGCTCTTTGTGACTTTCCGCCGATGGGCAAACTGATCAATCTGACAATGGTGAATGCAGAACGGGTCGATGGTCTGGGCGAAAAGTTGTTTCCAGACGTCGACCCTGCCACGGCTGCAGCCGCCGTGACGAGCCTTGCCGCGTTCGGCAGCTTAGCACGCAGGGAAAAGGGTGCGCCGGGACTACTACCCTGCCGGGTACATTGCTTTTTTCGAGGCCTACCGGGGCTTTGGGTATGCATGGACCAGAACTGCAAAGCGGTGGACAACGAGCACCGAAAAGCCCCGTGTGGAAAGCTCTTCGGCCAGCCTAGAGATCAGTGCGACTGCGGGGCTCGCGTGCTGGAATTGTACACATGCCGTAACTGCGGTTGCGCATACGCTCGAGCCTACACCGACAACCTTATTGAGCCGACCTACCTGTGGTCCGAAGCCGGTTCGGTTTTCCACACGAGTGAAGAAGTCACGCAGGAACTTAAACCACTTGACCTGCTTCTCGAATCGCCCGCCGATGACAGCACAGCGGTGGAACCGGCTGCATACGACCTCGTTACAGGTCAACTGAACCCATGGGAAGAAGGGTCTCGAAACCGCCAGGTATTCATCAAAAAGGACCGAGACCGTAATCCAGGAGGTTATGGCACCGGTGATGAACGCGGGTTGTTTGTCCCGTGTGGTCTGTGTGGCGAATCCCAAGGCTTTAATCGCTCTTCGGTCCAAGACCACCAGACAACGGGCGACCAACCATTTCAGGCGCTGATAACCCGACAACTGAAGGTCCAGCCACCAAACGCCACGGCGGCAACAGCATTTGCGCCTCTCCAAGGAAGAAAGGTCTTAGCCTTCTCCGACTCCAGACAGACCGCAGCGCGCCTGGCCCCGAACCTTCAGAAGTATTCTCTGCAGGATGCTGTGCGACCGCTTATCCTCTTGGGTTACAAACAACTTCAGAAATCAGAGCGATGCTCACAATACCTTTCACTCGGATATGTGGACCTTGCCGTGCTCATCGCGGCGAAAATGCTGGAAGTAAGACTTCAGCCAGAACTCGCACCGAATGAAAGTTTTTCTTTGGAGACGCTGGTCGGGCAGGCAGTCAAGAATGGGGTTCCAGGGGATGATGGGAAGCTCTTTTCTTTGTTCATGGACTCCCAGCAAACCAGCACTCCGGAGGCTCTCCTCGTTAGCATCTTGGACGCCCTCACCCACAGGTATAACGGCTTAGAGCCACTTGCACTCGCATCCATCGTTGAAACACCCAGCCTGACGCCAACGATCGACTCACTGGCAGCCGTGCCTGGGGTGGCGAACACGACAGAGCAGAAGCGCGCGCTTGCGCGCTTGTGGCTGAGAAGTTGGCAGCCTAGTATCAAGTTTTGGATGTCACGAATGCCAAACGCTTGGCAAGGCAACAGGATAGGGACACATTCTGGAATCTTCGCGGCCATGGACAAACGCCTTGCCACAAGTCAAGCCCGACAGTTCTTTGCACGGGAATGGCTGCCGACACTTCTCAAACACTTCACGGAAGAGTGGACGACAAACAAGGGCAAGAGGACCCACCGCCTCCTAGGAACAAAACTGTCTCTCCAAATCGGTGGCGAATGGGCATATTGCCATACCTGCCGAACCCCTCAGCGACCTTACCCTGAAAGTAAGCGTTGCATACACTGCCAGGAGGACACTGCTGCTCCGCTCAACGCTGAGTCGGATCGCGTGTTTCTTGCTCGGAAAGACTACTACCGGGCGGAGAGCAAAGCCGTTCTAGAGGATCCGCCCGCAAAACCGATTGCACTCATCGCGGCCGAGCACACCGCGCAGTTGAGCGCGGCGCAAGATACCGACGCCTGGTCAAAGGCTGAAGAACATGAGCTTCGGTTCCAGGATGTGGACCTTGGACCAGGCAAAAGAGGCCTTGCGCAACCAGCGATCGATGTTCTGTCCTGCACCACCACCATGGAGGTCGGTATTGATATCGGCTCCTTAAGTGGGGCGGCGCTGCGAACCATGCCTCCGGCCCGTGCAAATTACCAACAACGAGCTGGCCGCGCGGGAAGACGCGGAAATGCGGTGGCAACCGTGACAGCGTTCGCCAGCGCTGACAGCCACGATGAGCACTATTTTGAGAATCCCGTCCAGATGGTCCGAGGAGATGTCCAAGATCCGCGATTAACGTTCAACGACGATATTGCTCGACGGCACGTTACGGCTTTCCTTCTTCAACGGTATCACCAGGAGAAATTGCCCAAGATTGGCTCAGCGGGCCAAAACCAACTATTCGCCGTGCTTGGCACAGTATCGGACTTTAGAGGGACAAGGGCGATTTTGAATAGGAATGATTTCAAGGAATGGTGCAACCGCCACGAGCAACTCCTCAAGAAAGAGATTCACGATTGGCTACCAGAACAGCTAACTCCGAAAGAGCAAGTCGAGTTACTCGAGGGCTTCATCGAAAACACCTTAAAGAACATCGATGCGGCCATCGCCGCCGATGACACGGAACATGTCCAACCCGTTGAGGAACAAGATGTCCTAACGCTGGACAACCCGGATGAAGTGGGTGAAGAACGGCCCGGACGGCAACTGAACTCTGAAAATCTTCTCGACCGACTTTTGTATAAAGGTGTATTACCCAGATACGCGTTTCCTACTGATGTGGCTGGTTTTCACATCTTTGATGAAGAGGCATCTACGCAATATCGACACGAGTTTGAGTACGCGCCTTCCCAAGGGCTCCCGATCGCGCTGTCGCAATACGCACCGGGTAAAGAGGTGTGGGTGGATGGTAGAAAATGGAAATCCGGCGCTATCTATTCTCCGATGGAGAATGACCGGTACGAGGCCTGGAAGAAACGATGCTTGTACTTCGAATGCACGGTCTGCGGCTACGCTAAGAAAGTTCCTAGCGACGAAGGGGAAAAGGGCGAGCGTCGTATGTGCGACGCCTGCGGTAGCCCAGACACTCTCGGACCAGCGCGCAATTGGCTACGCCCGCCAGGATTCGCACATCCGGTAGATTTACCACCAGTAACCACGCCTGCCGACCAGCCTGCGAAGAGTTACGCGACACGAGCTAACCTCAGTGCGAAAAGCCCTGTTGACGAACATGAATGGAAAGGAATTCCAGGAACCAACGAGCGGTTGCGGGTCCATTCCACACGTAAGCACCTGCTCGTTACGAATAGTGGGCCCAAAAACGAAGGCTACAATTACTGCACTCGGTGTGGACGGATTGAACCATCCACCACGGCTCAGCCATCTCTGACCGGGGACCACAAGAAACCCTACCCCGGCGACCCTGACCCAACTTGCGGTGGAAGCGGGACCGCCAGGGGAATGGTCCTCGGTACCGAGTTCATCACCGATATTCTTATTGTTGCTATCCGCATCGACCCTCCAATCTCGCTGAGGGCGGACCTCAAAGCCACTGCTGTCGCGCTCCGTACGATAGCGGAAGCGCTAACTCAGGCAGGATGCATTCTTCTAGAACTGGAGGCGACAGAACTCCAGGCAAACTTTCGGACCGCATTAACCAAGGGGGGCCACGAGGGGCACGAAGCCGAGATTTATGTCTACGACACTACGCCTGGCGGTGCCGGCTTCGTTCGGCGCGTGGGTGAGCTTGGCCGAGGTATTTTCAAAAAAGCTCTGCGAATCCTCGAAGAATGCCCGGAGGGTTGTGACCGCTCATGCTACCGTTGCCTGCGAAGTTACAAGAATAAGTTTGAACACGAATCCTTGGACCGGCACCTCGGCGCAAGCCTCTTGCGACACCTCCTCACCGGAAACGACCTGGTCATGGACGAAAAGCGGATTAATCACGCTGTAACACTGCTATTCGAGGACCTGCAGCGCCAGGCCATCCCCGGTATCGTAGCAATCGACCGCGATAAAATTCTAGAGCCGCCCGGGTTGGGTGAAGTTACCGCACCGATCTACATCACTTCCGACAATGGTCAAACACTTGTCGTCGGAGTTCACGGACCACTAACTCCGGATCACTCACCGGACCAGGGACTTCGGAACCTAAAGGAAAATTCCCTGAGCATTGAGGTCCTTCTCTGTGATGAATTAGTCATTCGGCAAAGTCTCCCAACTGCCATCAAACAGGTAAAAGAGGCACTCGGCAAGGAGTAATGATGGGGCCCGTTTCCCCCCTCTGGCACGCTGTTCCTCCGACCAATTGGCCGGCGCCCCCGACGCTGATGTCGTTTTCAGTGCTTCGCGAACTCGAAGCTTGTCCCAGGCGTTGGGCACTGGCCTCGGCCGACTACCCGGAGATCTGGGCGGGGCGAGGATACCCCACCACGGTAAATCTACGGCTTCTTATAGGCAGCACGGTGCACCGAGCACTTGACATCATCGCCACAGCACTCTCCGAACGCAGTTGCACTGCCATCACCGACATCGAGGCAGTCAATACGCTGAAAGACATGGGTGGGTTCTCAAAGGCACTTGGCGACAGTATTAGCCACGTGCTTAAACCTTTCGACGACAACCCTCGGACTCAATTGATTTTGGACACGAGACGACGCGAGCTTCTGTCGAGTTCACCCTCCATGCGCAGAAAGGTCCAACGGTTATTGTGTCGACTGCGCCTTGAGCGACGGCCGCCTCGGCGACCCTCCGAAAAACCCATTCAATCGAACCACGCGCTCCCAGTTGAACTCACCCTAGGGTCCCATACCGAAAAGCGGCTTCGAGCTCCAGACTTGGGATGGCACGGGGTGGCGGACCTGATTACGATTTCATCACAACAGTGCGAAATCAGAGATTTTAAGACAGGGCAACCAGGTGAAGCACACAAATTCCAACTGCGGGCGTACGCACTCCTGTGGTGGCTCGATACGGACTTAAATCCCTCGAAGCGAGTCGCTGATTCCCTCGTGCTTTCCTACGACTCCGGTGATGTGCCAGTGGACGTTCCCGGGCCAGACGACTTACAAGCGATAGAACGTGACCTACGAACACGAACGGCCGAGGCCGTCGCTGCGCTGAAGGGTAACCCGCCCGAAGCACGCCCTAGTCCAGAGAATTGCAACTACTGCGGCGTCCGCCAATTGTGTGACGCTTTCTGGGAACGTCCTCCTTCGGTTCATGAGGACCCCACTGGAGCTAACTACACCGACGTCCAACTCAGACTCTCAGCTTGTCACAGCGAGCACAGTTGGGATGGCGTCGTAGAGTCAGAGTCGTGCAGTGTCCTTGAGTCGGGCCAGTCAATTCTCCTTCGCACAACGGAGTTACCGTTTCCCCTACGCGCAGAACAGCGCCTCAGGCTACTCAACGTCCGTGTCTCTGCACCAGCGGAAGACCTCGACAACGAACCTGCTGAACCTACAGTGGCAACAATGACCCGGTCGAGCGAGGCGTTCTTGCTGCCCTCACTCGCGTAGGTAGTGCGCTGACCCTACCTACGCGACTTCTGAACCTTCTGGATTCAAAGATAGATTCAGCTCGTCCGGTGATTAGGTCCGGGCGACTCGATGAGAGAGACAGTGAACTACCCTGTCACACCCTCCTGCTAAATTAACTTAAACATCCTCGGCGGTGGAGGACTGCTATGACCGACAGTGATCACGAGTCGTCGCTCACGCACTACCTAGGCGATCGAATAACTATTGGAGGCGTGTTAGAGGGGACGGAAAGCCCCGACGACCCACTGCATGGTTTCTTCGAATGGGATGACACGAAGGCAGCAGACGCTTACCAAAAGATACCCAAGGAAGATGGAGTTCTTTCGTGGAGTACGGAGGCAGCTGATGCCTACCGAATAATTCAAGCGCGGAAGTTTCTTCGTGAGGCCGGATACCTTCCTAAGGGTGGGTGCCCGTCGGATCTGCCCAACACTCTCTGGTATAGCAGGCGTGTTTATGAAAAATCAGGCTTGCCTTCAGTGGACGTGTATTAGCACACGCCTTAATCCGCGTTGAACCCTCCACTAGTCAGCGGAGTGCTATGAACGGTCAACGTGTCCTCTGGCAGCACTCGCCAACAGGAAAACCGTCCCTAGGATGAGCACCATCCATGTGTAGTCAATTAATTCGCAGGTGCTCTTATAGCAAACGAAGTCAGTCACTATCGATATTCGGGTGGTGTCATCATGAAGCGCTTCCATCCAGTTCGATGTATTCACATATGTCGTTCCCACAAGTAGAACTGCGGAGCCGCCCGTATACCAAAGGTACTGGTAGGTGTTTCTCAGCGCGAACAACAGGGAGAGCGCGGCGATGAGCAGAAGGCCAACTGCCGTCACCGAGCTAGTGCTAGTGGAGCCAGCACTAAACTTGGCGATTGCTTCATCGAAAAGACTTAGCAGTACTGGATCAACGCCGTCGATGCCACCGCCAATAATATAAAGGGGCGTAAATACCCCGGCGATCAGTAGACAGGAGCCAAGTACGCCGACGATCTTCGGTTCGGAAACTTTCATGGCATCCTCACATTCGGTTTCCAGTGACCACGCTATGACCGGCGCTGCTTATCGCGGTACCGAGCCACGCTCGCCGCATTCTTACATTTTTTTGAGCAGAACCGCTTTCGCTCGTTACTGTGTCGAACGAAGAACATCCCTTCGCAGTGTTCGCACTGACGCGGTTGATAATCCGTTGCCGTGGCGACCTGCCACAGTGTGAGGAATAGCACATCTTCAAGGCAGCGCGGCCTCCAGACTTGCACACCCCCCACCTCGCGCCCTCCAAACTCAAGGCTAGGTTGCTGTGGCCTCTTGTGCAGTTCGTCCCGCAACTCTTTCAGCAGTGGCCTCCATTGTCTGGCGATCTTTTGACGCTCCGCTTTATTACGCGGCTCCTTTCTCTGCTTGAGTGTCTCCAGCCGCTTCGCTAAGCGTTGAACCTTTTTGAGGCAAAGCGTGGTCAGTTTGACCGAATCGTATGTTTGAACTTCGAGCGTTGGTACGGCGCAGCCCAAGAGTCCCACTGAATTCACAAACGCAAGCAGGGCATCAACGTCATCGCAGTCAACCGCCGTGGCCTCTGTAAAGACTCTCGCAGCATCGTCCTGAGTGATCTTTCTCGGTTTGGGGGGCTTCGGCGGTCTGGGGGGGTTAAGCCCACGAAAAAGGTGAAGCTTCATCTCATTCGATACAAACACACCACCGTTCAACCAAGGCCAACCGAGTTCCAAGCTTTTTATCAACTTTATGTAGGTATGAGTCGCGTCGCGGTGTTCGTATGAATACACAGGGAAGCTCCATCGAAACTTGCCCATGAGGGTAGAAACCTTGTAAGCCATAATGTGGGTCTTTACAGCCTACACCAAACGTCACATCCTCAGCAAAGCGAGAGGTTCAGCCAAGACAAATAGAGCGAAGACAAGACAATTAACTAAGAGAAGAGAAGGCAAGGTAAGGCAAGTACAAGAGAAGACAAATGGATATGAGAAAGACATTGCCTCGGCAGATAACAAATGACGAGCTTAAACAACGTGGTGGCTCCTACACCGGCGTTGTGTGCGATGTTGGAATGGAGGAGAAATGGAACAAATTTGCGAGAGAGAAGCGTGAGCAGCCGGTCATAACGTTTACTGATGGCTACACACTGGTCCCGAACATGCGGATACGTCGAGGTTTAATCGCAAAGTTCGGCTCTGAATCAGACAGGTGGTGTGGGAAGCAGGTCACTGTGCGCTTGCAGAAGTTCTCCAGCAAGAGCAGTGGAGAGGTGCGGTTCGAGAAGTTCCTCGATGGTTGGCATGGTCCTGAGGAGGGACACGCCGGCGAGGACGCATGAGATGACTGGACCGCAGGGCGCGCCTGTCCTCTTCACGGCTCAGGAGGTCGCGGATATCCTGCGCACCTCTAGGTCGGCCATCTACAGCATGGTGGAACGGGGTCAACTCCCCGGTGTGACACGGATCGGGCGTCGGATGCTCATCCGGCGTGACGCACTGTTAGACTGGCTCGATGAAAGTCGTGCGCCGTTGCCAGGAGGATCTCGGCAATGAGTGTACGAGTAGCACGAACACACACGGGACGCTGGGAAGTGGATATCCGAGTGATCCTGCCCGATGGATCACGCCACCGCAAGCGAACAAGGGTGGCGTTGTCCTCAAAAACCGCCGCACGGCGGTGGGGCGAACAGAGAGAGCGGGTATTAATTAGTCATGGCGTTGCCAAAACAGAACAGGAGGAGGTGCCAACACTCGCACAGTTTGCCCCAAGATTTGTGGAGGGGTACGCGAGAGCCAATCGACAGAAACCAAGTGGTGTGGCGGCCAAGGAAACCATCTTACGGGTACATCTCATCCCGCTGTTTGGGGAAACAAAGCTCGATGCCATCAGCACAGAATGTGTGCAACGTCTTAAAACGCAGTTGCGAGACCGAGCGCCAAAAACGGTCAACAACGTCTTGGCAGTGCTTAGGCGGTTGTTATCAGTGGCCGTGGAGTGGGGCGTGATCACCACCATGCCTTGCACCGTGCGACACGTGAAGGCTTCGAGTCCGGTTATGGACTTTCATGACTTCGAGGCCTACGAACGGTTGGTCGTGGAAGCCCTGAAGATGGATAGAAGTGCCCATCTCATTGTGCTCTTGGGAGGCCAAGCTGGACTGCGCTGTGGCGAAATGATGGCGTTGGAATGGTCGGATGTTGATTTCCAACAACGGCAATTACGTGTTTGTCGTTCAGCCTGGAAAGCGCATGTCACTTCGACCAAAGGGGAACGGGTGCGGTATGTGCCCCTGACCCGGAGACTGGAGGTGGCCCTGCAGCAACATCGCCATCTCCGGAGTCCCCGCGTCCTAGAGAACCGGGGCAAGCCGCTCACACAGAAGATGGTTCAGAATCTCGTGAAGTGGGCAGCGAGGCGAGCGGGTGTGTCCCACGGCGTGCATATCCTGCGACATACGTTCTGTTCGCATCTGGCGATGCGTGGAGCACCAGTGCGTGCCATTCAGGACGTGACCGGCCATGCCAATCTGTCCACGACACAACGGTACATGCATCTCAGCCCGGCGGCAAAAGAGGCAGCCATTCGGCTGCTCGATCGTGGTGACGGGGGAGAGATAGGGGAAACGAAACAGGGAGTGATGAATTGACCCTTATTTAACAAGGGAAAAATGGTGGAGGCGGCGGGAGTCGAACCCGCGTCCGAAAGCACGTACCCGTGGGACTCTACATGCGTGTCGGCTCTTGAAATTTTGCCAGTAGCGTTGAAGAGCCGCCGAAATTGCTACTGACTAGC
>Ga0315336_1004779_pt1 | contig 15584 bp, 19 predicted proteins | sample ASW5metaG_FD_204512 | JGI IMG/M metagenome (GOLD analysis project Ga0315336, IMG submission 204512) | Ammonia-oxidizing marine archaeal communities from Monterey Bay, California, United States - ASW #5 | ecosystem: Environmental > Aquatic > Marine > Intertidal zone | place: USA: California...
AAGCTGGAAGCTGGAAGCTGGAAGCTGGAAGCTGGAAGCTGGAAGCTGGAAGCTGGAAGCTGGAAGCTGGAAGCTGGAAGCTGGAAGCTGGAAGCTGGAAGCTGGAAGCGAATCAGTGTGCGGGGCGGGGTCAGAACCCCGTCAAGCTTTTCTTCAAGCTTTCAGCTTCAGGCTTCAAGCTGCTTTTTAGATCTTCGACTCCAGCACCAGCACGCCCTGCTCCTCGCGCCAGCTGACGCGCCCGAGGAAGCTCATGCCGAGCAGCGCCTCGGTGGGCGAGCCGCCCTCGACGACCACGGCGTCAACGCCGAGCACCTCGATTGCACCGACCTTGACGCTATTGAGATGCACGCGCCAGGCCTTCGCCGTACCGCTGGCCGTGCTCACCACCATGGGCCGCCCGTTGACGCGGTAGTCGATACCCAAGCGACGGGCCTGATGTTCGTTGATCGCCACCGAGGTGGCGCCGGTATCGACGAGAAACTGGATCGACTGGCCGTTGATCGTACCGGCGATCCAGTAATGGCCGCCGGTGCCCTTGGCGACGCTCAGCTGGGTCTTGCTTGGTGCCGCGTAGGCGCCGCTGTATTCGCGACTCAGGTTGTAATGACGCTCGACGCCGTCGACGCGCAGCACCGCACCACTGGCATCGGCACTCACTACCTGGACGCCGCCGGGACCGGTCTGGCCGACCCTGACCAGCTTGCGCTGACCGTCGACATTGACCACCGCAGCGCCTGGAAACAGCCCGACCACTTGCACCATGGAGGCGGCCTGCGCGAGAGCGGACAGGAGCAACAGGCTGGCGAACAGGACGGAGATGCTACGCATGGCTATTTCTTCCTCGAAACCAGGTCCCAGGCCGGACGCCGATCATCCTTCAATGGTCAGCCACCTGCAGCGACCGGACGCACAATCAAACCAACAGCGCCACCAGTCCCTGCATGACCGCCCAGGCCGCGACACCGGCGAGGACATCATCGAGCATGATCCCCACCCCGCCATGGATATGCCGATCCACCCAGCTGATCGGCCAGGGCTTGGCGATATCCATCACGCGAAACACCACGAAGCCAAGCAGCAGCCAATACCAGCCTTCCGGCACGAGCCAGAAGGTGATCCAAATGCCGACGAATTCGTCCCAGACGATGCCTTCGTGGTCGTGCACGCCGAGCTCGTGCGCCACCTTGCCGCACAGCCAGACGCCAAACAGCATGGTTGCACCGAGCATCAGCAGATAGCCCCAGCCCGGCAGCAACTGCCACAGCGGCACGAACGGCAGCGCCACCAGCGAACCCCAGGTACCCGGCGCCTTGGGCATCAGCCCGGAACCGAAGCCGAACGCCAGGTTGTGCCAGGGATCGGACCAGACCAGGGTTTGCGGCTTGGCCGCGACCGGCGAGGTATCAGTCAAAACAGCGTTCCTTCTCGGAGCGAGCGCGGGCTGAGCAGCCCCGCAACGCCCCTATGGATTGAAATGGTTGTAGCCACGTTCGGACACGGCCACCTCGTTGCCCGCCGCATCGAGCAATTGCACGCCCTGCCCGGCCGCCACCCGGCCGATGGCCTGCACCGGCCAGCCGGCGGCCTGCAGCGGTGCCAGCTCGGCAGGCGGCAGGGTGAACGCCAGCAGGTAGTCGTCGCCGCCGGCCAGCGCACAGCGCAACGCTTCGGATTCACCGGCGAAACGCCGCAGCGGCTCGGACAGCGGTAGGCGATCAGACTCGATCTGCAGCGCAACGCCCGAGGCCTTGGCGATATGCCCGCAGTCGGCCAGCAGCCCGTCGGAGATATCCAGCGCGGCCGTGGCCTTGCCTCGCAAGGCTTCACCCAGGGCCAGCTGTGGCTGTGGCGACCAGTAGCGCGCCAGTAGATGCTCGGCGATCTCCGCGTCAGTGTTGGCTTGGTGCAGTACCAGCGGCAACGCTCCGGCCGCCTCACCGAGCACGCCGCCGACGCAGAGCAGATCGCCGACCCGCGCGCCATGCCGGACCAGTGCGCGGCCGGCCGGCATCCGGCCGAATACGGTGACGGTCAGGCTCAGTGGGCCGCGCGTGGTGTCGCCGCCAATCAAACGCAGGCTGCAATCGAGCGCCATAGCGTCCAGGCCGCGGGCGAGTTCCGCCAGCCAGAGTGGATCGCCAGCAGGCAAGGTCAGGGCAAGGGTGAAGCCGATGGGCGTGGCGCCCATGGCGGCAAGATCGCTGGCGGCCACGGCCAGCGCGCGCTGGCCAAGCAGAAAGGGATCGCAGGGATCGGGGAAATGCACCCCGGCGACCAGGGTATCGGTGGACACCGCCAGCTGTTCGCCGGCAGGAATCTGTAGCAGGGCACAATCATCGCCGATGCCGAGAACGACTTCGCCGCCGGCCCTGGCGCAAGCGGCGGCGGCGAAGTAGTGACGGATCAGCTCGAACTCACCCAGCAAGGCGAGCCGCCCTCAGCGCTTGTTGTTGCGCACTTCGGCGCTGCGCAGCGAAGGCGCCAGCTTGTCCAGCACGCCATTGACGAACTTGTGCCCGTCGGTGGCGCCATAGACCTTGGCCAGCTCGATGCCTTCGTTGATGACCACACGATAAGGCACGTCGATGCGCTGCATCAGCTCGTAGGTGGACAGGCGCAGAATCGCCAGCTCCACCGGATCGAGTTCCTCCAGCGGACGGTCGAGATTCGGCGCGATGGCACCGTCGACTTCGCTCTTGCTGCGCGCAACACCGTTGAGCAGCTCATGGAAATAGCTGCCGTCCACGCCGGAGAAATCGTTGTCGACGCGGAACTGCGCCTCGATTTCGTTGAGGCTTTGACCGGCCATATGCCACTGATACAGCGCCTGCATCGCCAAGCTACGGGCAACCCGGCGCGTGGCGATCTTGCCCTTGGCCTTGGGCTGCGGAGCGTCCTGGCTGTCGTCGTGATTCAGGCTCACTTCGCCTCCAGCTGCGACAGCAGGCTCACCATTTCCAGGGCGGAAAGGGCGGCTTCGGCGCCCTTGTTGCCAGCCTTGGTGCCGGAGCGCTCGATGGCCTGTTCGATGGAATCGACGGTCAGCACGCCAAAGGCGACCGGTACGCCGAACTCCATGGAGACCTGGGCCAGCCCCTTGGTGCATTCACCGGCGACGTATTCGAAGTGCGGCGTGCCGCCACGGATGACTGCGCCGAGGGCGACGATGGCGTCGTATTCACCTTGCTGCGCGACCTTCTGCGCGACCAGCGGAATCTCGAAGGCACCCGGGGCGCGGATGAGGGTGATGTCGTTCTCGCTGACGCCGTGGCGAACCAGCGCGTCGACCGCGCCGCTGACCAGGCTCTCGACGACGAAGCTGTTGAAGCGGCCTACGACCAGGGCGTATTTGCCCTGCGGGGCGATGAAGGTTCCTTCGATGGTCTTCAGGGGCATGGGTGCTTTCTCATCTCTTTAAAGAACGAAGGCGCCGCGGACTGCGCGGCGCCTCTGATTATTCGGCCGGGAGGTATTCTACAACTTCCAGATCAAAGCCGGATATCGCGTTGAACTTCATCGGCGCGCTCATCAGGCGCATCTTGCGTACGCCAAGATCACGCAGGATCTGCGAGCCGGCACCGACGGTGCTGTAGGTGGCCGGCGCTGGTGGCTGTTGACGGGTCAGCTGCGCCAGCAACTGCGGGCCAGTCAGCGGATTGCCGAGCAGCAGCACCACGCCTTTGCCGGCCTTGGCCACCTCACCCATCGCCGCGCGCAGGCTCCAGCGGCCCGGCACGGTGACCAGCAGCAGGTCGCGCAGCGGCTCCATGTTGTGCACGCGTACCAGCGTCGGCTCCTCCGGGGAAATATCGCCGCGGGTCAGCGCCATGTGCACGGTGTCCTCGACGCCGTCGCGATAGGTCACCAGGTTGAACTGGCCCAGTTCGGTCTCCAGCGGTTGCTCGGAAACCCGCTCGACGGTGCGCTCGTGGATCATCCGGTAGTGGATCAGGTCGGCGATGGTGCCGATCTTCAGCCCGTGCTGCTCGGCGAACAGCTCGAGCTCCGGGCGGCGCGCCATGGTGCCGTCATCGTTCATGATCTCGCAGATCACCCCGCTCGGCTCGAAGCCGGCCATGCGCGCCAGGTCGCAGGCCGCCTCGGTATGCCCGGCGCGCGCCAGCACGCCGCCCGGCTGGGCCATCAGCGGGAAAATATGACCGGGGCTGACGATATCCTCGGCCACCGCGTTGCGCGCCACGGCCGCCTGCACGGTACGCGCGCGGTCGGCGGCGGAGATGCCGGTGGTCACCCCCTCGGCCGCCTCGATGGAGACGGTGAACTTGGTACCGAAACCCGAACCGTTGCGCGGCGCCATCAGCGGCAGCTTGAGCAGTTCGCAGCGCTCGCGGCTCATGGGCATGCAGATCAGGCCGCGGGCGAAGCGCGCCATGAAGTTGATGTGCTCGGCGGTAACGCATTCGGAGGCAACGATGATGTCGCCCTCGTTCTCGCGGTCCTCGTCATCCATGAGGATGACCATCTTGCCGGCGCGGATGTCTTCGATCAGTTCTTCAGCGGTATTGAGCGCCATCGGGGCGTCTCCTCAATTCTTCAGGTAGCCGTGTTCGGCGAGAAAGCTTTCGGTGAGGCCCGAGGCCTTGGGTTCGGCGGCCTTGTCGCCCATCATCAGGCGTTCCAGGTAACGCGCCAGCAGGTCGACCTCCAGGTTGACCTGCCGCCCGGGGCGGTAGTCGGCCATGATGGTTTCGCCGAGGGTGTGAGGCACGATGGTCAGCTCGAACTCGGCGCCATTGACCGCGTTGACCGTGAGGCTGGTGCCGTCGACGGTGATCGAGCCCTTGAGCGCGATGTACTTGGCCAGCTCGCGCGGCGCGCGGATGCGGAACTGCACGGCACGGGCGTTATCTTCTCGTGCCACGACCTCGCCGACGCCGTCGACATGGCCGCTGACCAGATGCCCGCCGAGGCGGCTGGTGGGCGTCAAGGCCTTCTCCAGGTTGACCCGGCTGCCGGCCTTGAGATCGATGAAGGCGGTGCGCGCCAGGGTTTCGCGGCTGACATCGGCCCAGAAACCGTTGCCCGGCAGTTCCACCGCCGTCAGGCAGACGCCATTGACCGCGATGCTGTCGCCCAGCTTGACGTCGCCCAGATCCAGCTTGCCGGTTTCGACCAGCACGCGGACGTCGCCACCCTTGGGCGTGAGCGCACGAATGGTGCCGATGGCTTCGATTATTCCGGTGAACATGTGGCCTCCCGTGGAAGGCGGGTAAAACGCTGCATACGACGAACTCCTGTTTTTGAAAAACAGGGCGCTACGGATCGATAGGGATGCATGACGGGCACACGGATGGCGCCCATCGGAATATCCCGCTCTCTCTCATCCGGACTATACCGTCGGCCCCGGAATCACACCGGGTCTGCTGACCTTGCCTAGGCAAGCGCTCGCGGGCTAGACGCGATTGAAAGCTACTGCGCGCAGAGCATGCTGCGTTGTGGTCCTCCTCGAAGTGCTCATTTACCAGGGTAAACTCCGCCTTCTCGTCGAATCACGCCTCGCCTGCTCAGCGCTCGCTACGCTTTCATCCTTGTAACTGCGCCATTACCGCCGGTGGGGAATCGCACCCCGCCCTGAGAACGTTGCGGCCACGCCTGTGGCCGAGTGGCGTTTTACCACATTTGTCGGGACGATGCATGAGGCGCGGGTCGTTGGGGTCGGCGCGTGGCACCGAGATTCGGCATCGCGCCACGGTGCCCGACTCGGTAGGTTGGGTTGAGGCGCGTAGCGCCGAAGCCCAACATCACTCTTCGCTGCGCTCAACCTGGACGCCCCCCTCAACCTACGCCAGGCGCGGGCGCGCCACGATCTTCCAGTCGTCGCCCACCGCGCGAATGTCGACGATCTTCAGCTCGCGCGCCTCGCTCATGCGTTCCAGAGGCAGCTCCAGCAGAGGCCGCGCCGACGAGCCGAGGAACTTGGCCGCCATGAATATCTGGTATTCGTCGACCAGGCCGAGACTGGCGAAGGCGCCGACCAGCCGCGGGCCGGCCTCGACCAGCACCTCGTTGACACCACGCGCCGCCAGCTCACGCAACAACGCAGCCAGATCGACCCGCTCCTGGCCCAACACCAGCGCCTCGTGGCCGGCGCGGCGATAGGCATCTTCGCAGCCCGCTACCGCCGTGACGACCAGCGCTTCGCCGGCCTGAAAGAACGGTGCATCCAGCGGTACGCGCAGCCGACCATCGACCAGCACCCGCAGCGGCGGGCGCTGCAACGCCAGCGCCGTGGTCTCCGCATCCAGCCCTAATTCGCCGCCGCGCACGGTCAGCCGCGCGGCGTCCATCAGCACGGTATCGGCGCCGGTCAGCACCACGCTGGAACGGGCGCGCAGGCGCTGCACCTCGGCGCGCGCGGCCGGCCCGGTGATCCACTGACTCTCGCCGCTGGCCATCGCGGTACGCCCGTCCAGGCTCATCGCCAGCTTGGCGCGAACGAACGGCAGACCGCTTTCCATACGCTTGATAAAGCCGTTATTGAGTTCCCGTGCCTCGGCCTCCAGCACGCCGCTGGCGATCTCGATGCCGGCGCTGCGCAGCAGCTCCAGACCGCGCCCGGCGACCTGCGGATTGGGGTCCTGCATGGCCGCCACCACACGCCCGACGCCAGCCTTGATCAGCGCTTCGGCACAGGGCGGCGTACGCCCGTAATGGCTGCAGGGCTCTAGGGTGACGTAGGCGGTGGCGCCGCGGGCCCGTTCACCCGCCTGGCGCAGCGCATGGACCTCGGCATGCGGCTCGCCGGCACGCACATGCCAGCCTTCACCGACCAGCTCGCCATCGGCGACGATGACGCAGCCGACCCGCGGGTTCGGGTGGGTTGAATATAGCCCCTTGTGCGCCAGCTGCAGCGCGCGGGCCATCCAGGCGTGATCGGTAGTCATTCGGGCTTCGCGGGCTCGCGGGACAGCCGCTCGATTTCCTCGCGGAATTCGTTGAGGTCCTGGAAGCGTCGGTAGACCGAGGCGAAGCGGATATAGGCAACCTCGTCGAGCTTCTGCAGCTCGGCCATCACCAGCTCGCCGAGCACGCGCGACTTGATCTCACGCTCGCCGGTGGCACGCAGCTGATGCTTGATATGGGCAATGGCGGCCTCGAGACGCTCGACACTCACCGGCCGCTTCTCCAGCGCACGCTGCATGCCGGCGCGCAGCTTCTGTTCGTCGAACGGCTGGCGACTGCCGTCGGACTTGATCAGCCGCGGCATCACCAGCTCGGCGGTTTCGAAGGTGGTGAAGCGTTCACCACAGGCCAAACACTCGCGGCGACGGCGCACCTGATCGCCCTCGGCGACCAGGCGGGAATCGATGACCTTGGTATCGTGGGCACCGCAGAAGGGACAATGCATGGGGCTGAAATCGGTCGTACGTCGGGACGGCCATGGTAGCGCATCCGACCCGCAAGACAAGGCGACGGCTTTGCTGCTATACAACCCACAATAGTCGTACAGGAGGCTGTCCGTGCCGCCACGTTTTTTCGTTCTCCTGGCCTTCCTGGCCTTGCTCGCCGGCTGCAGCAGCCAACCCAGCGAGCCACCGACCGAGCCGGTCGAGCTGAGCACCGCCCCGCACTCCAAATTGCTCAACGAGCTGAGCGGCAGCCTGATCGGCGCGCCGGCTGGCAGCGACGTTGAACTCGCCTTGCTGGAAGTCGATCGCCGCGACCAGCCGGACCGCCTGCTGAGCAACGTGCAGCTCAAGGGCCGCGGCAGCGAATTGCCATTCATCCTGCAGTTCAATCCGGACACCTTTCGTCCGGGTCAGCGAGTGGAACTGCGCGGCCGTGTCACCCGGGCGGGGCAGTTGATCATGCGCCTGCCATCGCGCAGCATTACCAGCCCCGCCAGCCAGGCGCTCGGCCCGCTGCAGCTGGTCCCGGCACCGTGACGGCACCGTCCCCCTTACAAGCGGCACTGAACGACCTGCTGGGCGACGCACACCTGGTTGCCGAGCCGCTGCCGGGCACCGATCTGCGACTCTGGCTGATCGATGCGAGCAATATGGATCGCGCCTTCAGCCCCGAGGAAACCCGGCGCATTCTCGAAGAGCCGCCGTACTGGAGCTTCTGCTGGGCCAGCGGCCTGGTGCTGGCGCGCTGGCTGGCCGAACGACCGGAATGGGTGCGCGGCAAGCGCGTGCTGGATTTCGGCGCGGGCTCGGGCGTCGCAGCCATCGCCGCCGCCAAGGCGGGCGCGCTCGAAGTGGTGGCCTGCGATCTCGATCCGCTGGCGCTCGCCGCCTGCCAGGCCAACGCCGCACTGAACGACGTCGAGCTACGCTATTCGCAGGACTTCTTCGCCGAGGCGGATCGCTACGATCTGATCATCGTTGCCGACGTGCTCTATGACCGGGCCAACCTGCCGCTGCTGGATCACTTCCTCAGCCGAGGCCGCGAAGCGCTGGTGGCCGACTCACGGGTACGCGATTTCGCTCATCCGCTGTATCGGCGCCTGGGCGTGATGGATGCCTGCACCTGGCCGGATCTGGCAGAGCCTGCGGAGTTCAGGCACGTGAGTCTCTATCACGCTGCGAGGAGCTGAAGAGCCTGAGGTAGGTGAAAACCGCGAAGCGTTTCCGCAAACTGTGCCGCTGCCACCGGAGACCAGCCATGATCGACGACACCCTGCGCCTGTTCTTCGCCCTGCCCTGCCCGCCCGAACAGGCGACGGCCATCTGCGCATGGCGTGACGACCAGGCCCTCGACGGCAGAGCAGTGCCGCGGGACAACCTGCACCTGACCCTGGCCTTTCTTGGCGCACAACCGAAAGAACACCTCGACGCCCTGCTGCAGATGGCTGCAACCGTGCACGCCGAGGCTTTCAGCCTGACCCTCGACCGCCTGATCACCATCGGAAAAGGTTTCACCTGCCTGCAGCCCGCCGCCACACCGCCCGCACTGCTGCAACTGGTCGAAGCACTGAGCGAACGGCTGGCAGCGCTTGGCGTCGTGCTCGACTGCCGGCCATTCCTGCCGCACCTGACGCTGAGCCGCCAGGCCCGGAGCCGAGCGCAGCAACCGGCGCCGCGCTTCACCTGGGACGTCGATCGCTTCGTGCTCTACCGTTCGGTCAATACGGCGGACGGCGTGCGCTACGACGAGCTGGGCAGCTGGCCGCTTCTGCCATAACGACGGCTCAGCCCGACTGCATGCGAGCCACTTGCTTCCCGTGGCGGGCGTCCCCACATACCATGCACGCCTTTCCTGTCATTCGTGCCCACGAGAATCCCGATGAGCCAGACGCCCTATATCTTCGATGTCACCACCGCCAGCTTCGAACAGTTGGTGCTCGAGAACTCGTTTCACAAGCCGGTACTGGTCGACTTCTGGGCCGAATGGTGCGCGCCGTGCAAAGCGCTGATGCCGCTGCTGGCGAAGATCGCCGAGGAGTATCAGGGCGAGCTGCTGCTGGCAAAGGTCAATTGCGATATCGAGCAGGAAGTCGTCGCCCGTTTCGGCATTCGCAGCCTGCCGACGGTGGTGCTGTTCAAGGATGGCCAGCCGGTGGACGGGTTCGCCGGCGCGCAGCCGGAGTCGGCCATTCGCGCCATGCTCGAGCCCCACGTGCAGGCCCCGGCGACGCCGCAGGGCAACCTGCTGGAGAGTGCGCAGGCCGCCTTCGCCGAAGGCCGTTTCGCCGAGGCCGAAGCGCAGTTGCAGCAGCTGTTGAGCGAAGACAACGAGAACGCAGCCGGACTGATCCTCTATGCCCGCTGCCTGGCCGAGCGCGGAGAACTGGGCGAAGCGGAAACGGTGCTCAACGCGGTAAAAGGCGATGAGCACAAGCAGGCCCTGGCCGGCGCCCGCGCGCAACTGACGTTCCTGCGTCAGGCCAATGACCTGCCCGATGCCGCCACGCTGAAGAGCCGTCTGGCGCAGAACGGTGAGGACGATGAAGCGGCGTATCAGCTGGCCATCCAGCAACTGGCACGGCAGCAATACGAAGCGGCGCTCGACGGCTTGCTCAAGTTGTTCGTGCGCAATCGCAACTATGCCGACGGGCAGCCGCACAAGACGCTGCTACAGGTTTTCGATCTGCTGGGTAACGACCATCCACTGGTGACGCTGTACCGCCGCAAGCTCTACCAGGCGATCTACTGATCGTGCGCGACATCAGGCAAGCCGTTCAAGACGGCTCGCCAATCCAGTGATAACAGGCCGAGTCGGCGCCGTGCTCGACTCGCACCTCGTCGCAATGACGCAGGCGCACCAGCAGCCGCTTGGCCAGCTGCGCGCTCCCGGTGATCGCCTCCAGCTCGGCGAATAACTGCGGCCCATCCAGCTTGCCGGCACTGCGCAGGCACTCCCGGGCGCTGTGCCAGAGAGCATCGCCCGGTGCGGAGCCAGCTGTGGCAGGCCGCCCGGCCGACGCGACATCTACGGCACCCAGGCCACGCGTCAGGCCCGACCAGTCTTGGCCGCCCAGCTCGATTTCCAGATCGACCGGCCAATCACCTATGCGACCGCGGATTCGAATCATGCTGTCCCTCCAGAGTTATGCGTTCATCCTCACATGACGGCAGCGGGCTGGCCAGCCGCCGGGAAAAGTTGTTATAACGTAACCGACCTTTCGATGGAGCCGACCATGCGCCACCTACTCCTTGCCGTGCCCATGCTTCTGCTGCCCCTGAGCTACAGCCAAGCACATGAAGACGATCATCACCATGAACACGAAGGCGCCGCCAGCCTTTCTGCCCACGAGCACGGTGCGGCGCATTTGAATGCGGCACTGGATGGCAACCAGCTGGAGTTGGAGCTGATCAGCCCGGCGATGAACCTGCTCGGCTTCGAGCATGCAGCTGCCAGCGCAGCGGATGAAGCGAAGATCGCCAGCGTCCGCTCGCAACTGGAACAACCCCTGGCCTTGTTCGGCCTACCGGCGGCAGCTGGCTGCAGCGTGAGTGAACAGCAGTTTGCCGGCGAACTGCTCGGCTCGGTCCATGCAGGCTATCAGCGCGGTGATGATCACGAACACGAGCCGGAGCATAAGCACGACCACGACGACCATGAAGCCGGTGGCCACAGCGATATCGAAGCGCACTACCAACTCGACTGCAGCAACCCAGAGGCACTGCACGCACTGGATCTCACACGGCTGTTCGAAAGCTTTCCCGGCACGGAAAAGATTCAGGTACAACTGATCGGCCCCAGCGGCCAGCAGGGCACGGAACTGACTCCGGCCCGCGCGCAGTTGCCCTTCTGAACCAGCACTGACCCCGATGACCGCTCCACTTCTCGCAATCGACAACCTCGGCTTCGCCTGGCCGCGCCAGGCCGAGCTGCTGGACATTCCCAGTTTTCGCCTCGAACGCGGCGAAAGCCTGTTCCTCAAGGGCCCGTCGGGCAGCGGCAAAACCACCCTGCTCGGCCTGATCGGCGGTGTGCAGAAGGCCGACCGCGGCAGCATCCGCCTGCTCGACCGCGACCTCGGCAGCCTTTCGGCCGGCGCCCGTGACCGCTTCCGCGTCGATCACACCGGCTACATCTTCCAGCAGTTCAACCTGCTGCCTTTTCTTTCGGTACGCGAGAACGTCGGCCTGCCCTGCCATTTTTCGCGGCTGCGTACCGAACGTGCACGCAAGCGGCACGGCAGCACGGATGCCGCGGCGGCGAGTCTGCTGGAGCATCTGGGGCTGTCCGCGGAGCTGTTCGAGCGTCGTGCCGATGCGCTCTCCATCGGCCAGCAGCAACGCGTCGCCGCGGCCCGTGCACTGATCGGCCAGCCGGAGCTGGTCATCGCCGACGAGCCGACCTCGGCGCTGGATGCGGATAGCCGCGAAGCCTTCCTGCAGCTGTTGTTTTCCGAGTGCCGCGCGGCGGGTGCCAGCCTGCTGTTCGTCAGCCATGATCAGAGCCTGGCGCCGCTGTTCGACCGCAGCCTGTCGCTGGCCGAGCTCAATCGCGCAACCCGCGCAGTGGAGCGCTGAGCGATGTATCTCCTGCGCCTGGCCCTGGCGAGCCTGAACAATCGTCGCTTCACCGCCCTACTGACCGTGTTCGCCATTGCCCTCTCGGTGTGCCTGCTGCTCGCCGTCGAGCGGGTGCGCAACGAAACCCGCGCCAGCTTCGCCAGCACCATCAGCGGCACCGACCTGGTGGTCGGCGCGCGCTCCGGCTCGGTCAATCTGTTGCTGTACTCGGTGTTCCGCATCGGCAATGCGACCAACAACATCCGCTGGGACAGCTACCAGCACTTCGCCGAACACCCGCGGGTCGCTTGGGCGATTCCGATTTCCCTCGGCGACTCCCATCGTGGCTACCGCGTAATGGGCACCAGCACGGACTATTTCGAGCATTACCGCTACGGCCGCAAACAGCCGCTGCAACTGGCCGAAGGCCGCGCCTTCGAAAGCGATCCGTTCGAGGTCGTGCTGGGTGCCGAAGTAGCCAGCGCACTGGGCTACAAACTCGACGACAGCATCGTCCTCGCCCACGGCGTAGCGCGTGTCAGCCTTGTGCAACACGATGACAAACCGTTCCGCGTGGTCGGCATGCTGCAGCGCACCGGCACGCCGGTCGACCGCACCCTGCACATCAGCCTGGCTGGGATGGAGGCGCTGCACATCGACTGGCAGAACGGCATGCCGGCCCGCGGCGCCGCGCGTATCGACGCCGAGCAAGCGCGGGCACTCGATCTCCAGCCACAGCAGATCACCGCATTCCTGCTCGGTCTGAACAGCAAGGTCGCCACCTTCACCCTGCAACGGGAAATCAACCAGTACCGCGGCGAGCCGCTGCTGGCGATTCTGCCCGGCGTCGCCCTGCAGGAACTCTGGAGCCTGATGGGCACGGCCGAGAAGGCGCTGTTCGTGGTCTCGCTGTTCGTCGTGCTGACCGGCCTGATCGGCATGCTGACGGCGATCCTCACCAGCCTCAACGAGCGCCGCCGGGAGATGGCGATCCTGCGCTCGGTGGGCGCGCGGCCCTGGCATATCGCGGCGCTGCTGATCATCGAGGCGCTCGGCCTGGCCCTCGCTGGCACGCTGCTCGGGCTGGCCTTGCTGTATATCGGCATCGCGATCGCGCAGTCGCCGCTGCAGAGCCTCTACGGCCTTTATCTACCGCTGGCCTGGCCGAGCGCCTATGAGTGGCGACTGCTCGGCGCTATCCTGCTGGCGGCACTGCTGATGGGTAGCGTGCCGGCCTGGCGGGCCTATCGCCAGTCGCTGGCCGATGGCCTGTCGATTCGACTGTGAGGAACCCGATGTCGCGCCTGCTGCTCGCTCTGCTACTGGCCTGTGCGGTCTCTGCGCATGCCGATGACGTCCGCAACCTGCAGTGGTCGGAGCTGATTCCCGAGGGCGCGCCGCCGCCACCGCCGCCAATGGCCATGCATGACATGTCGCAGCTGGCCGATGCGCTGGCGGCCGCGCAACAATCGCCGGCCGCGCCAGTGGTCGAAGCCCTCGATGGGCTGATGGTGAAGTTGCCGGGGTATATCGTGCCGCTGGACATGACCGAGGAAGGTCGCGTCATCGAATTCCTGCTGGTGCCCTACTTCGGCGCCTGCATTCACGTGCCACCGCCGCCGTCCAACCAGATCGTGCATGCCACCAGCGAGCTGGGCGTGCGGGTGGAAGCACTATATGAACCGTTCTGGATCGAGGGGCCGCTGAGGGTGGAACACGCCAGCAGCGAGCTGGCGGAGGCGGGTTATCGCATGCAGGCACAGAAGATCTATCCCTACGAACTGCAGTAATCGCCAGCCGGCAGCGCGACGGCGATTACACGTTGCCAGCCGATCAGCGCGCGCTGGCGATCTGCCTCTCACGCTCGAAACTGAGCTCACCTTCCGCCCACTCGCGCCATTCGCGCACACGACGACGTTCGGCGCCGGCCCGCTCGGCCTGCTTCAACGCGTCAAGCCCGGCCTGCCAGCGAGCCTGCTCCAGTTCGAGCTGCGCCACATTCATCCAGAACTTGGCGCTGCCGGTCTGAGTCGCCAGCTGGCGATAGATCTTCGCGGCCTCGGTGCGCTCGCGGGCCTGCCACCAGAGCATGCCCATGCGCTCCTGGCGACTGGCATTGCTCGGCAGCAAGCGTGACGCCAGCATTCCTTCGAGCAATTTTGCACCTTGCCATGGCTGGCCGGCGGCACTAGCGAGAGCGACCAGGTTGTCCAGCTCCGCCTCACTGAAGCGCAAGCCCTTCGCGTGCGCTGTGCGCAGCGTCGCCAGCGCGCGGTCTTCGGCGCCAGCCATCTGCTGCAAGCCGGCCAACTGCCGCCAGGCCTTGACCTGATCGGGGTGGCGCAGCAGCAACTTCTGTTGCCAGCGTTCGGCAGCCTGATAACGCTTGAGCTCGGCATTGCCGGCGACCAGAAACTGCAGCCAGGTATCGCCCGCCTTCGGGTTCGCCTGCACATAACGCTCGGCCAGCGGCAGCGCCTTGGCATGCTGTCCGAGGCCCTGATAAGCCTGCACCAGCATTTGCAGCACTTGCTCGTCGGCCTGATTGGCCGAGCCGAGCAGGCTGACCACCTTGGCGTAGCGCCCCTCGACCAGGTTCAGCCTCGCGAGGTTCATCCGCTCGCCGGCCAGCAGCTCTTCGTCCAGCTTGCCGCTGGCCACTGCCTTGTCCAGCCACTCCAGGGCCTGGCGATTATTGCCTTCGGCCCAGGCCAGATAGCCGCGGCTGCGCCAGAGCAACGCCTCTTCACCGCTACCAGCCTTGGCGCTGACGCCTTCCAGCGCCTTGCGCGCAGCGGCATAGTCGCCCTTGCTCTGCGCGGTCTGCGCTCGCTCGAGCGCCATGAACACCGCGGGATCGATCGCCTGGGCCGCCTGGGCCGAAGCGGAGAGGAAAAGCGACAGCACGAGCAGCAAACGAAGCATCTCAGCGTTCTCCTTGCAGGCGGAAGTGCAGGGTTTTCACGGCTTCACGGGATACCGGCGCACCGTTTTCGGTACGCGGCGCGAAACGCCAGCGGGCCGCCGCGCGCCGGGCCTCGCGATCGAACACGTTACGAGGCGAGGCTTCCAGCACGCGGATGTTCTCCACCCGCCCCTGCGGGTTGATGGTGAACGCCAGTTTGATATGCCCTTCGATACCCTGCTGCCGTGCACGGTAGGGATACTCCGGACGCACATCATTGAGCGGCATCACTTCCTGCTCCGGACCGCCGGGCTTGCCCGCCGCTTCGACTGCCGCACTGGCCGGCGCTGGCGCCGCGGCCGGGGCACTCTGCGCCGCGGTCAAGCCGGACAGACTCGGCGCCGGAGCGGTAGCGACCGACACGCCGGCATCGATGCTCGGCAGGTCGAGGTCGAGCTTGGGCAGATTGGCGTCTGGCGTCGCCATGTTCGGCGTCGGTGGCGTCGGCGGTTGCGGCGTCTTCGGCTGCGGTGGCTGTGGCGCCTGCTGACGTGAACGCGTGGCGGTATCCTCGTTGCGCCCGTCCATGCGCACGAAATTGGCAATCGCCAACGGATCTTCCTCAATCTTGCTGCGCGGCGGATTGACCATGCTCAGCATGAGGGCGAACAGCAGCAGCGCCACCACGCAGGCGGCGACGAAGGCCAGACTGAAACGGACCAGCCGCGGTTGCATCAGCGCGACCCCGT
>Ga0315336_1004780_pt1 | contig 15583 bp, 17 predicted proteins | sample ASW5metaG_FD_204512 | JGI IMG/M metagenome (GOLD analysis project Ga0315336, IMG submission 204512) | Ammonia-oxidizing marine archaeal communities from Monterey Bay, California, United States - ASW #5 | ecosystem: Environmental > Aquatic > Marine > Intertidal zone | place: USA: California...
GGGCGCGTGACCAATGCCGTCATAGAACGATTTTTGAGCGCCGGGGATTGCGCCCAAAAACAGATCGGCCATGGCCGGTAACACAACAATATCCTCTGCTCCCTGGGTGACGAGGGTGGGGACTGTTACGCTAGTCAGCGCCGACGCAAAATGCTCTTCCCGTGAAAACATCCAATGACGTACCTGGGGCGGCGACATCATGTTGTAGGCAAGGGCGATCTCAAGGTCTTCCGCGCTCGGTGGCTCGACACTGCAATTCAAGATAAACTGCCGGGTGGCTGCCAAGTTTTCGGCGAGCTCTTCACACATCATACCCGGGGCCATGTCCATGACACCTGGTCCGATTAGACGGCTCGCGTCATCGGTTCCGATGGTTCCCGCCGCACAAACAAAATTGATGCCGCCAATGGCACTATCACCATTTCGTTTTATGTAGTCGCCGATGACAAATCCGCCATAGGACCAGCCGGCCAGCACCGGTTTATTCAAGTCCAGTTGATCGATTACGGCAACTACATCGTCAGACCAATTTTGTCCGTCAGCGTAGTGCTCAAGCCCCTGGGGCTTGTCCGACATGCCATGGCCACGTAAATCCATGGCGACGATGCGAAATTCGTCGGCCAGTGTGCTGTCGAATTGATATTTCCAGGACAGGCAGCTTTGGGCAAACCCGTGGATCAAAAAGATTGCCTGGCCGTCCGGATTGCCGCATTCGTAAACGGAAATGCCTGTGCCGCCACCGCCCGTGACTTTATGCGTGGTCCCCATAATCGTCTCCCCTCATACTGTCGCCGGCGAGCGCCGGCAAATTTCGAAATAGGGTAGCCGAACCTCCCATGCGTCGCCAACACTATCACTTGCTTGTCGGGAGGGGGTGACGCGCGGACAGATTTGTCTAAAGTGTTAGCACGATTGCACTGGTGAACAAGGAGGCGGCAAATGTCTGCGCCCACGAACGGTGAAATTCCTGAAATTGCAGGACCTAGGGTCGAGCCGCAATCAGGTGGGGCACCCAAGCATTTGGTCGTCCTAGTTCATGGTTTCGGGGCGGATGGAAATGATTTGATCGGCCTCGCGGGTCCTTGGGCCCAAGCCATGCCCGATACAGCCTTTGTGGCACCCAATGGGCCCGATCCCTGCGCGATGTCCCCGTTTGGCCGTCAGTGGTTCCCCTTGACCGATCGGGGGGCCGAGCAGCGGCGCGAAGGCGTGCGCGAAGCAGCCCCCATTCTCAATCAGTTTATCGATCAAGAGCTCGACCGGTATGGGTTGTCCGAAACCCAACTTGCCATGGTTGGGTTCAGTCAGGGCACCATGCTGAGTTTGCATGTAGGATTGCGGCGCACGCAACCACCCGCAGCGATCATCGGCTACTCTGGTATGCTGACCGGTACTGGCTATTTGGCGGACGAAGTGACGGTAAAACCGCCCGTGTTGTTGATCCACGGCTCCGAAGATGACGTTATATCAGTGAGTGCCCTCGATCACGCAACCAAAGCCTTGGAAGGGGTAGGGATTAGTGTCAGAACCCATGTTTCAGAAGGGATTGGGCATGGGGTTGCACCGGATGGAATGAAATTGGGCGCCGAATTTCTGCGTGACGCGTTTGCCGAAGTTTCCAACAACGCTTAGTCCCAAATCCGGTGGTCACGAAGGTGTCACATACTGGATACTGTTTTTGGTCTGACTTTTGAGGTATGAATAGTGCGCTTTTGCCGCTTTCTAGGCCGATATGGGCTCGAAAGAGGCGTTGCCCTTAGGAGGGGAGTGCGGATGTGAACATGCCGCTGGAGAGCTGTCCCGCCCTGGTGCTGAACGCTGATTATCAGCCGCTCAGCTATTACCCCCTCTCGCTCTGGTCCTGGCAAGACGCAATCAAAGCAGTGTTTCTGTCGCGGGTAAATATTGTCTCAGAATACGACCGTGAAGTTCATTCCCCAGGCTTCAGTATGCGTGTGCCAAGTGTTGTTTCTCTTAAAAACTATGTAAAACCGGCACTATATCCCGCGTTTACCCGGTTCAACCTATTTTTGCGGGACAATTTTTCGTGCCAGTATTGTGGTTCGGGCCGGGACCTGACATTTGATCACGTGACGCCCAGGTCCCTGGGTGGCATGACCACCTGGGGCAATGTCACGACCGCCTGCGCTGCCTGTAATATCCGCAAGGGTGGCCGCTTACCGCGGGAATGCCGCATGCACCCCGATGTGAAACCTTACCGGCCCACGAACAGGCAGCTGAACTCCAATGGCCGAAGCTTTCCGCCCAACTATTTGCACGACAGTTGGCGCGATTTTCTTTATTGGGATAGCGAGTTGGAACCCTGAGCGTCGGCGTTTAAAACCGTTCCGACAGCCAAATCGCCAGCCGTGATCCACGTTTGATGACCGCAGAGAGACCCACATAACCCGGTGTATTTTCCGCACCGTATTCAAGTGCAGTTTGCCGGTGTTCCTCTTCATCGTCGCGAAACTCGGTGATCACTGAGCGCAAATCAGATTCGTCATCGCTCAATTGTTCGGCTTGGTTGTCGTAATGCTCTGTGATCACCTCTTCGACAGCAGCCGTACACGCCATGGCGGCTTTTTCGCCCATTAAGGCAGTTGTGGCGCCTAACGCAAATCCAGCGACATTCCAAAGCGGAGCAAGCAGGGTCGGGCGGACCCGGCGCTCAGCAATCAGGTCGTCAAATCGCTCTAAGTGTTCGCGTTCCTTTGATGCCATATCGCGAATACGGTCTGCGATTGGCTTCGAGCCAAGAACGGCGAGTTGTCCCTGGTAGATACGTACGGCGCCATATTCACCTGCGTGATCAACTCGAATTATGCGGTCAATTAATTGATCGTGGGTCAAATCCCCATGAAGGGTGCCGTCTCGGGGTGTGGATGATTTGCCTGCTTCGGTCATGTCAAACCCTGTTCACGTTCTTGCCGAGACGCTGCGAAGAAACTGAAGCCAGCCAGCGCAAGTGATGCGACGACATTGTAGCCAGCCATGGAGACACCAAACAAGGACCAGGGGATTTCGTCGCACCGGGTCACCGGGCTTGCCATTATTTGCGCGCGCAGCTCTTCGACGCTGGTTGCACCGGATGTGCCGACGCAGCCTTCGGTGCCTTGCCACCAATGCTGCTCGACGCCCACATGAAAAAGGGCGATGCCTCCGCCCACAAGAAAAGCTGCCCCCGCCAAGATCAGTATCCATTGGGTTAGGTCAGAGCGCCCTCTGGCTTCCAAGATCAAGATGATCAAGCCAAGTGCGATGACCAGGGCATAAGGGACGCGCTGGTAAAGACACAATACGCAGGGGTGCAAGCCGCCGAAGATTTGTGAGCCGTAGGCGCCGCTGAGCGCGATCACACTGGCCGCCAGTATCAATTTCGGCGCGTTCTGAACCGCAGTGTCTGTTAACCGCTCCAACACCAATTTTCCTTGCTAGAACACATATTTAAGCAAAACGAACCCACCGAACAACATAACAAAAAATATGGTTGTCAGCAGCCCCAGTCGGCGCTCAATAAAGGCACGTATTGGTGCGCCGAAATGCCACAAAAGTGCGGCTTCCAGGAAAAAGCGCGCCGCACGCGACAGGGTGGACGCAATGGTGAAGGTGACCACGTTAAGTTCCGTTACACCACTGGCAATAGTGATCACCTTGTAGGGGAAAGGGGTCAGTCCGAAAAATGCCACGATCCAGGCGCCCCATTCATTGTACTGGGCTTGGAAGCGCGTGAATTTGTCCAAGTAGTGATAGAACTCGAGAAGTGGCCGGCCCATGGTATCGAACAGGAAGTAACCGATTGCGTAGCCACCCAATCCACCGCCGACGGAAGCCACGGTGCAAACACCCGCGATCAGCCAAGCCCGTTGCCGGGCGGCCAGGATCATGGGGACCAGCATCACATCTGGAGGGATCGGGAAAAACGAACTTTCTGCAAACGAAATAACGGCCAGCGCCCACAGGGCGTATCGCCCCTCTGCCTGGGTCATGACCCAGCCGTAAAGCCCACGCAACATGCTTACCCCCTGCTAAACCTCTCTACGCGTATAGCAGTCGGACTGTGCCTGCGCAATGCAGCCCAAGCCAACGATGTATTTGATCCCGGTCAGTATCAGCCTGGCCCAAACTGTTATAGTACCGGCAAATGTGGGCTTGATACGGGTTGCCGTGCCGGCGACTGCGCCGAAAGGACTGAAACGATATGGATTTTGCATTTACTGAAGATCAATTGGCGATCAAGGAAACCGCCGAACGATTCGCCCGCGAGAAACTTGCGCCCGGTTACCAGAAACGTGAAGCCGATGGTCAGTTGGACCGGGCCTTAGTGCGCGAAATGGGCGCACTGGGCCTTATTGCACCGGACATGGCGGAAGAACAGGGCGGACCCGGCCTTGATTGCGTGACCGCAGGATTGGTCACCGAGGCCGTTTCTTACGGCGATTTTGGGTTCAGCTATGTGCAATTGGTGGCGTCCTTGATGGGGCATGTCCTAACCGATCACGCCAATTCCGATCTAACCCAGGAATGGGTGCCGAAAATGGTGTCGGGCGAAAAGATCGTCGGTATCGGATTGACCGAACCACGGGGCGGCTCGGACGCGGCGAACTTAGTGTTGAAAGCCGAGAAATCAGGTAACGGCTATGTATTGAACGGCGAAAAGGCTTCCATGTCATTTTCGACCCAAGCCGATGGAATGGTGGTGTTTGCGCGCACGGGCAGTGCCGAGGAAAAAGGTCGCGGGGTCAGTGCCTTTTTTGTCGATCTCAACGAAAAAGGTATTACACGGACGGCTTACAATGATCTGGGCACCAAGATCGTAGGCCGAGGGTCGGTCTATTTCGACGATGTACACTTGCCGGCCGATTGTCTGTTGGGTGAAGAGGGCGAAGGTTTTCGCCAGATCATGCACGGCTTCGATTACAGCAGAGCGGTTATTGGGTTCCAGTGCTTAGGAGCCACCCAAGCCTCATTGGACGATGCCTGGAAATACAGCACCGAGCGCGAGGCCATGGGTCAGCCGATCGCCCAGTTCCAAGGTGTCACGTTCCCACTGGCTGAAGCCGAAACCTTGCTCACCGCGGCCCGATTGCTTTGTTACAAAACCTTGTGGCTGCGGGATCACAAGATGCCGCACACCAGCGAAGCCGCTATGTGCAAATGGTGGTTGCCCAAGACCTGCGTTGATGTTCTGCACAATTGCATTCTGACCCACGGTCATATGGGTTACAGCATGGATATGCCCCACCAACAGCGGATGCGGGACGTAATGGGCCTCGAGATCGGCGATGGCACTGCGCAGATCATGAAATTGATCATCGCTCGCGAACGAATTGGCCGAGTTGCCGTCCAATACACTTAGCAGAGGTTAGAAATAAAGCCTTATTGACCGGCCCGGCGCCTTCGCTATGATGCCCGGGTTTCGTGGTCAGGGCCCCTGTGGCGGAACTGGTAGACGCGCCAGACTCAAAATCTGGTTCCTGCAAGGGAGTGTCCGTTCGATTCGGACCGGGGGCACCATTTCATATCAATGACTTGGTCTAATTGCTGATCGCAAGCACGTGGCGCGAAACCTTATTCGACAGCCACTTTGACAGTCACACGGTCGGAAGACCTTCTGTTTTTGCTCTCTCAGAATAGCGCTCGTGTATCTCCATCACGATACGGGCGGGCACGCCTAAACCGGTAAAAGGGTTACGCCGCGCTCAGCTTCACTGTCAACACCGGACTATCATCTGCTACGACCCCCAAGCTGTTGGCCATGCGGTCGTAGGCTGTCTGAAGGGCTACGGTATTGAGCACGTCCACATACCCTTCATCTCCCAACCCGGCATCGCGAAATTCCTGGGCGTCACTTTCGACTATTTTATAAGCGTTACGCGCGGTCTTGATCGCGAACGAAAGCACGAGACGGTCATTCTGGTTCCAGTCGTCCGGATTCCACGGCCCCGTCACTTTCTCATATAACCCATCACCGTCCTTAAACTGCTGCAATAGAGCGCGGGTTGTGACCGCACTGTAAGCACATCGGTTCAAATCGGAAACGAGCGCCCGAACAAGTGCGTGCTGCCGGGGCGAGAGCGTTTCCGACTGCGGCGCTTCAAGCAGTTCAAACGCGCTCATCATATTCTGGCTGGCGATAGGATCGCTGCTGATCGACTTCAAGAGGTTGGGAACAAATCCATATCTTTTCTTCGCCCATACAGCGGCAGGCTGAAAGTCTGCACAAGCTTCATCAGTTACAATCCAGGCAACCATGTTTTCCGCGGCGTTAACAGTGTTACCCGCGCTGCCTGGTGCAGATGCGAGCAGTCCTCCTTCTGCTTGGTTATAAGTCGGCCGATCGCGCCCGACCACTGCGCCCACTTCATTGCCATCGTCGAGAGTGACGCCACCGCCGTCGCCCATCATGACGAACACGCTTTGCGCGGCGGCGAACTGGGCCCACACGCCGATCTCGCTGTCTGCGATACCCACATCCCGCAAAGTTTGTATGTCGCTCGCCGTTAGGTCCCACGAATTGCGTGTGAACTTTTTGACCCAGGCGAACATGGCTTTGTGCAAGTTCGGGATCGGCGCAGTCGACGGATCTTCGACAATTTGTTCGGCAATTTTATAGTCACTATAGACGACGGGCAGCACGGCCCCCCCTATGGTTTCCGTTCAGTAGAAGCACGCGCTAAACGCAGCCACACCAAAATTGACCAGCACGCGCGGCAAGGGCCCGCCTTCTGCCGGTTTCTTGCCGTTGTTAGTGATAAACCGGTTCAACAGGGTGCCATAGCGGAAGTAGCTCGGTATCAGGCTTGATGTCCGGTAAACATTGGGGGTTTTCGCAAATCCGAACAGGGTGCCATAGGACTCGGCCAGGTAGGTATAGTCCTCGGCAACGGTGCCCGTCGCTTCGTCTTCATTGATCACGCGGATATAGCCCATCGTATACCTCCTGCGAATTAGCGGTGCTTATCGTGCTAGGCAAAACTTTCGGTAAGGGCCGCGCCGACGACGTCGGGGTCGGAACGCCGAGTGTAATTATCGGTTTGATCCTTCCACACAACCTTCCCCTCGCTGTCGATTAACAAGCTCGTCGGAACCGGCAAACCGGGTCGTCCAGGCGTTTTGAAGTTATTGATATTCTTATTCCGAAAGCCGAATTGTTCGATCACCTTAAGCTTTGGATCAGCCAGCATAGTTGCCTTGAGGCCATGCATGCCACGGCCCATTCGCAATTCACGCGAGGTGTCGGTCGAAATGGTCACAACGCGTATTCCGGCCTCTTCGAGCATCGGCCGTAGTTCTTCCCATCGCCGTAACTCGGCGACACAGTAAGGTCACCAATGTCCCCGGAAAAATTTGAGCAGCACCCTCGAGCCTTCCAGACTAGCGCTGTCGAACATCTCGCCGTTGTCATCGGGTGCGCTAAACGCCGGCACCGTATCGCCGACATTGACCATTTCTGCGCCGGCTTTCTGGGCGCCAGTCGACAACAGATAGAGGATGACGATTCCCACGCCGACAGCCCAAGACGCATAAGGGTCGTTCTGCCCCAGATATATGGACAGACACCCGAGCACGAAACCGGTACCCACCAATCCCTGGAAAAGGTAAGGCTTGGCCGGAACGTTGACCTGCCAGGCGCGCCAGAACCAACGCGTACTCGCTGCAGCGATGATCAGAAGCCCAATAAGACCAAGATATGTCAACGAAGGCACTCCTTGTTGGGGCTGGCCCTCGGCGCGGGGCCAAGCGACATCATGTGAGCATGGAAACAGCCCGGAGTCTATCCGCTGGCAAGGCATTTCAGATATTCGCCAAAATCATGATGGTCGCTCAGGTGGGTTTGGGCAAGTCTCCACAATGTCCGCTGCAGGGTCGCGCTGCAGGAGAATTCGCCTTTTTCCGAAAGTGGATATCTACCGTTTGGCATATCACATACCAAATAAGTTCCCCGCATCATCGCCTACGGGCCGATAGTATTACAATGTCGTCGAAGTCAATCTTGAGGGCGCAGGACGGGCCGTTTAGGCTACACACTTGGCCCACCCGCTGGTTACCCGGTCAGGTTATATAACGAGAGGAAGGCACTATGAGTGGCGCAGTCGAGACAATTCCCACCATGTGTCCAATGAACTGCGATCCGACCCAATGCGGCATGCTGGTCGACGTTCAGGACGGCAAACTCATCGGCGTCAAGGGCGACAAGGACAATCCCGACAGCCAAGGATTTCTGTGCGTGCGCGGCCAGGCTTCGCGTGAAATTATAGGCAATCCAAAACGGATACTGAAGCCGCTGATCCGCGAGCGTCGCGGCGAAGATGAATGGCGGGAAGCGAGTTGGGACGAAGCCCTCGATCTCATCACAGTGAAGATCCTGGAAGCCGGTCGAGAGAAGACAGCCGTCTGGCAAGGACACGGCAACGTTGCCAACAGCTACGGCGTGTTTGCGGGCGGGCAATTGCTGGCGCGATTTGCCAACCTTTTCGGCTGCCAAGGTTGGGATGCGGCAATGATCTGTTGGGGGCTCGGCGGCTTCGGTATCGGCCTCACGGGTGCACTCGAGACCAACACAAAAGAGGACATGAGTGCAAACGCCGAACTGATCGTCATGTGGGGGGCAAATCTCGCGAGCCAGCCCAACACGGCCAGGCACTTGATTGCTGCGAAAAAGCGCGGGGCCAGAATTGTGACAATCGATGTTCGCCAGACCGAAGCCGCCGCCCAGTCGGATGAGGTTATGTTGATCCGTCCGGGCTCGGACGCAGCTTTGGCGCTGGCCGTGATGCATGTGATCATTGGCGAACACCTTTTCGATGCCGATTTTGTTGCCGAGCATACGCTTGGCTTCGACGCGCTCTGCCAGCACGTCCAGCCATTCACTCCTGAGTGGGCGGCGACACAAACAGGTATCGAAGCCGAACAAATCACCGCCTTTGCTCGAGCGTACGCGACGACAAAACCCGCAATGATTTTGCTAGGCGGGAGTTCCATTCACAAAGGTGAAAATGGCTGGCATGCCGCACGAGCGGTATCGTGTTTACCCGCCCTTATCGGCAGTTACGGTGTCGCCGGCGGCGGGCTCGGTCCCCGTCATGGCACGAAAGCGCATGGCGGGGGTTTTGCGAATGTAGTTGCCGCCGACAAGCGCCTGCCAGGAAATTATATTGCCAATCAAATGTCCGAAATTACGGCGGCACTTGGCGACGGAAGAGTGCGCGTACAGCTTGTTTTCGGCTCCAACATGCTGTCTTCTTTTGCTGACACGGAAAGCGTGGCTGCCGCGTTGGACAAGCTCGATCTCATTGTCTGCCACGATCTTTTCATGAACGAGACCACACGCCGCTTCGCCGACATCGTGCTGCCCGGCACCGCATGGCTCGAGGACATCGGTTGCAAGGCGACACAGACCCATGTGTATCTGATGGATCGGGTATTGGAGCCTGCGGGTGAAGCGTGGCCGGTGCAGGGAGTGTTAAAGGGGCTCGCCGACCGTCTTGGGGTTGATGATTTTTATCCCTGGGCGTCTCAGGAAGAAGTACTTGACGCTGTCCTGGATCATCCTGCAACGGCCGGTGCGACAGTGGCTTCGCTGCGTGCTGGTGGCGGAAAGGCTGCCCTAACGGTATCGCAAATCGCCCACCCAACTCGCAAATTTGCGACCCCTTCGGGCAGGATCGAGTTCTATTCCGCGCGCGCGGAGGATACCGGATTGCCGCCCCTGCCGGTTCACGTGGCAAAGCCTCCGGCAAAACGGGGAAGCGCAGCCGATTATCCACTATCCCTTTGCCAGGGCCGGACGCTCACCCAATTTCATGCATTCTACGACCACGGCCAGGCACTTCCAACGTTGGCCGAGCGCGACCCGGGGGCCGAACTGTGGATTTCACCGGGTGACGCCCAGGCGCGGAATCTAGCTGACGGTGACCCGGTCCAGGTTTACAACCAGCGCGGCGCCTTCGAAGCCAAGGCTCTTTTGACAAACCAGATCCCGGCGGGCGTCATTTGGATGCGTGACGGTTGCCTTGGCATGAACCGCGTCACTTCCGGCGCGCCAATACTGCCAGAAAATGCACTTGGCCTGTTTCGTTTCTCGGTAGGCCAGGCGGAATATGATGCGATGGTCGAGGTAAAAGCCTTGTGACCGTGAGAGATGTCAGCGGTCGAGGACGCCGAGCTGACGCAGGGCCTTACGCGCATCCCACATGTCCACTTGCCGGGTGATAAGCCCATCCCGCAGTCTGAGTGCGCTTATGCCCCTTACGGTGAATGATTTATTGGATGCATCGAACCCAAGGAACAAACGATCCGGACCCCAATCCGCGGTCCACTCCCAATGGGCCGCGCCGCCATCGGATCCACCATCCCAATCGAGAAATTTCAGTTTGGTGACGCCCGAGAAAATGAACGCGCTGAAAGCCTCCCGTAACGCGGGTTTGCCTTCGGCGCGTTCACCAAATATCGGATCTTCGAATACAATATCGTCCGCATAACAGGCCATGGCGGCGTCCAAATCACCACCATTGTAGGTGCTGATCCAATTGCGAACGAGATCTTCTGTCATCGGAATATGTGTGAGAGCGGCCTAGAGGCCGTCAAACAATTTCAAATCGCCATTTGAGCCACCTTGGCGCAGTTTAATCATCGGTGCATATTCATCCGAATTGTACCAAGCACGCGCCGAATCTGCGTCCGGAAATTCAAGAACGACTGCGGCGGAAGGGACAGCTATGTCGCCTTCTAAGTGCTCGATTTCAGCGGCACGCGCGAGGTATTTACCGCCGTGGGCCTGAACCTGCGCTTCGACCTTAGGTCCGTACTCCTCGAGCCAAGACGGATCAGTGACAGTGACGTAACCAACGATGTAAGCAGTCATATTATTTTCCTCCCAAGTGATAAACCGGGGCTCATCCCCGGTCCGTGTGAATAGACGATAGTCGCAAAATTTAGTTCTGTGGGCTCACTAATTCGTGATTTTCGACTGATACCAGTGGTATTCCAAAGCCCCGTAAAACTTCATTGATCTCGCCCTGGTGTGTCGAGATCAAATTGTTTACCTGGGCCTTCCACGCGTGGTCCCCATGGCGCACACCCATAGATATGGCAAAGGTCATTTGCGGACCTTTCGTTTCCTTGAGGAGCGGGGTTATCATTAAATCGGTGCTATTTTGTTTGGCATAATAACCTGCGATCGGGCCCCACAAAATGCCAGCGTCCAAATCGCCTGCGGCGATTTGAGCGACCATGCGCTCGGCAGGAGATGAGTGCCGTCTATCGACGGCCAAGGGAAACGACTTTGATGATCCCAAAAGCCCGTTCATCGCCATAATTGTTGCGGGCGGCGTGCCGGCCACTATGCCAATAGATCGATCCTCTAATTGCGGGTCACTTAAGCTTTCAACCTTCGCGAGGTCCGACCCGGTCCGGTATACCAAGGCGTAAGCAGACCTGTAATAAGGTTCAGTGCTTTGAAGTGGTTCCTGATCAGCGACCGCGCCTAAAATTAGATCGCATTTTTTGGCCTTTAGGGTGTTGCGGATAAATCCAATGGTTTGCGGAAACCAAGTGTAAGTGACCGGCAGGTCAAGTTTGCGCCCAAGTAATTCGGCCACTTTGTTCTCGAACCCCTCACCATTTTGATGGGAGAAGGGCAGATTGCCCGGGTCGGCGCAAATTCGAAGAGTTTGTGTGCCTGAGGCGACCGCCGCACGTTCTGGTGAGGGAAGGCCTGCGGCGACAAGCACCAGCAACGACAACGCAATCCGACGAGAGGTTCTAGTCGCCGAAGCAGGCATTTTCGTCTTCCTTTGCGGTCTCTGACTTTGGTGCTTTCTTCGAAGGCCGGCCGCGGCCAACGGCATCGACGGACCGGGCCATCAGGTAGACATAAATGTCGTCCAGATAGCACATGACATTGGGGTTCTGGCCAAACGCCGGCATTTTCTGTTGCTCGGACGCGTTTACGCGTTCGCGTCCATTGACCACAACATCCATGAAATCTTCGTAGGATAGAGTCTTCATGGAGGCTGCAAGGGCCGGCGCAAATGAGCTGCCCAACCCGTCCGGCCCATGACACACATGGCATTCCGAATGATACCGGCGGAAGCCGTTATAGGTGTACCAGTCGACAGTGCCGTCGGACTTTATTTTGTACGTGGGGTTGTCGTTAGCATCAAAATACTTTCCATCCGACTCAGATTCTGCCTCGCCGTCCCCCGCAATTGCGGAGCCCGAAATGGCTAAGGGAATTGAAAACAGGCACAGAAACTTCAACAGAGTTCTCACGGGGGAAAGCCCTTCAATTTATGTGAGTCCTCTGAAAAGTCGGCACCGGGTCATCAAAGACACGGTGCCGATAATTTCAGAAGTTGAGTTGCAGTTACGGAAGTTCAAAAACCGTAAGCTGACCACCTAGATTTGTGTAGTTGTGAAGCGCAGCATATCCGCCCACAGCACCGAGGCCCGCCGTTGGCTCGGTCAATCCAGCCGCCAGGCCGATACCCGCCCAGCCGCCGACGCCTGACAAAATGGCAATATATTGCTTACCGTTTTGAGTGTAGGTAGTGACGTTGCCGATGATTCCCGAAGGAGTTTTGAACTTATAAAGTTCCTCGCCGGTTTTTGCGTCCACAGCCTTCAAATAGCCTTCCAGGGTGCCGTAAAACACAACGTCACCTGCTGTTGCAAGCGCACCGGACCAAACCGAAAACAATTCGTCCTTCGACCAGACAATTTTGCCTTCGACCGCATCCCATGCAATGAAGTTGCCCATGTGCGTATCGCCTTCAGGTGGGTACATGGACAATGTCGCGCCGATGTAGGGTTGTCCCGCAGTGTACGAGACCCGATAAGGCTCGTAATCCATGCATACGTGATTGGTTGGCACGTAATACAAGCCGGTGCGTGGTGAATAAGAGGCCGGTTGCTGGTCCTTGGAACCCAAGGCCGTTGGGCAAATACCCTTCGAATTCACATCGGTGCCGTTATGCTCGGTCGAATACTCAGGCACAACTTGTGGGCGCCCAGTTTCCATATCCACATGGGTTGCCCAATTAACTACCGGGTCGAATTTTTCGGCGACCAGCAGTTCGCCAGTGACCCGATCGACGGTGTACCCAAAACCGTTGCGGTCGAAGTGCACCAGTGTTTTGCGGGTCTTACCGTCGATTTCGTGCTCGGCTAGGATCATTTCGTTGATCCCGTCGTAATCCCATTCGTCATGGGGGGTCATTTGGTAGATCCATTTCGCCATACCATCGTCCGGATCCCGCGCGAAAATCGCCATGGACCAACGATTGTCGCCAGGTCGCTGCGCTGAGTTCCAAGTACTGGGATTGCCGGTGCCGTAGTAGACAAGGTCAAGATCCGGGTCATAGGCGTACCAGCCCCAAGTGGTGCCGCCACCAATTTTCCACTGGTCCCCCTTCCAGGTGTTGAGGCCAGAATCTTTGCCGACCGGCTTTCCAAGATGGGTGGTTTTGTCAGGATCAACTAGGATGTCGCTGTCCGGTCCCATGGAATAGGCGCGCCAGGCGAGCTTTCCAGTTTTGATGTCATAGGCAGTCAAGCTACCGCGTACGCCATATTCACCGCCTGATATACCGACGAGGACTTTGTCCTTAACGACGGCCGGAGCGCTGGTACCGCTCCCACCTTTTTTGGGATCGCCATTGACCGCTTTCCAAACTTCTTTACCGGTTTCGGCATCAAGGGCGACCAGAGTGGTGTCGGCCTGGTAGAGGAAAATTTTACCATCCCCATAGGCAACCCCGCGATTAACCGTGTCGCAGCACATAACCGCAATGGTATCCGTGTCCTGCTTAGGCTCATACTTCCACTTGATCATGCCGTCTTTGCTGAGATCGAGTGCGAAGACCTTATTGGGAAATGGTGTGTGTACATACATGGTGTCGCCGATAATCAGTGGACCACCCTCGTGGCCCCGCAATACACCGGTCGAGAACGTCCAGGCGACCTTTAAGTCACCGACATTCTTGTTCGTGATTTGGTCAAGTGTGCTGTACCGATGATTGGCGTAATTGCCAGTCGGCATCACCCAATCATTGGCATTTTCCTGCATTTTCAGCAGTTCATCATTGGCTGTTGCCGATCCGATTGCGAACAGGCAAACGGCGAAAGCAAATCCCAATTTACGGAACGCGATTTTCATTGAAAGTCTCCCCCCTGCGAAGTGGTCGTTACCCTAAGGCGATAAACCCTATTTCAATCTATTAACCCTAGCACGATTGCTGGAAATTCAACTAATTTGATGACAGACCGAGTGTTCGATTAGAAGCACTCCTGTGTCGCCTTCGCCTCCGCATTTTTCAATGTTTTTACGGTTTCTCGAAAGCTGTCGGATTCCCGAAAGAGAGAACCTTTCTCGCCGTTCATTTTTTGCATGCGCAGAACCGTCTCGGCGGCGACGAATTTTTCGTAAGCCAAATTTGCAGCAATTATATCGATTGCGCACGAACACTGATAAAGGGTTCTGACTTTGTCCTCGGTGCCGGACATGCAGGCTATGATGTATTCTGCACGGGCTTCGGTCGGAAAATCATTGGCGGAAGCAATGGCGGGCCCCAAAGAAAAACTAGACGCAATGATAAATGCGATCCAGCGCCGAATAAGTTTCTGTGCCATGGACATCCGGTGTCAAAAAGAAAATTTGTTGCGCCCAAACATCATTTAGAAGCACTCGTCACGTCGTCAAATGAACATTCTGACAATAAGTTCTGCAAAGTTGGCACCAAAGCGTCGGCAACGAATCGATGACCTAACTGACTATAATGGCCATCGTATTCCCATGAAAAGTATGGGTATTTCAAGTTGGTGCGTTCGATGTACTCGAAAGCCTTTGGAAGCATGTCAAGATAGGTGGCCTGACTTTTCGCAACGATCGAGCCGATCCGTTTGTTCGGATAATCAGGTTGGTTGGTTGGGTCCAGAACAATATCCGACGAGAGTTGTAATGAAGAAGTCAGCATTAATACTGTAATATTGGATCGATTGGCGTGAACATCGCCGATCCATTTCTTCAATACCAAATCGGTAATTTCCCAAGCTTCTTTCCAATCAGGATTTGGCGGAGGCTTGAAGGTATCGAACCTTTCTTCGTGCGCCATCATGTTGGAAACTCGGATCAGCGTCATATTCGTGAAATTAGCTAAATGACTATATTCCGCCAGAATATTTCTTAGGCCTCCCAAAAAGGAATCCTTTTTTAATGTTGTTGGCGAATCATTTCTTACCAATCGCCCCTCTTGAATGGCGAAATAGGGAAACCCCCTTCCTTTCTCAAAGTGATTATTTAGTACTGGATGATTATTTATAATGTCATTACCGGGAAAAAATTGGAGCACAACATGGTCAAATCGATATCCTTGAGAAAGTAGTTGGTGATAGCGCAAGTACTGAGCGGACGTTCCCATCCCACCTAAACCGAAGTTCATAAAATTAACGTCTATCCCTTTTGCTCTAAGAGAAGCCTCAGTCAAAGATGAATAATCCTCAAACTGGCCAACTTGAAGGGCATCAGAAAAACTGTCGCCGAAAATGCCAATTGTGCATTTCGCAGCACCGTCAAACGTAT
>Ga0315336_1004781_pt1 | contig 15582 bp, 8 predicted proteins | sample ASW5metaG_FD_204512 | JGI IMG/M metagenome (GOLD analysis project Ga0315336, IMG submission 204512) | Ammonia-oxidizing marine archaeal communities from Monterey Bay, California, United States - ASW #5 | ecosystem: Environmental > Aquatic > Marine > Intertidal zone | place: USA: California...
CCCCCCCCCGGACGACCGCCTCGCCCCCCCCCCCCACCCCCACCCGCCGGCGGCCATCTCATTTGAGTGCAGGTTTCAGTGCAGCCTGTGACACCTTGTCACAGTTTTCGAAATATCTGAATCTTCATCCCTCCTCTTCATCGATGAAGAGGAGGGATAAAGAGGAGCGATGAGGATTTTAAAAGTTTTCGGTATTCACAAACAAGTGGGGCCTCCGGCCGCGGTTTTGGGTTGTCGGTGTTCGGGGCTGGAGTTTTCAGAGGTCACTGAGTTGTACTCAGAAACAAGCGCAGCTATCTGTGGTCAAAAATTCCCCATTGCTCGGTTGCAGTGTTGCCTTCGGCTGTAAGTCCCGCATGCGGCCACCCGGCATCGCGCAGTTCGAACCACTTCACGCTGGCATCGAGATAAACTACATTGTATCCCCAAGAGTCCTCGTTCGTGGCATAATAAGGTGCCGTAGAGTATGGGGAGTGTCCGCAATGATTTCTACCACGGCTCATGTCGCGGACGATGGCCGGAGTTTCCGCATAGCCCTCCGGCGGAAATTCCACCGGCCAATCGAAAAATCCGCGTGTTTCGTATCCGGTGTTCATGCCGCTGCCGTCGCCTCTTCTACCGTTGGCCTCGCGGTGTTCCTTTTCAAAACTAAATGGTGGAACGATTATGTTCCAAGTGGGGCACCAGAGCATCGCCAGCGTCTTGTCACTCTTATCGCCCAGGTAACCCAAACTATAGGGGAGTCCGTGTCCATACCATCCGCGGTTGGAGCCAAAGCGGTAGATCTCATCAAGACACCCGGTCGATCCATGCTTTCCTGATAACGGCATCATCCCGTCATGGTCAGTAGAATACATGACGATCGAGTGCCCAATCTGACGCAGATTGGACTTACACACGGTTCTCCTGCCCATCTCCAGCGCCTTCTTCAAAGAGGGAACAAGCAGCGCCGCGAGAATCGCGATGATAGCGATCACGACCAGCAGTTCGATCAGCGTGAATCCGCTGTGGTGGCGGGTGCGATATCTCATAGCCAGAAAAGTAGTCAATTATTGAGGATATTAACCCAGTATTCAAAAAATGACAAGCTGAAGGAGGAGAGACAAGAGAGCTTCGGATTTCGAAGTTTTTCGGGAGATCCGTCCAAAATCCGAAATCGAACATCCAAAAACCGAAATTCCTTCCTACTGCCTCTTTCCATCCACGTATTCACGGTCGATGCCGGCCAGCCTGGCAACCACGTCTCCGGGCTGAACGACATCGTAGGTGAGCATCCCGGTTGCCCAGGAGCAGCCTACGGATTGAAGGAGCATTCGTTTCGGGGCGCGGACAGTTTGAACAGTGCGGAATTTTTCAAGATCTACGATTTCGACGATGGGATCGCCTTGTTCTACAACCTCGCCGGGGTAGAGATCCGTAACGGAGAGTCCATGGTGTTCGGATTCGACAACGATGTTGTCGGTACCGCCCAGTTCGTAAGAACGGGGCGGAAACTCCAGGTCACCGTCCATAATGTCCAGCGTTTTGGCCAGGTTCCGGATGCCGCGTAGCACGTGCTGCACACTCGTCGGCTCAACCTTGTTCTGGGGTGTGGATTCGTTGATGACATAGGGAACCCGTTCCTTCTTGCAAGCTTCCTCCAGCATCCCGGTTGCAACCACCGTGTTGTGGATCATGCACCAGGGAAACGCAAAGGCCCGCACATAAGCGGCACTGTATTTCTGTCCCCAGGTCAGGCCGATGGTCCGATCGCTCCAGCCGTGCAGGTCGAGAACACAGTCTGCTCGCTTGAGGTACTTGAATACCGCCGCGGTTATGCGCTGGTGATAGTTCCCAGAATCGCTGCCGGGCCAGTTCCTGTTCACATTCATGGGTTCGTGCGGCGGAAAGTTGCTCAACCCGCGCGTCACCTCCAACGGCCAGTCCTGGACATGGGCGTACACCGGAACGGGGTGCACAACCGGAAAGGCAAGAATGGTGCCGCGAAGCTCCCGGGGCTTTACCTGCTGAAAGAATCTGTGTACGGCAGCGGGACCGTTCAACTCGCGGCCATGTTGGAGCGCGGTAATGGCGAGAGTCTTACCCGGTTTCGTTCCCGCCGCCGCAATAAAAGGCAGTTTCAACCGGATGCCCATCGCATAACCCGATGTCTCGATGTATCCGCGCGTGATCGCGCCCTTTTTTATGGTTTGATTGTGAATTTTCATATTTGGGATCTGTTCGGGTTGGCAGTTTGTTGAGGCTCGATGCGAACCGGATTTATCTCAGTGTTAACTGCGTAAGTCAACGGTGCACCCGGTGGGCATCATGTACCGCTCATTCGCGCACGCAAAGTAGTCGTCCACCTCCGGGGGACGGGAGGCTGTGGGGAGCGTGAAGTGAGAAGGTGAGGAGGTGAGGAGCATGGCTCAACCCTTCCACTCCGCACACTCCATTCAGCCACTCCATCCCCCGGAGGTGGATGGCTACTTTCTGAGATTGAGACGGAGCAAAGTAGTCGTCCACCTCCGGGGGACGGGAGGCTGTGGAGAGCGTGAAGTGAGGAGGTGAGGAGCAGGGCTTGGCCCTTCCGCTCCGCACGCTCAATTCAGCCACTCCATCCCCCGGAGGTGGATGGCTACTTTCTGTGCATCTCCTGGTTGAGGTTCACTGGCGTTTGAGTGTTTTCCATGCTACAGAGGATTGCACGATGCGCATTCACCTCGAAAACAAAAACTTCAGACTAGCGTTCAGCGGGAAATGGGGCCGGCCTTCTTCTCTTTGCCGGCCCGGGGATCCCTTTGGAACCGAGTGGTTGGCTACTCCGCGGAACATGGTTCTCATGGCGAAGGATCCTTCTATCGGGTTCGGAGTGCTGCAAGTGACCGCCGCGGTTCCGGGAGGATGGAGTGAGCCGGTCCGATGGCCTTCGCCGGGAGCGGAACCAGGGGAGATCTCCGTAGGGAAACGTTCGGTTTCGGTTCGAAGTGAAATCGAAGTGGGCGATTCCCGGCTCGAGGCGGCCGTGAAATGGAACCTGAAAACCCCGGAGCTGTCGGCGGTTTGGGAATTGCACAATCCCGGGCGCAATCCGATCCGGCTTGGAGAGCTGGGTTGGATCCTGCCCTTTAACACAAATTATGGGCGTCCCCAAAGGACGCACCGCAATCTTCAACGCATGTATCGAAACCAGGTGATCGAGCACCCGTTTGCCGGGGGCTATTCAAGCTGGGTCCTGGCGGAGCGCGTCGGGCGGGAAGGGGAGTGCCTGTTTCTGGCCGCGAATGAACACACCCCGATCGGGTATTACGACTACGATTATATCCAGTACAAGGATCGCACTGCGTTTACCGACCGTGCTCCCTACCTCCCCCCGGCCCGGGACAAAGAGGCACGGGCAAACCACAAATCGATGGGAAACCATTTCCCCTGGCCCGGCGTCCTGCGCATGTTCGCGGCCGCGGAGTCGCTGCTGGAAAGGCATGGTAGAAAATCGTGGCCGGCGCCGGTGGAGGCGATCACAATTCCTCCTGGTGAGACTGCACAGTTTGGATGGAGCCTTTGTTGGCTGCCGAACCGGGAACGGATCGTGGAGCGGCAACACAAGGCGGGCCAAGTCGGGATACGTCTATTCCCTTCTCCGGTTATTCCCCATGATGACACGGCATACCTGGCAGTTGCGTGCAAGGAGCGGGTCGTCCCGGAACCCGGACCCGGCATCACCGTACGCAAAATGGCAGCGACCTCCGGTCGCCAATGCTTTCAGGTGTTTGCAAAACGCCACGGTCCCACTCATTGCGATCTGCTCCGTCCCGACGGGCGCCGGACCCGAGTGCAGCTATTCGGCATACGGCCGCTCCCGGACCTCATGCGCCGCCGCGCGCGCCGGATCGATGGAGAGCAATATCTTGAACGCCCGCGGCACGCCCTGAACGGAGCAATCCTGATTCGCCACAATCCGTCCGGAGAGCTGGTTGCCAAGCTCAGTGACCTCTGGGGAAGCGGATGCTATGAAGGCGGAATCTGCGAAGCGCGGTTTCTCGCCGAGAAGAATCTACTCGATCCGAGTCCGGGAGAAGTTCGGCGGCTGCGGAATTATGCGGACGGATTTCTGCGGAAGCTTCACAACCGAAAATCAGGTGAGATCTATTGGTGGCTTCCCCCCGCCGCGGAGCATCGAACCTTCAACTACGTCCACTTTGCCAACTTCTACTATGCAATGTACCGGCTACACACACGGTGGCCGCGATTCGGATCCGCGCGGGAATGGTTGGAACTCGCCATGGATGCGCTGGATGGAATGTTTGAACACGGCCGGCCCGCCCTGCTTCCCATCGCACATATCGGCGGCGAATTGATTTACGATATGATCGATGCGTGCCGCCGCGAGGGGTTGGATGGTGAATACGGAGAATTGTTGAAGAAGCTCGAGAAAAGGCGTCGCCGCGTCGCCGACGTCGATCCGCCGCGTCCGGCAAACAACGGATATGACAATGTCTGTCTCACGGAGTATGCGCACGCCCGTCGAACGGCCGGCGACCCGCGTGGCGCCGGGGCCGTAAGCGACATCATTGTTTCCGCCCGCGGCCCGCAACCGACGTGGTATCAGTACGCATCCGAAAAGCGGTGGTGGGACGCGATCGGTCACGATCCCTATCGACATTGGACCGACCTCGCCGAGACCTGCCTGCATTACAGCGTAGGCATCAACAATACGACGTTACTCGACGAGTACGAGGCGACCGGCAGCCCGCTTGCGCTCGAACTCGGGGTCGGCGGGCTTCGCAGCCAGTGGGCGCTGGTCGACCGCGTGGGACGAGCGGCCATGTGTTTCACGCCGAACCCGACGAGTCCGAATTTCGGTTTCAACCAGTACAGCGGCGATGCCGGGGTCGGCCTGTCGGCCGCGGTGTACAATGCAGCCTGCTACGTCGTGAAAGATCCCGACTTCGGTTGGATTGCGCTGGGCGGAAAGGTAATCCGCCGTAAAAGCACGCTTCGGGTGGAGCCCCGGGATGCGGCTCGGCGTCGAATCGTCGTCAGGGAGCTGGGGGTGGATGTTCGACATGATCAGCGAATCGAGCATGTGCTGATCGATACCCGCCGCCCGTCTAAAATCTCTGTGTGTACGCAAGACCCGGGTACTTGAGGCCCCAGTAAATAAAGCTGAGAACACTCTTGTGATGACGGTATGACACGTTCAAATGTGTATCCGTTCCACTGTATTGGATGAGGGTCGAGAAGTTATCTACTCCGAAGTTGATTCCTCCCAGCGGGCGCACCTCTTCCAATTCGAAGATCCACGCCGCGCCGGCGTACGGAGCAACATTGACCGGTCCGACATTGAACAGATTTTTCGCCAGCATTCCGTACAGGGTCTGACTGTTTATCTCGTCATCCCCGTCGGTGAAGTCGTCGTTACTGGTCCCCAGAACAAGGGCGGGCCTCCGTTGCGTCTCCTCGACTGCGCGCCACGTCGCCAGGAACCCAACATCGTCTGTCAGCGGGCGGACATCGAGACCGAGAGAAATATCCGGATGGACGACAAAGCGCAGGGCAAAATAGATCTGTCCGTTGTCGTCCTTTTCCGGAATCCAGCGGAATGAAAAAATGGCTTTTGTCGTATCTCCAGCCAGTCTCGCGCCACGCACGGTGCCGCCCTCTCCAGGTCACAATCCTCAGACCGGGACGACCGAGACGGGTCGTGGCGATTTATTTGAGGTTTTGGTGAGCGCGGAGGGTTCGGTTTTGGCTTTCTGTCCCGGCCAGCTTTCGGTTCCAAACTTTTCCTCGCGTGGCGTGGAACTCAACGGGCTCTTCACGATTGGCGAAGCCTCAGATTTATTGTCAGAGGCCGGGCAACATGTACATTCGGAGTCGGCAGCGGGCTCTGCTTTGCAGTCCGGTGAACTTTCCGCCGGCGTAGGATTGGCAGCTTCTGCGGGTTGATCCGCGAGCACGGACAGGCCCGCCAGGCAGATTGCCAGGATAGAGAAGAAAACGGATTTGGCCCATCTCGAAGGATTGTGGGAAACAACTATCACGATAACCGAGAACTTACGCAGAAATCACACCATGTCGAGCAAGGACATCAAATTCGAGATCGAATTTCCGAGATTCCTCCATACTCTCAAAAACCGATATCCAATCGTACCAGGCGCGTATCCAGAAACGCGTAAATTCTGCCATTCACAATTCGCCAGTCCCGGGGCGGGGTGTCGAGTTTACAGAGGGGCTCAAAGGTCCAATTTTCCGGATCAAGTCTGTACACGCCCCCCTCGTGGTATCCCAGCAGGCGGCCGTCGGGCAGGCCGAGGAGCCGGCATGTAGAAGTACCCGGAAGGCGGTGCGTGCCGACAATTTCCTGGTTCGCGACATCGAAAACCGAAAAGATGGCATTGGGACTTCGGATTTCGGATGTTCCATACCGCGCGACCACCAATCCCTTCTTCCATTCCACAGCGGTGCCGGCAACGACGGCGTCTCTCGATGGCTCCAGGTCCCCGATGACTTTACCGGCCTCCACGTCGTAGGTCACCAGGCGACAGGGAACTCCACTCGTTTCGGGGTGAATGTGTCGCTTCCACCAGGGTGCGGTCGTCACCACCATGTACCGGGAATCTGACGCGGTTGTGATTGCGTTTCCCAGGTGGATTTCGAAGCCTTCCCGTATCATTCCGGTCCGGCCGGTTGAAGGCTCACACCAGCACAGTGCGCCTCCGGATGCCAGGGGACCGGTCATCTCGGCGGAGCAGGGTATATAGAGCCGGCCATCCGGACCCGCCACGATTCCGTATGCACGGCGCATGCGCGGCATGCGGGCAACCAGGCGAGGGTTTGAATCCGATTCTTCCGGGAGGGGCACGTGCACACCGGGCCGGGACGGCTGGTAGGTCCATCGCTTTCCCGGATCGTATTCGAACAGTGGAGAGCCGGTGTAACCGGTGAAGTAGATCTTCCCTTCTAATTCCGCGAATCCGTACGTGTGCGTGTAGTAGGGGGAGGGACCGAGAATCTGGCGCTCACGTGATTCGGGATCGAAAGCGAAGATCGTGTAGGGATCTTCGCTGGAGCAAAGCAGGCGCCCGTCGGAGGTGGAACCCATCTGAAAGAGATAGCTTGGGAATTCCGTCAGGTCGATTTTCGCGGTCCGCCACTCCTTGCCGGGAGGCCGGTAGTGGACGGTGCCGGTACCATCCGCTTCGCACATGCCCGTGCCCTGGTAGTCACCCACCGGGATGGCGAGTCCTTCCGGGATCTCAGGTTTTGGAATACCCGCTACGGAGGGGGGAGGCCTTTTTGCGAGTACGGGAAGACGGTCGATCCGCTTTGCCTCGGAGGAAGTGAGAAGGTACAGTTCGTCGCCGGCCGGGCGGCGAACCAGTGCGTAGCAATCTTCTTCTCTCTGCAGAATCGCCATGGTGTCCGGGTCGGCGATGCACAGCAGCATGCGCTGCTCGCGTGTTTTCAGATCGAGGGACCAAAGGGCCCGAGGCAATTGGCCTGTCACGACGTAGGCGGAGAGATCGTCGACGCCGAACGGAATCAGGATTTCCCCGTCTTCTGTGATGTCGCCATACTCCCACATGCGCGCGAGGAGCCCTCCCTGCCCCTGATCGATCGTGCCGAAATCGGTCACCCGGTCGCCGGCGGGGTCGAAGTGAATGACTCGCGCATCGTCCGCACAGCAGAGATAGACCGTACCGTCGCGCGCAGGGCGCCAATACCAGTAATGGCCGACCGGGATCTTGATCTCCTCGAAGGCTTTCGTCTCTGGATTGAGTCGGAGAAACATCGGGCCCAACGTCACGTAGATTTTCCCGTCCGGGAACGCATGGATCTGTGATGGCTCATCCATAATCCCGTGGTGGGGAGTCACTTCACCCGACTGCATGTTGACTTCGTGCACGCTCCAGCGCGCGCGCTTCACGATATGGTCGCGGAAGAGAATGAAGAGGCTCCAACCGTCGCCGGCGGTGCTGTTGGCCAGGACTTCGCCCCAGAAGCTGCGGCCGTGAACCATGACGCCGTAGTCTTCGAGGGATGGGGGTGGAGTGGTGGTGTAGGTAAGTTTCATGGAACATGCTTTCCTGGATCACTGCGGACTGAGGTCCGCAACTCCTGAACGCGGAGTAAACTCCGCGATACATTGTGGTCGCCTATTGTAGCGCGGAGTTCACTCCGCGTCTGTTGCCGCGGACTTCAGTCCGCAGGGGTCCTTTCGAGTTGTTGTGGCTGATCTGATTCGGCAATCGTTTTTCCCTGCCACTCCACGAAAGTCGCGTCGGTGGCGAAAAGGCGATCCACAGTCCCGGTCGTAGCTGAAAGGTAGAGCATCGATGCGTCGGTCTCAAGGTCCCCGATGCGCGGCGTTCTCCCCCTGCGATTCATCAGGACGATCTCTTCCGTGCCGTCCCCGATTTCGTTGGAGATCCGATAGAGGGTCCGTCCCGGTTCGTTGTGCTCGACGGTAACCGCGCCTGCCACCCAATCCGCTGTTTTTAAAACCGGATCGTGCGGAAGCAACAGGGTCGTGAACTCCTCAACCTGTCCCGGGTCGGGGAGGCCTTGCCAGGCATACCACACCCGCAAAGGATTCGTGCGGGTGGCGCCCGCGCCTTCCTGGGGGAACTCCCTTGCCGTCAACCGGGTTTCCGGCCGGGGCGCGTGGTGAATCAGCAGGTCGCGAACGGGGTTACGAAATGCCTGGGTAAGCTTCTCCCACAAATTGAAGAGGGAGCTGACGTGGCTGTTACTCCAGGTCTCGCCGCGTTCAGGCCCGATATTCTGATGATTGAAAGTCGGGCCCACTCGCGCAAGGAACGGCGCTTCGAATCGGACCGTGTCCCGAACGAGCATCATCCGGTTTTTCACAAACAGGATTCTGCGATCAACTGTCACCGGCAGGTAGTTGTAATTCTCAACGTGCAACTGCACGGCGGTAGCGATTTTTCCCTCGATGAACAGCGGAACCGTTGTGGTCTCGGTTTCCCGTTCGGGCGCGTCCCGGCTCAAGTCCTCGATGTGAAGGCGATTGTGGTTTGCCAGGACCTTGGAAAGACGGCCGACGGGATTGGGAAGGAGAACGGAGGTCTGATCGGCGATACATATGATCGAAGTCGTATCGCCGGGTTGATTGTGGTTCGTAATCGGACAGCACTCGACCATGGCCCACAACCCCCCCGGATCGTTGCCGCTCTTGAGGATGATCTTGTCGGGAATATCCCGCGGGCCGAGTTCAAAACTGTAGATATGCCATCCGATGTCCCGTACCATTCCGGATTCGACGGGCACCAGGTCTTTGCGCATGGTGACCCGGCTGGCCGGATCCGGCTCCTCCTCCTCGATCGAGTCGTCGGCGAGATACCACGCCAGGGCGTAGTACCAGGGCAGGTAATGGTGGATGAACGGGGTCGTCTGCCAGCCGTCGATCCGGTCTTCCGCATACTCGAACAAGCGATGGGCGGCCCACTTGTAGCGTCCGTCCCGGGTGTGAAGCGCCAGCATTTCAAACAGGTAGATATATTTGTGGAACTCCTGGTTCCATCCGGTGGCGTCTCCGAGACTGGGATGCGCGCCCATGGGGTGCATCCAGTCGAGGTTCCGCTCCCAGGTTCTCTTCATGCCGGGACTGTTGAAGATTTCTTCCCGCCCGGACAGGTGGCCGTACATGGACAGGTGCCAGAGCCAGCCGTGCAGGTACCCCCCATCGTTGTAGATTGTATCCTCATGTTGCAACGAGTCCCCCAGGGTCGCGTTGCAGTAGCGTGTCCAGAATTCGGCTTCCTCGACGTCGGGATATTTCAACGCCGCGACACCGCGCGCAACCGCCGGTCCCAGCGCCGCGTGACCGGCCCCGCGGAACCAGGGCTTGTCATCCCAGCCATAGCAACCCCAGCACGATTTATGGGCCCAGGTCACGAGGTGTTCACGAATTTCCGGTTCATCGTCCTCCGTAAGGAGTCCCGTTTCGCGCATCACGTCGGCCATGATGTCGAGCATCTGGATGGAGGTGAAGACGTATTCGCTTCCATCCCGTGCGAATGCCAGGGATGACTTCCAGGCGCGTTTGGCGTACACGGCGTATCGTTCTTCTCCGGTCGCCTTGTAGAGAATGGCGGCGGTCATGCCGCGGGTGTGCGCCCAGGCCCATGCGCGATGGTGTTCCGAGTCGAAATCGATCTCCATCGACTCCTCGAAAAGCTCCCGGGCGCGCGGAAGGTAGTCGTTCTTCGATACGTCCCGCCTCAATATCGGCAGATGGAATTTCCGGTACCTGCTCGGGTCTTCTGTGTAGAAGTGGCTCGGTGCGTCCTCGAGACGTGGAACTTCCGGTGCGACACGTTCGGTTTCGATCTCGATGACAACCGGGGAGCCGTAGGTCCTGTCGCCGCGCAGGATTGCTTCCAGGCTGTAGGTCCCGGCCGCGATGCCTTCTTCCGACAGCGTTGTACGAATCGTCGTTCGCCTGCCTGCCGCGAGACGTAACGGAACCGGCTTCTCCACGACAATATTTCCTGTCGAATCGCGCAGCCGAAGCGAAGCAAGGTCTGCATCGTGGAGGGCATCGGCTGTACCGCCGATTGTCAGCAATTCGGATTCTTTGTGGAATTTCCCGGGAAACAGATCCAGACCAAGACCCTCCCGATCAAGCAATCGAAGTCTGCCCCAATATCCCACCGTCGAACCGCGGTGCGTTTTCCACTGCCGCCATACGAGGTATCCCTGCTGCAACCGTTTTTCCTGCCGGGAATCGTGGTAGGAAACCCTGGAGGCAATGCGGATCACATCACCGGGTTGAAAAGCCCATTCTTCGCGGGAGAAGTCGATCGACGCCTCCAGGTCGTAGCCGTTTTTTGTCTTTCTTGATTTATAGAATTGCCCCGGTGTGCCGGGTTGTTCCCCGCCGGGTTCCTGGAATGTCACCTCAAAGACTCCGTCTTGTACACTGCCTGCGCCGGGCTCGAGGAAGGCAAGGTTCTTGTCCGGAAAGCGGCCCGCCAGAATGCCGGTCCCGCCGGGTTGGAATCGAACTTGCAGATAGCCGAATTGAATGCCCTCGAGTTCACCGGCGGTTACTGATGCCGCTACGTAGAGCGTCCGCCCCGCCCACTGCATGGCAATGCGCGCGCCCAGTCCGGAGTGATCGGATGACTCAGCCTTGCCTGCCGGGACGAGGCTCACCCTGGAGAGATTGACGGCGGTCCCGTCGAGGTCCCACTCCTCCAGGTCTCCGTCGACGCGGATGCCGTCCGCCATCGGCGCCAACAGGGCGAGACCGGGTTCGCCGGTCCAGGTAGAAATAGCAGGCTCGGATGCCGGAACGGTGTTTGCGGCCAACATGAGGAAAACAATAACAGAAGAGCCGGACCCGGCTAATTTATTGATGTTCAATTGCATAGGCTTCATTGAAACGACCTCAATGCATGGTAGTGGCTGAGTCTTGCACGGTAAACTGGTTTCAAGCCAAATTCGCGGCTACCTCACGGAGGTACCCACGGATTTTCTTTAATTCCGATTGCAATCGATTGCAATCGACAGCAATCGACAGCAATCGACAGCAGTCGACAGCAATCGAATGGCGGCCTCGGGCGCAAAAGTGCGCGGGGTGGAGCGTCTGTCCCGACCGCTGCATGGCTCCCCGCCGGGGAGGTGATGACATAATCTGGACTATGCCGGCAGCACTCTGTAAGAGAGACTGCGAACCTTGGGAATTCGGGATGACATTATGACAACTACCTGCCGAACGATTGCCTGGACACTGCTTCTATTTGTGCTGCCGTGCGGGAGTCCGATTGTCACCGCCGACGATAACGCCGCAGGACCCTCCGTCCTGGTCTGCTCGCCGAAAGGGTTGGGGCAGTCCTTCGTGGACCTGGACTGGTTGCGTGAGTTTCAGGAAGCCGGATTTGAGCCTGACTTTCTGGATGCATTCAGTCACATGACCTGGGACCGGATTCGGCAGTACGACGTAATTGTGCTTTTCGGCAGCCCGGGTGACGGGACCGAAATCCCATTTTTCTTCCCGAAATCGGGCAGCCCGGATCGAGACGAATACACTGCGATGGTGGAGCGTTTTCTCGAAGCCGGCGGTGGCGTATTCGCCATGATCTATACCGACAGTGGGGACAAGGACACCCAGGAATTGATCACCCCGTGGGACGCCCGCCTGCCGGTAGAGTTTTACCGGGAGACGGACGAGGAGAAGATCGTGGCGCTACCACGTATGGACACGGTGTTCCTGTCTCTCATCGATCAGATTCAACCCTCGCCGGTTACCAAAGGGGTGAAGAATCTCTGGTGGCCCTACGGCGAGTATTATCACGGGTCGCTCACGGGACCGATTCACGTGTCAGACGATTGGACGGTCATCGTCAAGGGTTCCACGACATCGCATTCCGAACCGGTTGCTACCGACGATCACTTCATCAACACCCGTCAGCATCCCGATCCCTTTGTGCGGGAGGGAGGAGTCCCCGAACCTGACCTCATGGCGATACGTTCCTACAAGAACGGACGTATCCTCCTGTGCGCCCAATCGCCGGGTTTCTCGATGGGGCAGGGAACCCAGTGGCTGTTCGGCCGCCGTTCTCTCTCCAAGGGGTTGAACCGGATCCCATCGGATTACGAGCGGCTCCTTCACAATGCGTTTCGATGGCTCGCGGAACCGGCCATGAAAACCGATGCGGTGGGCGGATTCAGGGCTTCATCAGAGCGTTTCGATTCTCCCAACAAGAATCCCGAAGCGCGCAAAGATCTCGATGGGCCTCTCTGGACGGAGAAGGCTCTGGATCCGAACCTGCCTCCGAAAACGGATCCGGTATTTCGTGGATTGATCGGAGCGCAGACGTCCGCGACCGGCGGGGAAGGGACCGTGGCCGAGTACGCCGCCGCGGCCCGCGAAGCCGGTCTGGATTTCGTGGTTTTTCTGGAGCAGTTCAACGCCCTGACTCCCGAGAAGCTGCGGGAGCTCGGCGAACAGTGCATGGAGCATTCGGACGGGACCTTGCTGCTCCTGCCCGGCTACAGCATCGACTCCAATATCGGCAATCACATGTTTTTCACCGGTCACGACCTTCCATGGCCTGCTTATCCGGGGCTGCTTACGGGACCGGACAACAAACTGCTGAATCTTCAACCGCAGGATGAGAACGGGAAGTACATTCATCTCTCGTTGCTGACCGGTTGGATACTAAGTGAGCATGATCGCTACGGGAAGAACATGGTGGGTTTCTACAACTTCGATTCTCCGACCGGAATGCAGTTGCCCGACATCAAGGACGCGGCAGCGGCGGGTGTTCGATTCTACCGCGACGGAGAACTGGTGGAGGACCTTACGGAGGAGTACCTGACCACCGTCCTTGGAACCTGTCCTCCATCTCCCCTGTCCATCAACATCGTCCGATCGCCGGAGGCGTTGATTCGGGAGGCCGGGTCCGGCAACGCGTTGACGTTCGCGCAGGGGAAATCCCTGGAAACGCTTGTCCGAGACACAATGCATTGGAATGGTCAAAGCGATGCGCTGAACATGTTCAGCTCCGACGGTCCTGTCATTCGATCCTGGCCCGCGTGGCATGGGGCCAACGTGTACGGCAGCGAACCGTTCGTGGCCGATCGCGAGCTGATGGTCTCTGACCTGTACGTCACCTCCGACGTCGGCTTGAAGGAGATCCGCATCATGAACGGTCACAATCTCGTGCGGCGCTACCTACCCGACGGGGCAAAGGAGTTTCGCGAGATCCTGCATCTGCCTGGAGTCGTGCAGACCGTCCTGGTCCTGATTGCGGAAGACGTGAATGGGGGGAAGGCGGTCTCCTTTCCCCGATTCTGTTGGAAGTACGGCTCGCGCGTGGTGGTATACTGTGGCGACCACGTCAACGACTGTGGATACGGGTACCTGGCCCGGGGCACCGGTATGTTCAATGCGCACCGGTACCCCATATTTTCCGGCGGGTTCACCTGGGACGGCGGGCCCATGGGCCTTCGTCCGTTGATACACTTCGGTCACGGTCATCCGCGGATCACCAGCACACCGGATATCGTCGACTATCTCTACAGTGAGGGAGGATGGGCATTCCACAATATCCCGGTGCTCGAGTTCGCGGACGACCAGGCCATCGTTGTGCAGTCCTCCCTGCGCGAGGTATACCACCCCAAGTTGCCCGTGATGAACGCATGGCACGCTTTCGGCCCCAAGATGCCGTCACGCCTGATCGATTCGGAACGGCGCTACCTGGAATTCAATCGGCCGTTGCAAGGGGTTCGCGACACCGGGTGGGCGGCCATCGGGGAGCGGGGTGACGCGGTGGTCGCCAACTTTTCCAACACCATTCGATTCAAGATGATTCAGCGTGTCGATTCTCTCGTCCTGCTTCGATCCAACTGGTATAACTCGCGGCAGGGAATGCTGGTGGTGGACAGCGGAGGTTCGAAGCCGATTGTTCATGACCTGCAGGAGAGCACCAGGCCCATCACGGAGCGTGTCGAGACCGGGCGCTGGTTTGGATTCTGCTCCGAGGAGACGTTTAACGGTGTCCTGTTCGTCAATCGGGGCGAGCCGGTGTTCGTGCACGTGGACTATAAAGACGATGCGTCATTCCGGGGAAGAGTCACCGCGGACCTGGTGGGGCAGATTCTCGAAGAAGGCGACAGCCGGCACTACGAGTTATTCAGCGTTAACGAATCGATCGACATGGAGGATCGAGGGCCGGGGAGATTCAAGCGGGTGGTCAAGTATCTTGATCGCCCGGACGGGTTGAAACTCGTGCGCGGTACGCGGGAGGAGAGCGCGGGAATGTTCGAGGTGAATTCGGGCACGGCGGATTCTCCGGTCGAAATCATAGTGCCGAAACCGAAGAAGCGTCTCGGGCTGACGATCCCGGTCCGGATTTCCGGGTTCAACCCGCGATGGAGTACGGGGCTTTTGCAAGTGAAGGGTCACAGCACCGGCTATTATACGAATGGCGAGAACGTATATTCCGCGCTGGGATTCGATCTGGATGGCCGCGTGCACGCGGCGCTGTATCCGGATTACGGAGAGTTTACGCACATCGTCGTCGGCCATCCGGTGGTCTGTGATCAGCCGGAGTTATTTATCGAAGCCATGCCGCGGACTGGACCGGATGGGGAGTATGTGTGGCATGTCGCGGTGAATAATCCGATGGATGAAGAGATCACGGCGAAGTTTCGGCAATCGGCACAACTGCCCGGACTGGAATTTGTAGAGCAGGAGCACGCGGTGCCCGCGGGCGGGCACCTGGTGCTGCAGAAGTAGCCGGACCCCACCGGGCCTGCCCCGGTGGTGAACTGGTTTGAAAACTAGACCGTCTGCCAATCCAGCCAGACCCCACCGGGCCCGCCCCGGTGGTGAACCGGTTTGAAAACTAGACTGCCTGCCAATCCAACCAGACCCCACCAGGCTCGGCCCGGTGGTGAACTGGTTTGAAAACTAGACCACCTGCCAATCCAACCAGACTCCACCGGGCCTGCCCCGGTGGTGAATCGGTTTGAAAACTAGACTGCCTGCCAATCCAACCAGACCCCACCGGGCCTGCCCCGGTGGTGAATCGGTTTGAAAACTAGACCACCTGCCAATCCAACCAG
>Ga0315336_1004782_pt1 | contig 15581 bp, 10 predicted proteins | sample ASW5metaG_FD_204512 | JGI IMG/M metagenome (GOLD analysis project Ga0315336, IMG submission 204512) | Ammonia-oxidizing marine archaeal communities from Monterey Bay, California, United States - ASW #5 | ecosystem: Environmental > Aquatic > Marine > Intertidal zone | place: USA: California...
TTCGATTGTACTTGGCCCGACGCGCGCCCATGCCCGACAAATCATCGCTAACCCCAAGACTGCGCTGGAGTTTGGCATCCATGGCCTGGGCTCTTTCCTTAAGGCCGCGCACCCGGTCGCGCACCGTGGGGCCAGTGGGTTCCGCCACCGGCGCCGATTTCACGAAGGCCGGCCGTTTACCAATCTCTTCCGTCACCATTTTGTGGAATTCGGGGCTGAATCGGTTTTTCATTTGCTTCAGTAGGGCTTGACGCTCCAATTCCGGCATGTTCCGGGTCAGGATCGAAATGTCTTTGGCGGCATTTGCCGCATTGAATGTCTTCGGATTTCGCTCCGCTGCTTCGGCGATGCTTTCTGACAGTTGCCGCAGCGCTTTGTTGAGCGACGTCTCACTCATGGAGTGCGCATGTTCGATGACGCCATAATTCGAACGGGCCCGCTTCGATCCGCGTTGGGCCAGCGAAGGACCAGCGTTCGGGTCCAGAGCCGGCAGACCTTCCTGCGCGCGCAGATTCTTGATCGTTGCCTCAATGCGCGAGATGTACTTCTGCTCCTGTGCCATTAAAATCTTGAGCCGAGAGTTTAAATCCGTGTTCGATTCGATGGCACGGCGATTGGCCGTCATTTTCTCAATCAACGCCGCCTTTTTTGCCTGAAGATCTTTCATTTCTTGAGCGTATTCGGTGAAATGTTCGGGACGCAGAATTTCCGGCGCGGCGCCCGCCGGCGTTGTTCCCTCAGCGATCGCCTCTTTCAGTTTTTGGTTGGAGCGAACAATCCTTTCGTAATCAGCGGCCAGACGGCGCTTGTAGGCGTCGTTATTCATCTTCGAGATTCTTTTAAACTGTGCCTCGGACATTTCGCTAGGGTCGGCCATGAAATCCGTATCCAGACTATTGTGCCAGTCGTTGCGGGCACCGTCGGACAAGCCGTGCCGTTCGAGATATCCATTGATCCGCCGATTGTAGGATTGCTGCATCTTGGCGATCTGCGCTTCGCTTTTGACTTTGGTGATGTAATCGGAATCGGTCCCGGGGCTGTATTTTTTGGAAGTTCGGGTTTGAACGGTGAACTCCGCGCCCGCATCGGCCGCCGCGTGTTTTGCGATATTCTGATTGATTATCGAAAAGTCGCTTTGTGTTCTTTGATACTGGACATCCGACAGCCAGCCATTCATCGCGGCCCGGTTAATGGCAGCGTTATTCTTGTACAACACAGCGCGGTCGTAGGGGGTTGCCTTGCCACCGACCAGCTTATCCATCGACTTCATAATGTCGACAAAGTTCGCCTCTGCAGCGAAGGACGACGGCAGCGCGAAAAAACACAGTACTGCGCATACCGATAAAAATGTTGAAATCGGTCGGTGACACTCAACCCCTAGGCGCTTCGCGATACTGCGCACGACCTGTCCTCCGACTGAGCTCAATTATAGCGGAAATAACCGGGACGAGTCTTTATGAAGGGCTAGGCGAACGGGTCTCGTGGAATAGGCCAAACCGAACTCCAATTTACTTTGAAGATAGCGCCGGCCGGACCGGTCCTTTGAGCCAACTTCCTCCAGCATGTCCGTTATGGGTCAAAAGCGGGCTCTGCGAGTCCCGACGCCGATGTCCGGTGTTGGGGGTAAAGCAGACATAAATTGACAGGCCGGATCCGTCTGATCATTCCCTGTTCCGGCAGTGTCAGAGCAAAATTTCTAGAGCGCTGCAAGCACGTCCTCGGATGAGAAATCCGTACTGCTATTTCAAGACATCGCCTGAAGTCATCCGCTTGGCAGTGATGATTTATGTCCGTTTTCCCCTGTCGCTACTGCAGGTCGAAGATCTGCTCCACGAGAGGGGCATCGACATCAGTTATGAAACCGTACGTGCTTGGTGAAACTCACTATCTCTGGCGAGCCGTCGACCACGAGGGCGAAGTGCTTGAATCGTTCGTCACTAGGAAGTGAGATTGTAAGGCGGCACTCAGGATTTTGAAGAAGGCGATGAAACGATATGGCCAACCAGAAGTGGTGGTGACGGACCGGCTTCGGTCGTACCGCGCGGCGATGAATAACATCGGAAACGCTGAATGCCAGGAGACAGAGCGGTTAACGTGACAATGCTCGGAATTTTCGTGCGCCTAGTCAGTTAATGTGTCAATGCCCGGTCACGCTCTGTTAACGTGACAAAGCCGTCTTGAGTGAATTGCGACCGCCGAGCAAAAATATGGCGGACCAGGGCTATTTCTGATTGGAAATACTGCGCGGATTGAAGTGTCGAATAACGAAAAATTTGATTGCGTCCATGCCCTCGGGCTATTGCATCATTTGGACGACGATGAAGTTCACCAAAATACAGAAGGCGCGCATCCCTTGCAGCCATTATATTTTTGAGTGTGAAGCCGGATGACCACCACGATTTTGACCCAAGATAGCGTAGAGTTCATTTTGACGGCTGATGTGGATTGGGCGTCGGAATATTGCATCGACCAGTTTCTTGATCTGTGTGCCGAGTTCGGCATTTGCCCCACTATCTTCGTTACCCACCAAAGCGACCGGCTGAAAAGAGCATTTGAAAACGGTGAGGCTGAAGCCGGTATTCATCCAAATTTTTGTGAAGGCTCGTCCCATGGTACGGCCATTAGCGAGGTGATTTCCTCCGTAATGGGAATGGTGCCATCAGCGCGCATCTGCCGAAGCCATCGCTTTCGCGACGGTAGCGATATTGAAATGGCACTTGTTGACGCGGGCATAGAGGCTGACAGTAACGAAGTGCGGTACCTGGCACCAAATCTTGTGGCCTATGACATTTGGACGGGATTAGTGCGCTTTCCCGTTTTCTTCGAGGACGACGTACATTGGCAGAAAGGTGGTAGTTGGGACTTTACAGATTATGAAGAACAATTTTTCGAACCCGGCCTGAAAGTACTAAATTTTCACCCCTTTATATTTGCTCTCAACCTGGCTGATGATGCTGGTTACCTTGAACATCGCAAACATATCGGAACCCTGACCGAGGCAGCGGCAAAATCCCTCTCCAACACAGGTGCAGGTGCGGCTTCATTTCTAAGGCAGATATTGGCGGCCGCAAAAAGCCGTGGGGCCCAATTCACCACTGTGGGTGCTGCCCTTGACCGGTATCTAGAAAGTGGAAAGTCATGTTAGGCCGGGACAACCCCGGTGTTTCTTCACCCGCGGCTCAATGCCTGAACAAAATCGAGTGGCAGCGCACGCTTTTTGCCGAAACGGCACGGCGAATGGATATTCTGGCCCTCGACAAACCTGGCTGGCCGCTTGAAACAGTCAAGGTCCGGGTTCACCGCAATCACGGGTTTGAGTTGATTGAAAATGTGGTTCATCCATTTGCGGCCTTCTCCGGACTTCAAGTCGACTTCAATATTGGCGATTACGATGACAGTCTCGCCTTTAGTGGTGCGGGGGAAGCGGATGTGGAAATAATCTGGCTGGAATTTTCCCGCTACGATATGGCTCAAGATGTGTCCACGATGGCAAACTGGTTTCTAGAAAGAATTTCTGCTTTGCGCGCTCGAACGGCAGCTCCCTTATTGATCGCAGACTGGGCGGGCGCTGATGACCCTTCTCTTGCCCAAGACTTCAACCGGCGGCTCGGCAGTGGGTTAGAGAATATTCCAGGTGTCTATTTGTGTCCGCTTGCGGGCATCGCGGAGCCAATGGGGGACTATTTTGTTGACCTCAGGGCGGAAAAATTTAGTGGTACGCGTTTGAGCGATCGGGCAGCCATGGAAGTCGCTCGGCATCTCGGCCTTCAATGGCTGCCGGCTGTCTTGCGTCCTGGCCTCAAGGCCATCGCCGTTGATTTAGACAACACGCTTTATGACGGTGTGCTGGGGGAGGAAGGTGCGGACAAATTGGACCTAACCGCGGGCCACACTGTGCTTCAGAAGCGCCTTCTGACGCTACGTGACAAGGGTCTTTTTCTAGCGGTGGTTTCTCGAAATCAATTGGCGGACGCCGAGAAGCTGTTTGAAACCCGCACGGACTTTCCTTTGAAGCGGGATGATTTTTCGGCCTTTGAAGTGAATTGGGGAAGCAAGGCGGAAAGTGTTGGGCGTGCTGCGGCAGCGCTACGGATTGGCATCGACTCTATTCTCTTTGTCGATGACAACCCGGGAGAGCTAGCCGAAGTCGCCAGCGCTTTCCCTGCCGTTCACACGCTCTATGCTGAAGAGAACGCAGACGATACGGCTCGGGCCCTGATGATGTATCCCGGTATTTTCCGCTGGCGCGTTGGGGATGACGATATCAAAAGGGTACAGGATCTTGCCGCCACTACTCTGCGCGAAATAGAGGCCTCGATTGTCGGCGAGGCGACAGACCCTCTTGCCTATCTAGGGGAGTTGGATACCCGCTTGGCCTTTTCGTTCAATGACACCAGACATCTTTCGCGCCTCGCCGAACTTTCCCAGAAAACAAATCAATTTAACCTGAGCCTCACCCGCATCGCGGAATTGGAGATGGAAAAACTAATCAACGCCCCGGATGTGGCGGTGGTTGGTGTTGAGTTGAATGACAAGCTTTCGGCAAGCGGTATTATCGGGATGCTGGTGGTGCGCATAAGGGAAGGTATGGCCGAGGTCGAAGAGATTTGTATCAGTTGCCGCGCCCTCGGCCGGCGGCTCGAGGATCTGATGATTAGCGAGGCCTTATGTCGTGCAGGGCAGAGCCTCGGCGGTATTTCCAAGGTTACATTCCACTACGACATTGGCCCTCGCAATCGGCCTGCAGTCGACTGGTTAGAGCACTATTCCGGCGAGCCTACGGGATCGAAGGCAGGGCGGATTGACTTGGATTGGAATGAAAAATATGCGCAAAATCTAATTGGCACCTATCCTGTAACAATCACCTGGGCGGAATAGGTCGGCCAGAATAAGTTTCGAAGAAAAGGCAACTGAAAAAGTGGTCAGTGTCAAAGAAAAGTAATTTGTGGGCGTTAATCGCATCTCGTAGCCTCCGGAAATGAATCACTCTTTCCGATACTTCAAAGGCTAGCCTAAAAGTGATCCGTCCGCATTGGTGATGTACATTCGGTTTCCGCTCCCAAGCGGTACCATCCAGAGGATAAGCTTTGGCCCAAAAAACCACGGGATTATACGGGATACTGAGCTTTTCCCGGGCCTACACTATGGTGCAGAAGACGCTGGGGAGCACGCGCGCGCATAAATTATTGGTTAAGGATTACATCCGACCCCGATCAAATATGAGTGTGCTGGATATCGGTTGTGGCCCTGCGGACGTTCTCGAATATTTTTCCGTCGACCGCTACATCGGCATTGATCTCAATCCGGCGTATGTTGCCACCGCCGAACGCCGATTCGGCGACAAGGGAAAATTTCTGGTGGGTGACGCAGCGGGGATAGAAGTCTCGGAAAGTGAAAAATTCGATCGCGTTCTTGCACTCGGGTTGCTGCATCATTTGGACGACGATGAAGTTCGAATTCTGGCCAAAAGCGCCCGGCGCTTACTGGCCGCGGGCGGAAAGTTCGTCTCGGCCGATCCTTGCTATATTCCGGGGCAAAATCCCTTGGCCCGTTACCTGATCTCCAAGGACAAGGGCCGGAGTATTAGAGCCCTGGAGGCGTATAGGGAGCTTCTCAGCCCCTATTTTCCCAAGGTTACATCTTCGCTCCGCGACGACTTTCTGCGCGTTCCCTACAACCACTGTATTTTTGAGTGCGAGATCGAATGACGGCCTCAAAGCTAACTGGCGTGAACTCGACGCAACGGGGGCGTCATTATTGGCATGATTGTCGTGCGCACCAGAAATGGGTTGGCCGGGGTCGATGAGGTCTGTGTCTGTTGATGCGCTCTCGGATGGCTGGAATGCTTTGCCGGGAACCCAGCGAGACCTGCGACGGGTCAGGTTGACGCTGCCTGGAATGAAGAGTATGTGCAAAACAGGGTCGCTGCCTATCCCGTGGGGATAACTTGGGTGGTATAGTTTCACCAGATTAAGTTTGGGCGAAAAGGCAATTGATATATATGACATCGAAAGTTGAAACTGCGGTCTGTGAGGCATTCAGAGTTATTCTCGATCTGCCCCCTGATCCAGGCCAGAATGTTTTACGGAAAGAATCACCGATATGGGATTCACTCAAGCATATGGAAATTATTTTCGCTGTCGAAGCCAGACTAGGCATTCAGTTCAGCGAAGAAGAAATGGGAGCGATTGACTCCAAAGACCATATAGTGCGCTTGGCGGTGGCCCACCTTGAATCATGATATCTTTCTATACGGTTTTGCCTTTGGTCTGCGGCCGGTGGAACTCGCCGATGCCGAGTACATGATCGAAATTCGCACCAAGCCGGAACTGACTGAATTTCTTCCGCCCCTGTGTACGGACCCAGAGGCGCAGCGCGCGTACCTAACCGACTATTTTGAGCGCGATGGAGATTATTACTTTGTGGTAGAGCGCATCAGCAACAACCACCTGGAAGGCAACATCGCCGTCTATGATGTGGACACAGAAAAGAATTGTGCTGAATGGGGTCGATGGATTTTGGATGTCGGCTCCCGGGCGGCGATCGAGGGTGCTTGGCTTATTTATCGTGTTGCGTTCGAGATACTCGAGCTTGAGTTTGTGTACTGCCGCACGAACGTGGAGAACACGCGCACCTTGTCTTTTCACGATTCTTGCGGCCTCGACCGCGACCAGATCTTGCCCAATTTTATTGAGCTTAATGGCAAGCTTTGTGACGCCGTAGAGCATCGATTGACCCGAGAAAAGTGGCCGTCAGTAGACGCTGACCTGAGAGCAAAATCTGAATTGGTTTCCAAGGTTCTTTCGAGAGGAGCGTGACTTGTCCCTGGAAGGCCTCGAATTTCATCATATTGGATGGGCATGCACGTCCATAGAGCGCGAGGCGGCGCCACTTAAGGAGTTGGGTTATCAGTCGGAAGGCGGGCCCTTCTTGGATGAAACCCAGGGTGTGCGCGGCCAGTTTTATGTGAACGGTGGCCCCAGGCTCGAGCTTTTGGAGCCATTGGAGGGGTCAGGAACACTAGCACCCTGGCTGTCTAGTGGCGTGAAAATGTATCATCTGGCTTATGTGACGGATGATATTGACGCCAGTCTCGACGGCCTCCGAGCCCAGCGGGGGCGGGTCACGGTTCAGCCTATTGCGGCCCAGGCCTTTGGCGGGAGATTAATCGCTTTTGTGATGATGCCCAACATGACTCTCATAGAATTGATAAATCGAAACTAAAAAGATTGCGCGGATTTTTGACCATGGAAGAAAATTGCCCCGGAATATTCTATAGGCAGATCCAATCCCAAATTAAATAGCCCCCGTAATTGTTCGTCCGAGCAACTGGTGAGTTGGCTGTTCGGGAGAGCTTTTGAAATCATCCCCTGCTGTTCGATGATTTGAAACCCTGCCTTTTGCATAAGTTCTTCCATGTCTAAGTGGGTCATCACCCGCTTGTGGCCCATTCGACGGTCCGTGTCGCCGAGGGTTCCAGGATCGCTAAATAGACCCATAGCTACACCTAATCGACGGTGCAGACTGAGTGCGTGAGGAACAACCGTGGCTATTCTTCCTCCAGGTTTGAGCCAGTCTTCGAAGGCTTTGTCCAAAATGGCACTGACATCGTCCACATGTTCCAAGACATACGTGGCGAAAACCACGTCGAATCTACTCTCGGGAACATAGTCCTCAAAATAGGTTTCTACCGTGTACCAGTTGGGGTCATCGCACTCTGCTTCTCGGGCACGAATTAATTCCTTCGATGCGTCCAAAGTGGTTACGGATTCAAATTGCTCCAAAAGCCGGGGTGTCCAAACAAAATCACCAACACCGAGTTCAAGGGCATGGCCACGACCCATTCGTGGAATTACGTAATCCGCGACGAATTCGTTCAGTCGCTGGTCAACCCGCCGATCTGGTGCGGGGTCAAGATACTCGCTCTTGATTAGATCAAGTTCTTGGGCTGGACTATCTTCTGTCATTGCCGGTATCGCTCTGTATTGGGGCCCATGGGCGAGTGTTTGCTTCATACTAGAGCATTTTTCCGCCGCGCTACACCGAAATCCCTTAGAGCAGCACTTGGCAAAGCCCTGAAATAAAGGCATCTTTCGCTGATTCGAACCGGTTTCCATAGCAATTTTATATGACCAGACTCAAAGCCCCTGCAATTCCCCTACTTAAGGTGGGCCTTCGGCTGATTGTCAGCGCAGGAGCGCTTTACGCTGTGCTGCGCAACGTCCAAATCGAGCATATGGTCGAAAATTTTAGCGGACTTTCACCATTGCCGGTAATTGCCGCCGTGGGGGTACTCCTGTCAACTTGGCCGTTAGCGATATGGCGAGCACAACTTATGTTGCCTGAGCAGTTAGTCGATCGCTGGCGGGTTGCACTTGATTCCTACGCCATTGGCGCACTGGGAAATTTTCTGGCTCCCATGCGCGGGGGCGATTTGGTTCGCTGCTATATCGTTTCCAGCCGATCGAGCAACATCTCCTTTTCAGCAGCCCTGGGGACAGTGGTTATGGAAAAGATTTTCGATCTCGTGACTGTCGTCCTCATTGTCGGTGCTTGGAGTTTAGTCGCAATAGTGCCAGCGTGGGTATCAACCGCAATATTGGCACTCGGCTGTGTTCTTCTTGTCGGTCTTTTACTTTTCTTTTTTTCTGACCGGATAACGAAATTAGCGGGGACGTACACTACGATCGGATTTGGCAGTGCGCTCTTGTCGAAGCTTACGACACTATCAGATGAGTTCCGCCTCGGCGTAAAGGGAGCCCGCAAGAGGGGAACGCTCGCCATGGTCGTCATCCAAACTCTGATTCTGCAGATTTTGGGCGGTGCTTTCTTTTATGTTCTCGGTGCTTCTCTCGGAGTGGAAATTGGCTTTCTCGAAAGTCTAGTCGTCTCAGCCCTTGCTGGGCTCGCTTTTGCAGTTCCGGCTGCCCCCGGAGCCATCGGCACATATGAGTTTGCGGTCGTCTTCGGGCTGAATATTTTTGGATTTGATGATGGGAGTGCCTTGGCTTTCGCTATTTCCGCACACTCAGCCGTTCTGGTAATGGGTGCGCTTATTGGCGGTCTGGCCGCAACGGCTTATCCCGGGGGGTTCAAAGCAGCCACTCGTGGCCCTTATTCAAATCGCCCTAAGTGATGGCTATGTATTCCACCAAGCGTTTAGTTATTGTTTGGTTTCTGACGGCGCAGCCGAAGATTTCATATTACGGGCAGCTTCAGCGGCATCGCTCTTTTGGGTAAACAGAAAGATCATCTTTTCACCTTCGATCTCGAGACTCGATCTCGGCACCATATGGGTCAGGACATAATTTTCGAGAGGATCCTCCAGTGTAGGATCGGCGTTAACTCCGGCAAGTCGATATTGCCCGCCCTCCTTGCGGGGTGGAATGAAAAACGGTGAACGTCTGAACCAAAAGGCGATAGTTGGTTCTCGGTCATCCCTTATCATCTGCTCGATCGCTTCTTTCTTGAGCAAGGCAGATCCTATATAGCCGATCCAGGAGTGGTTTAGGGCGGGTCTGCGTTCAATAATCATGTGACCCATTGGGGCTCTCGCAAAAACCAGCGCGAAGTCCCCCGGTTCGGAAAAGTTCTCGGCCTGCTGTCTCATCCAATCGTGGGCGCCCTTGTACACAACATTTGTATGTATGCCTCGAGCGAACCCGTCATTGATGACGTTGTCTAGAAGGTGCGGGGACAGGTCAAAATAGGTGAAATACCAATCCGCTTTAGCGAGGTGGAAATAGAAGGGTGTCAACACACAGGCAATTGTTATGCCTTTGATCAGGGTTGAATACTGACCCATTAAATAAATGACCAGGGCCCCTGCGGCGACTCCCATGGGGATACCTGCGTGATTGAAGGTCAAAACTCCCATTCCGGAGAAGGTTGCGAAAATGGCCATATAGGGCGCAGAGCAAATCGCTATCACAAGGGCAATCGATAATTCAGAGTCTGGCCGCGCCGGGCCGTCATCAATTATTCTGGGGGCGCGGTATCCGACGCCCAGAATGACAATGATCGCCACAACCCAAAACGCACCCATCCACATGGGCCGAGAAAACCATCCGTTCCAGTAACCAGGTACGGTACCCAACAAATTGGTCTGAATAATGAAAAAGACACTCAGGCTAAAAGCTGCTGTGGAAACAACGAGCACCACCGAATTTTTGATGCGTGTAAGATACAAGGCCGTCGCGACGATCACCCCGCTGTAAATGAAATACGGAATTGAACGGATGGCCGCGCCGTTGGAGGCTCTTGACTCGTCTAAGTAGCGAATAACGTCGTTTAGAGTCGAAAAAAATTCGGATCTGAACACAATGAAAACCAGAAGCCAGAGTACTCCTACAGGCAAAAGCGTAATTACTAAATCCCGCAAGTTGTACGGCGGAATTGTTCCGGGGAATATTTTTTTCTGCATACCCCAATAGAGGACAGGTGCTACTGCCGCAGCAGACAAAGGCAGAACCGAAAATCCTATAAAGAATAAAAACACACCGGACCCACCCAGCCATAAAAGCCGGGAAAGACTGCCTTCGCTTTGACGAAGGGCAAAGAGAAAACATGTAACAAAGAGAGTGAAGAAAAAATGGGGATAGGTGTAATAAGACATGTTTGAGCTCATGCCAATCATGTCTAGGCCGGTAAAGGCCACGACAGACAAAACCAGTGGCAATGACCAGTATCCACCCAACCATTTCGCTGCGGACCAGGCCATTGCGGCCGCAGCAAAAATCGATGCGACAAACTGCAATTCACGGAATTGGAGTAACGTTATGTCAGGAAACAGGCTGAAAATCCAACCATTGAATACGGTGTACATGGTAAGGATGTTTACGGATGCGTCAGGAAATAGCCGGTCTCCGTTCGCGAGCCGCCAGCCATCGACCATGTACATGCCTTCGTCTATGAAGTTGAAGCCATAGGCAAGCTTATTCCAGCCTAAAACCCCCAGAGCTCCGCATAGACTCAAGCCCACGGTCAACACTACCAACCGTTGAATTTCTTCAGACATTCCTGAGGTCACAGTTATTTCCTATTTGAACAATTTTCGTTCCAACTACAAAAATATGGCATTGTCTCGTTAACAGGAAGTGGACATGCAATCCTCTGTCGGTCGGTTGTCACGCAGCTACGCTCTCTGTTTCCCACGCGTCAAATGCGCCGCGTCGAAACTGTTTTTAGGTAGCTCGATGGGCCTGTCAAATTAACTCTCTATTGCGCGGGCGTCAGGCTGATACGATCGGCGAATGCGGAAACTTCTGAAGAAACATGGATGCACGCCAACTAGGATCGTGACTGATAAACTTAGATCCTATCAGGTTGCACTTTGCACCCTCGGACTGACAGCGGAGCACGTTGACGATAAAGGTGCGAACAATCGGGCCGAAAATGCACATCAGCCGTTCCGGCGACGAGAGCGAGCGATGGCGAATTTTAGGAACACGAAGTCACTACAGAAATTCGTCTCCGTCCACGCTCCAATCCATAACCACTTCAACCAAGTCCGCCACCTGGGAAGCCGAGAAAATTTTAAGACCTACCGATCTGCCGCCCTGGTTGAGTGGCATCAGTTTGCAGCCAGAGGTCTATTGATTGAGGAGTTTTGCCAACTGGCTCGCTTTCCTCCGACAACGCAACTTGACCGGCTGCTTACGTGAATTAATTCACCTTAATTTTCAGTGTTTTACTATGCTCTGGTGACAAAAATCACTAACCTCCGAAGTGAAATCTACTGCGGAGTGAAGGGGAGAAGAGTTTATGTGGCGTGTGGGAGTTGACGTTGGTGGCACGTTCACTGACTTGTTTGCATGGGAAGATAAGACTGGGAAGCGAGTCACTGCGAAAGTTTTGACCACTAAAAGTGATCGGTCGGAGGGTGTTATACAGGCAATCGAAGCCGCCCAAATACCGTTTAAGGAAATTTCCCACCTTATTCACGGCACCACCGCCGCTACAAACGCACTTCTGGAGCGCTCGTACCCGGATGCGGCCTTGATCACAACTGATGGCTTCCGCGACACCATTGAGATTGGCCGCCAGCACCGGAAACACCTCTATGATCCCTACCAGACCAAGCCTCAGCCGATTATCCGGCGCCGGCATCGTTACACTATTCCTGAGCGCATGAACGGGGATGGTGAGGTGGAACGTCCCCTTGATCAGGAAGCGGCTGCCGAAGTGGTCGAAAAGATCGCGGCCACAGGCATCAAATCGATCGCCATCGCCTTTATCAACGCCTACGTGAACGATGCCCACGAGCGCGAGATGCAAGAGATAGTGCGCGCACGCATCCCTGATGCTCATGTTGTCCTTTCGGGCGAAACCCGGCCGGTATTCAGGGAGCACGGCCGCTTCTCAACGACGGCTATTCGTGCAGCCCTCATGCCGGTCATGGTCGAGTTTTTTGACCGGTTACGTGAACGTCTGAAAGAGAATGGCTTCGTCGGTGCGCTGATGATCCTCAAAAGCAGCGGCGGTGTAGCTGGTGTCGACTTGGCAAAACAACACCCCGAAGAGCTTCTGGAGTCGGGGCCTGCGGGCGGTGTCGCCTACGCTGCTTATCTCAGCCAGTTGACTGACTACCCCAATTTTATCCACACGGATATGGGTGGCACCAGTTTTGATGCATCGATCGTCGAAGGCGGCAAAGGCCTGATCACTCGCGACTACGAATTGGAATGGGAAATACCTGTCATCGTCCCCATGCTCGACATTCACAGTGTCGGCGCGGGCGGCGGCAGTATTGGCTGGGTCGACGAGGGTGGGTCATTGCGTGTCGGGCCGCGCAGCGCGGGATCGGAACCCGGTCCTGCTTGCTATGGCCGTGGCGGGACGGACGCGACAATTACCGACGCCAATTTGCTGCTGGGTAGGTTGGAGCCTTCACTTGGCGGCAAGATAGAAATGGATAGGGGGGCGGCCGAAAAAGCGATCGAAAATCTTGCCAAACAAATCGGGCTCGGCACCTTGGAAACTGCGGAGGGCATGATAAGGATCGGCTGCGAGAATATGGCCCAGGCCGTCAAAATGGTGTTGGTTGCCCGCGGTCGGGATCCGCGTGACTTTGTGTTGGCAAGTTTCGGCGGCGCAGGCGCTATGCACGCGGCGTTTGTTGCGGAAGCGATGAACATCCCGAAAATGATCGTCCCCGCCTATGCAGGTGTTGCGTCAGCCTTTGGTGCCACCGCCATGGATTTGCGCCAGGACGTTGAGGCTTTCATGTACGCGCCGCTCGACACCCTAGATTTGTCCGAGGTCAATGGGACATTTGACCGCCTTGAAAAAAGTGCCAAGGACCTTTTGGCTGAAGACGGTGTGACGGCAAAAGACGTGACTATTACTCGATCGGCGCAGATGCGCTACGTCGGCCAAACCTACGAAGTAGAAACCCCCGTGCCGGAAGGCATTTTTACCGAGGCGACGCTGCCCAAGTTGGCAGCCAATTTTGATGAACAGCACCGTTTGGAACACGGCGTCAGTTCGAGCGATTTTCAACCAGCTCTAGTGTCCCTGTCTGTGACCGCGACCGGGGCGACGGTTTCGCCGCCTCTTATGGACCGCGCTGAAGGCTCGTCTAAGGAATTGGTGAAAGGCACCCGGCAAGCTTATTTTGCCGGCCAATGGATGGAAACAAAGGTCTTCAGCGGAGAAGCCTTATCCAGTGGTGACAAAATCGCTGGACCGGCCATTGTCGAGTATAATGATGCGTGCGCGGTTCTGCCGCCAACGACAAGCGCTTCCGTGGACGATATGCAAAACCTCGTAATCGAACTAAGTAGCTAGCACTTGCCGAGGAGAGAACAATGACGATCAAAAGCCAGGGCAGTCTCGATCCCGTCACTTTTGAAGTGCTGAGAAGCCTGTTCGAGTATTCGTGTGAGCGAATGACTGATGTGTTGAAGCGCTCTTCCTTCTCGCCCATCCTCGCGGACATGTTGGACTTCTCCAACGCCGTCTATGACGCGGACTTGCAACTCCTAAGTCAGGCAGCAAATTGCCCGGTTCACCTGGCCGCTATGAAGTTCAGCGCGGAAGCGATCATCAAGAAGTTTAGCTTTGACACACTGCAAGAAGGGGACGTGTACATCGTGAACGACCCCTACCAGGGCGGTACTCATATTCCCGACATGACGTTTGTGCTGCCAATATTTTTCGATGGCGAACTTCTCGGTTTCGCGGTTAGCCGAGGCCATTGGATGGACTTGGGCGGCGGTGCCGCGGGTGGTCAATCCTATGGCACCCACATCGCGGCCGAGGGTCTTCGGCTACCGCCGACGAAGCTCTATTCAAACTACGAGCCGAACGATGATATTGTCGACATCATCATGAATAACACCCGTACGCCGCACTATGTCAAAGGGGACATGCAGGCTCATTTCGGTGCTCTGTTGGCCGCAGAAGGGGAGCTTCAACGGGCGGCTGAACGCTATGGCATTGACGTTCTACGCGTGGCGATGAAAGAGCTTCAGGGCTACACCGAGCGGATCATACGGAAGAGCATTGAAGACATTCCAAACGGCGAATATATGGCCGAGGACTATGCCGATTCAGACGGTTTTCGAGACAAAATCAAAATTAAACTGAAACTGATTGTCAAAGATTCGGAGATCGTGGTCGATTTCGAAGGCTCCGATCCACAATGCGAGGGCGCGATCAATTCTCCGTTTGCAAATACGGCGTCCGCTGTTTTCTACTCGCTGCAATTCTTTTTGTCCCCGGACGCACCGCAAAATCAGGGCATGTTCAATCCCATCTCAATTAGGTTGCCCGAGGACTGTTGGCTGAATGCCAAGTGGCCGGCACCAACAATTGGCTGCACCACATTGACATCTAGCAAGATCACCAGCGCCCTGTGGCAAGCCTTGGCTCAGGCGATTCCCGAGCGGGTGACTGGCTCGACCTACGCCGAGTGCAATTGGTTTGTTGCGTCAGTACGTGACCGTTTCGGCAATTCTAATGTGTTTTCGGAGCTGCCAGCAGGCGGTTGGGGCGGCACGCCTTATGGTGACGGCATGAATGTGACCCAGGATCCTTTGGGCAATTGCATGAACATGCCCGCCGAGACAGCTGAACTTTTGTTTCCAATTGCTTATGAGTCTTTCGAATTCCGGAAGGATTCCGCAGGCAGTGGCCGGCATCGAGGTGGTGTTGGCGCGATCTTCAAAGTGCGTTTCAAGGGCGATGGCGAGCTGAGCATGGAATCGTCCCGCACCATGGAAGGCAGTCCTGGGGTAAACACACCGTTCCGTAGCGCGGTTCAGCGGCAAACCAAAATTCATAACGACGGTAAAGCCGAGGTCGTCGGCGGTCTGACCCCCAATGGCGACTGGAAAAATCCCCTGCTGTCCGGGGTTCGGTTCGCGCCCGGGGAAACTTTCATGTTTGAAAGTACCGGCGGTGGCGGTTGGGGCAACCCGTTCGAGCGGCCAGTGGAAGACGTTCTGGACGATGTGTTGGACGACTTGGTGTCAATCGAGGCCGCGCGTGATCAGTATGGTGTTGTGATTGATCCGGACTCTCTGGCCGTCGACAAAACCGCGACCAATAAGCGCAGGGCTGCGGGTATTCCTGGTCCT
>Ga0315336_1004783_pt1 | contig 15580 bp, 12 predicted proteins | sample ASW5metaG_FD_204512 | JGI IMG/M metagenome (GOLD analysis project Ga0315336, IMG submission 204512) | Ammonia-oxidizing marine archaeal communities from Monterey Bay, California, United States - ASW #5 | ecosystem: Environmental > Aquatic > Marine > Intertidal zone | place: USA: California...
TCACCCATGTGGCAGAAGGTGGCTATGGTTAATCCTATCCTGTACATGGTTAACGCGTTTCGTTATGGGATGTTGGGCAGCTCCGATATCCCCATTGGCCTGGCTTATACGATCATTGTGTCTGCACTGATCATTTTTTATGCTACAGCATTGCTCTTATTGCGGCACGGCACTGGCATTAGGTCGTGAAATGTGTGGCCGGTATGCCTTTCCCTCCTCATCTAACGGAGGCTCAGCGTTGGCTATTCGGGTGTAGTCGGTTCGTGAAAAAAAATTAGTCGCGCTGTAACATAAAGTTCTGTCCAGCATAACTGAGAATTACCCCATCGATCGTTATAGTGATCACTTGGGGGCCTTCTTGGAGAATGTCCCCTTCACCATATCTGCTGGAATTAATGAACACGAAGCGCTCGGCAGGATTAGGACTGAAAACGTGGAGTTCGAGTTGAAGATTGGGTAAGTTTGAGCCGGTTGCTATTAATTCGGAGAGGCTCGGTGCGGAGACGACAGAGCCAGGCAAGGTTCTCGGTGGCTCCATTCGTACTGCGGACACAGGTGGTTCGACTTGGGTGTCGCTAACCGGGAAGGTTGTTCGAGCAGAGTCGGTCGCTGTTCGCGCTTCTAGAGCCAGGCTACGTACATCGCCGCTATTTGAAGGTGAAGCCGATGCTGTCGCCCTGATGGATTCTGTTCTTGTGGGCGGAACATTTATAGAGTTGAGTGTTTTCATCCAGCCCCATCCCAGGATTAGCGCACACATAGCAAGCATGCCCATGAGGTAAACAACCCACCGCGGAGTTTTGGTTCGTTTTACAGCAGACGGTATCTGATTGATATTTGGAACAGTGTTTTTCTGTCGTTCGTGATCAGATTTCCTTAACGCGTCTAATATAAAGGACATTTCACTGCGCTCCGGTCAGGAGAGGTGTGCCGGGTAGGGCAAGATCGGTATTCATCAGGATTTGAGTCTGCACCCCAACGATCCCGTCTACCGTCAGCCGTCGATTCCGCTGATAATCTTTAACCCGTGCTTCCAGTCCCGCATCGTACAAACTTGAGCCTGTGTTAAGCGAAGGCTCATTTTGTATCCGGGCCAGACTGCTCCGCAGCCAGGAAATTCCTTCATGTTCCATGCCCGGTATCAGGTCAGTATCTATCTGGGCTCCTGGTTTCCACAATACAAGATGCTCCCCATACCAGTAGTTATCCAGTTCCTCTAGGGGCACTGAGAATGCTCGGTTGCCAGCCATTAGGTCCACTTTATTCCCGGCTAGAGTTCTCATAACAACATGGTGTTGGCTACCAGACTTATCAGTGAGTGTCAGGATAGCGGGCCGGTTCAGCAGTCGCAGCTGATTGAGGGAGCCGCTGTGCACCCAGCATCTGAGAGCCAGCTCAATTGCTTGTTCACACGCGTTTATGGAGCCAAGTTGACTATATCCAACTCCCCAAAGATCAAAAAGCGCTTTGAAGGCACTATCGGTATCCTTTGAGACGCTTGGATCGACCAAGAACGACCCCACTATATTGGAGGTTTGTATTGCAGGTTCGGCTGCGGAGACGATGGTCGATGTCACTGCCGGTTCAATATCCGATTGGGGGGCGATTTCAGGCCCAAGTATTCGCCACAACCCCAGCCCGAGTAGCGCCATGCCAGCTACAGTGGTAACGCTGGCGAGCCACCGCTTCCATGGTGAGAGGAAACCATCCCCGTACACTTCGGCTGCAGCTCTTCGCGCCAGTTTATGGTTTACGTTTCTCGTGTCATGGCTGTACGCTGCCAGTAGCGTGCGGTCAGCCACTACATTGATAAGTCTTGGAATGCCCTTTGACCAACGATAGATTTCGCGTATGGAAGATTTCTTAAAAATACCGCTGGCAGCTCCCGCGACCTTCATCCGATGCAAAATGTATTTTTCGGTGTCATCTAGGTCTAGCGGTTCAAGGTGATAGCGGCCAGTAACTCTCTGAGCTAGTTGTCGCATATCTTCCCTCGATAGGACATCTCTTAGCTCCGGCTGCCCTATTAGGATTATCTGAAGTAGTTTTTGTTTTGGCGTTTCAAGATTGGTAAGAAGTCTTACTTGCTCTAGGATGTCTGTGCCGAGATTCTGAGCCTCATCAACAATCAAGACGGTCCGCCGACCTCTGGCATGAGCATCCAGAAGGTACGTGTTCAAATCGTCGACCAATGATTTGGTGGAGGCCTGGGGAGCGACTCCAAGTCCCAATTCTTCTGAGATGGTTGCTAGGAATTCTTGGGTAGTGAGTTCCGGGTTAAGAATTAAGGCGACATCTGCTTCCTCGGGGAGTTGTTCAAGTAGGCTCCTTACAAGGGTTGTTTTTCCGGTACCTACTTCTCCAGTCAACTGAATGAAGCCGCCACTTTGGGATATGCCATAGATAAGGTGTGCAAGCCCGTCCGAATGGCGCTGGCTCAAATAGAGATAGCGTGGATCCGGAGTAATAGAGAAAGGCTTTTCCCTTAGTCCGAAGAATTGTGTGTACAAATCAGCTTTCCCTGAAATTTTTTATCCCACTAGCCTAACCTTAAATTACTGTACCTGAATTGTGATCACGTCGGACACCACCGGTGGATCGTGGGGAGTATGGAGGTAGTCACCTAGTACAAGCTGTAGTCGGTGTTCTCCCGGCTCTAATTCAACGATTGCCTCTGTCTGTCCTAGCCCATAATGTAAATGATTGTTGTCAGTAGGTATCATCGAGTCCAGCGAAATAAGTTCAGCATCTACGAGCATATGGTGGTGACCTGTGGCTGGTAGATCCACGCCGGCTGGCGCAACACCAATTCCCTTTAAGCCAAACACTACCCGCACTGGAGAGTCAACGACATCTCCCTCGGCCGGGGAAATGAAATAAGTTACAGCTCCCTCCGGAGCTGGGCGTAGGGTCCGCATCTGTGGCGGTGCTGATTCGGTTGCGGGCGATGCGTTAGGCTGGGCTTCTGAGGAAGGTTCGGTGTCGGATGCCTGCTGGCCGCACGCGCCTAAAATCAGTGCGAAAGGGAGGCTGAGCAGTCCACAAGTACGCATAGTCTTGCTCCTCTGGGATTTTTGTTTGTTATTCGTCCAAGGTACAAATTTAGCATACCCGACTCATCCATGTAGACTGCCCATTTTTTACTTTATTGCCAATTAGAGCCCATTTCTGGTTCGTTAAGCTGGTTTCTTTGTGGCAGCCTTCTCAATCGCTTGTTCGGGCGACGCTTTTTTTTGCGATAGCTCGTTCGGATCAAAATCGTCGACGGTCAGTAGGGCCAATACCTTGCGATCAAAGGCGCGAATTTTTTCTGCTTCTTCCCCGGTAATAACACCTTTGTTTTCGGCTTCTTGGATTTGGCTGGGCGTATCTTCGCTCAGGATCTCCCCTGATCGGCGCGCATTGAACACTTTTCTCTCTAGCGGTTTTACTTCGTCAGCGAGTTCTAAGGCTTCCTGAAGTAGACCGATTGGGTTGCCGGGCTCAACTTTTTTGTAGATACAGTCACACAGTCGCTTGCGAGTTTCGGTGGGGTTAATAATCAGCTCCACCACCTCTTGTCCGAGCACATCGCTAGGCGAAAAATAGGTCCGTCCGAGGGGAAAAATAAAAATCCTTAGCGCTCTTGCGACCCATTGGTTGGGCAGGTTACGCAGTAAGCCGTGCAATTGTTCTTGGGTCCGATACAGAAGGGTCCGACAGCACCATTCCACTAGTGGTAGATCAGCTTCCGGCCGACCTTGATCTTGATAATGCTTTAGTACCATTGAGGATAGGTAAAGATAACTTAGGATGTCCCCAAGCCGAGCGGAAAGTAGTTCCTGACGTTTGAGGCTACCCCCTAGCGTCAGCATAGCGGCATCGGTTGCTAGCGCAAACGACGCACTGTAACGGTTGATTTGCTGGTAATAGCGGCGAGTGGCGCCCGCAGTAGGGGCTCCAGAAAATCTAGCGTGAGTCAATGCCATCATAAAAGATCGCACCGCATTGGAAATAGTGTAGCCAATATGGCCAAAAAGAAGCCTATCAAAACTTAGCAGCCCGCGATCCTGGTTGTCATCCTGGGCCGCCTCCATCTCCCCCAGCACAAAAGGATGGCAGCGAATAGCGCCCTGGCCGAAAATTATGAGGTTGCGGGTCAGGATATTGGCACCTTCAACTGTGATTGCGATTGGAATCGCCTGGTAACCCCTTGCGAGATAATTGCTGGGGCCCAGCATGATACCTTTGCCACCATGGATATCCATGGCGTCGTTCGCTACCTGGCGTCCCATCTCCGTGTTGTGATACTTGAGTATGGCGGTAGGAACCGCGGGCTTCTCTCCCGCGTTTAACGCGGCGCAGGTTACTCTGGAGGCTGCTTTCATGATGTAGGTATAGCCGACGATTCGCGTCAGTGCCTCACCGACTCCATGAAACTTTCCTATTGGGAGATTGAATTGTCGGCGGATTCTTGCATAGGCGCCGGTTGCATAGGCAGCGGTCATTGCTCCGCCGACTGAATTGCTGGGTAGTACAATGCCGCGTCCGACAGATAGCAGCTCGACTAGCATCCGCCATCCCTGACCAGCCATGTCGGGTCCACCGATAATGCAATCGAGAGGCACAAAAACATCCTTGCCAAGCGTCGGTCCATTTTGAAAAGGTATGTTGATCGGAAAATGTCTTCGGCCGATTTCTATCCCAGGCAGGTCTGTTGGGATAAGCGCCGCCGTGATTCCGTATTCATCCTTTTCCCCGATGAGGTGATCGGGGTCGTAGAGTTTAAAAGCAAGGCCAAGAACCGTAGCAATCGGCGCAAGCGTTATGTAGCGCTTTTCCCAGTTCAAACGAATACCAACAATTTCTCTGCCATCGAAATTTCCCTTGCAGACGACTCCTCGGTCGGCGATCGCTGTGGCATCTGATCCTGCCCGGGTTGACGTTAATGCAAAACAGGGAATTTCCTTGGCGCTTGCAAGTTCGGGTAGCCACTTATTTTTTTGTTCCTCGGTGCCGTAATGCAGAAGAAGTTCGGCTGGACCCAGAGAATTGGGTACACCAATCGTGGATGCAGCTGTCGTGTTGCGTGAGGCAATTTTGGTCAGAACAAAAGAGATCGCTAGCGGCGAGAAGCCGAGCCCACCATACTCTTTGGGAATCGCCATTGAGAAAAAACCTTTTTTCTTAATGAAATTCCATACCTTTGGGGGAAGGTCAAGGAGTTCGTGCGTAATTTCCCAGTTATCGAGCATATGACAAAGTTCTTCCGTGGGCTCGTCCAGGAAAGCTTGCTCTTCGTCTGACAGTTTTGGTATCGGAAGATCATTTAGCAACTTCCATTGCGGAATTCCCGAGAAGAGTTCACCTTCCCACCAGACGCTTCCCGCTTCCAATGCGTCCTGCTCGGTTTTTGACATGGGTGGCAGCATTTTTCGGAAAATCAACAGGACGTGGCTTGAAATAAATTCGCTTCGAAGCGATTTCACATTTAGAGCAGTTAACCCTACGAAAAATACCCACAGGAGAAATTTCCAAAATAACCCGCCGGCTCCAAAAAACGTGTAAACGACCAGTGCGAGTCCTAATAGGACAGTAGTAGATTTTAGATTTGTTCTTCGATAGGCAAGCGCCAGAGGGGCACCAAAGAAAAATATCAGCCACAAGAAACTTATCACTTCCGTTCTCCTTTTAAATAGTGGCTCGGCTGGCGAGGTCCCTACAAAAGGTCAGCAACTTCCGATCGCTCTTCGCGCAATTCAGCATTGCTCGCATCCATTTTTTTACGACTGAACTCGTCCACTGTGAGATTTTCAACTATTTTGTACTCACCACCGTTACATCTGACCGGATAAGAATACACAACACCTTCGGCGATTCCATAACTGCCATCCGACGCTACGGCCATACTGACCCATTTGTCTTCAGGCGTGCCGAGCGTCCAGTCACGAACATGATCGATGGCGGCAGACGCAGCGGATGCAGCTGAGGACGCCCCCCGGGCTTTTATGATAGCTAGGCCGCGCTGTTGAACAGTGGGAATAAACTGATCCAAATACCAGTCTGAAGGAACCTTATTTTTGGCAGACTCGCCCGCGATAGATGCATGTGAGATATCCGGATACTGTGTTGATGAGTGGTTACCCCATATGATTACCCCATCAATATCCGAAACGTGCAAGCCTACCTTTGCCGCGAGTTGAGCCCGAGCACGATTATGATCAAGCCTCGTCATAGCGGTGAAGTTTCTAGGGTTGAGGTCTGGGGCATTTTCCCGTGCGATCAGGGCATTAGTATTAGCCGGGTTGCCAACCACCAAAACTTTTACATTACGACTAGCCGCATCGTTTAGGGCCTTACCCTGAGCAGAAAAGATTTTCGCGTTTTCTAAGAGAAGGTCCTTGCGCTCCATGTCTGGGCCGCGTGGTTTTGCTCCTACGAGCAAAGCATAATCCGTTCCGTCAAAACTTTCCGCTGCCTGATCCGTTACCGTCACACTGTGTAATGCATCGAATGCACAATCGTCCAGTTCCATTGCGACACCTTTTAGCATATCCATAGCCGGTGGTATCTCCAGCAGCTGGAGCGATACGGGGATTTGGGGGCCAAGCATCTGTCCCGATGCAACTCTAAAGGCCAGCTGGTATCCGATTTGGCCTGCCGCGCCGGTAATGGAGATCCGGACGGGGTGCCTACCTTTCTCAGTCATGTTTTTACTGCCAAGTTTCTCATGATGATTGAATGAGCGAGGATTCTAACATGGAGCAGAAAAGTACTACGGAGACCATCTCGTCTTCTTAGACAACAAAGGTGGATTAAACCAGAACCCCCAGGTCAAAAAACAGGCTTTAGCAATTTGTCAGTAGAACCCTGGCTGGAAGCGAATTTGGTCTGTGAGGACGGTTACTTTATCTTAGGGCACGTGATCTAGTTTCGGGTACCCATACCCATACCCATACCCATACCTCCGGTCTCTGGGTTAGCTGCTCGGAAGGCTTGCACTTGTTGATTGAAAAGATCAGCAACTGTTTCCATCTCAAGCACAGCAGCGTTATGTCGGGTAGCCATAATTTGTCCGTATTCTTCAGGCGCGTTGTCCCCAGCTGTCTCGGTTTCTTCATTCACGCACACGAGGTATTCTTCCATCGCCGTCATGTATTCTCGAATTTGTGCCTGAGTTGCCAACAACTCTTCCATGGTAGCATCCTCACCACTAGGGACTGCTACAAGTGGCGGGTATTCACATGCGAATGATGTGCCGACGAAACTTGCAGCTAAAATCACTACACACCGCAGGGTATACATATGCTTACCTCACAACCGAGAAGAACTTCGATTCGCTGGACTATACCTGACATGTTTCGTTGTTTCTATGGTAGTTTTCGCCGGCATCACACGTTCGGCTCAGGTTTTTTGATGTAGCAAATTTCATGCTCAGCATGATAAAGCCAATCTCGATGTTTAAAGATTTCATTTGGACGGGGAGGTGTCTGGAGTGACCCAGCGCGGCAATTCTTCAACGTTTCACCCGCCTTACGGGATGGGTAACCGGCATATTCAATCGATGTTCGGCAGTTCTCGGTTACGAAAGTTTCTCATGCGACGCCGCGCTGTGGATGTACTGAGGCTATCAAGGGGCGAGGTTCTTAAATGCTCTGATGGGGTTCGGCTTAAGGGTTACTTCACTCCCCAACCTGAAAGCTCTAAAGGGCTGGTTATTTTTCTGCATGGCTGGGAGGGGAGTGCTGACTCGGCCTACGTGCTTAGTTGTGCAGCACTTCTGTACCGGTCGGGCTTTGAGATTTTTCGGCTCAACTTCCGGGATCATGGGGATACGCATAATCTCAACCAGGGCCTGTTTCATTCCTGCCGAATCAACGAAGTGGTTGAGGCTGTCGGGTGTATTCAAAAGCTACACCGAGCTCAGAAAACTTTCTTGGTGGGCTACTCACTTGGGGGCAATTTTGCGTTACGCATTGGTGTTAGAGCAGAAGTTGCTGGTTTGGATTTGGCCAAGGTGGTCGCGATATGTCCGGTTTTGCGTCCCCGTAGCACGCTGGAAGCACTCGAGAACGGGTTCTGGCTCTACCATCATTATTTTTTGAAGAAATGGAAAAATTCCTTACGAGCCAAAGAAAAATATTTCCCCGAAAGATACAATTTCGGTAACTTGGGAAGGTTTCGCACAATTAGCGAAGCTACTGATTTTTTTGTTCGAAACTATAGTGATTTTCCGAATTTAAACGCTTACCTAGAAGGGTACTCGCTTACCGGTGATGTCTTAGCTGATCTTTCAGTATTGTCCCATCTCATTGTGGCAGCTGATGATCCGATCATTCCCTGTGAAGATCTATCGGCGCTAGTTGCAAGCGAAGCCTTGAGGGTCACGGTTCTTCCCAATGGGGGGCATTGTGCATTTTTCTCAAACTATTGGTTGGAGAGCTGGGTTGATACTAAAGTGCTGGAAGAGATTGAGAGTGCAGGCACGGAATCAGGATAGATGCACAGAGGGTTTATCTTGGATGAAATCCTTCGCACTCGTGTTGTCGACAAGGAATGCACGAACCCTAAATGGTACTGGGGAGGCGAACCTTCTCCGGTGTAGTGTTTAAGGTGGTTAACGAAACAAGAAACAGGGGCACATTACAGGGACGACTTGACTGGTTACGGGGCTCAGATTATGCGGCGCTGATAAGGGATGGTTTGCGTGGACTCGAAAAGGAGAGCCTTCGCGTGGATGACAAAGGTTTATTGTCCATGCGCCAACACCCGATAAGTCTTGGCTCTGCACTCACTCACCCATACATCACAACCGACTACTCAGAAGCGCTCCTGGAATTTGTTACTCCCCCTAGGGGCAGCAATTCCGAGGCACTGGATTTTCTCAAAGACGTGCACCGCTTCGTTCAGTCAAATATGGACGATGAGTTGATATGGTCCTCCAGTATGCCGTGCTTAATGAGTGATGAGGATGAGATTCCGATTGCCCAGTATGGGTCCACGAACCTCGGCCGCATGAAGTCGGTCTACAGATCTGGCTTGGGTTATCGGTACGGAAGACCCATGCAGCTCATATCAGGTGTTCATTTTAATTACTCTCTGCCGGAGGTGTTCTGGGGAGAGTATCAAGACCAAGCAGAGAGCGGTCCTGATCTGAGGAAATTTAGATCCGAACAGTACATGGGGCTCATACGAAATTATCGCCGTTACGGCTGGCTCATTCTTTATTTATTCGGAGCCTCTCCGGTTCTGTGCAAATCACTGACCTCGGGAAAACATGAGTTTCTGGAAGAGCTTGGTTCGACTACTTGGTATGCGCCCTACGGCACCTCGCTCAGAATGAGCGATATCGGGTACCAGAATAAAGGTCAGGCATTACTCTCTATTTCTGCAAACTCCCTGGCCGAATACGTGTCCGGTCTTGAAAAAGCGGTCGGTACAGTGAGCCCGGAGTTTATGAATATCGGCGTTCTTGTAGACAGCGAGTATCGGCAACTGAACGCAAACATTCTGCAGATCGAGGATGAGTATTACAGTGCCATCCGGCCCAAGCCCGTTTCGGGCCACAATTCTCGCCCTGCGGTGGCGCTCAGTCGGGATGGTGTAGAGTATGTTGAGGCCAGAAGTTTGGACCTGAACATGCACGACCCAACCGGCATCAGCGAACACCAAACCGCGTTTCTCGAGGCCTTTTTAATCTACTGCTTGCTTTCTGAAAGCCCTCCCATCACACCAAAAGAGCAGGAGGAGATGAGTTTGAGGGACCTAACCGTGGCCCGGGAGGGTCGAAGGCCTGGCCTGAATTTACCGCGCGACGGGAGACCCGTCAGTTTGATGGACTGGGGAAAAGAATTACTAGACGGCGTGGAGGCGGTCTGTCAGCTGCTGGATTCGAATCAGAGCAATTACATGGATTCTTTTAAACTGCAACATCAGGCGGTTCAGGATGCCGATGCTACTCCGTCCGCACGAACACTAGAATTGTTTCGGTCCTCTGGATACGAAAGTTTTCAAGAATACGCTCTCGATATCTCCCGGTCCCATCGGGACTATTTTCATGCGCTTTTACCGGACACGGAGAAAGATCAGTTCTTCAAGGAAACATCAGTTCGATCACTTGAAAGTGCCAAAGTGGCTGAAGAATGCGATGAAATACCTTTTGATGCTTATCTAGCCGAATATTTCAAGTAAAGAATGGTTTCCTATTTTGATGTTTTTTAAAAAAGAAATTGTTACACGACGATAACTCATATTTTCCTTTCTGTTCGTATAGTAGTGAGCCTTCACTGTTGTTGGGCCTGCTTGCTTTGCTAGTTAGGGACTGAGATGGACAACCTTTTTTTTTGGATCTCTAAACTTGTGTGGTTTTTTGTTTCACCGGTGTCACTACTTTTCATGTGGTTGGTTGCTGGTGTCGTTCTTCTATGGATGGGGAAAGAAAAGTGGGCCAAGGCTATCCTCACCTGTCTCGCGATGAGTATTTTTCTTCTAGGACTGTTTCCGGTCGGGGAATGGATATTAATTCCTCTGGAAAATAGATACCCACCAAATCCTTCTCTTGAGAATGTGGATGGAATAATAGTTCTGGCTGGGGCCGAAGACGCGCTCTTGACGAGTGTCTGGGACCAGGTTGTATTATCTGAATCGGCCGAGCGCGATTTAAGTTTTATGATGCTTGCCAGGCAGTTCCCGGAAGCACGGTTGGTGTTTTCCGGCGGGACTGGAAGTTTGCTCAATCAACAATACAAGGCGGCCGATGCTGCGGAACGTCTCTTTTCAGAGCAAGGCCTAGATACGACAAGGATTGTTTTTGAAAGAGGCTCACGAAACACATACGAAAGTGCTCTGCTCAGCAAAGACTTGGTTAACCCTGAGCCGAGTCAGAGATGGGTTCTCATTACTACTGGCTGGCATATGCCGCGTTCGATGGGCATCTTTTGTAGGATTGACTGGACTGTGACGCCATACCCGGTCGACTTTCAAACGCGTGGCGTCAATAACTTCCGGATTGACTGGGGTCTCTCGTTAAGGCTGATTTCGATAGGTGTAAAAGAATGGTTAGGCCTAACCGTGTACCGGTTGACGGGAAGAAGCTGCTGAGAAGGCCCGGGCGATTATCTAGGGTGGGTCTGGTCTGGCGGACATAATGCACAAATAAGATTTCTTTCTATAAAACCCCTGAGTGCTCGTTCATTGGTCTATGGCCTTTTTGGCAAGGTCCATGAAGTTCAGGGCTTGGTTAGCCAGCTTTTTGGGTGCAATGGTTTTCTCCTGAGAAATGAGTTTTTTCCCAAGCATGAATTCTCTGGGGCTATTAACGGCATTGATCGCTATGATTTTCCCGGCTCTAAAATAGAATGCGGCAAAAGTTTCTTGGCTGGGTTCACCTCGGATCACGACCTGGTCATACCCTTCGGAGAGTCCTACGATCTGAAGCTTGAGGTCATACTGGTCTGACCAGAACCAAGGCACGTCTTCGTATCTCTTGGGTTTGCCCAGCATGTTTGAGGCTGCAGTCTTGGCTTGTTCAATTGCATTGTGGACTGACTCCAAGCGAACCCGGGCACCTGTTTGGTGATTCGGGTGGTTAGTACAATCACCCGCGGCAAAAATATCTGGATGTTGGGTACGAGCAAACTCATCCACGAGAATTCCGTTGTTGCATGCGAGCCCCGCGGCCTCTGCTAGTTCGACTGCAGGCTCGACCCCTATACCGACAATTACGCGGTCGCACGGGAAATGCTTCCCATCCGCTGTTTCAACCCGTTCCACTTTGTTTTTTCCTGAGAAGCGTGTAACCGCAGTATTGCAGAGAATGTTCACACCTCTTTTTTGATGATAGTCAAGGTAGAAGTTTGAAATTTCTGGGGAGACAACCCTTGCCATCACTCGATCGAGAGCTTCCAAGACTGTGACAGCCACACCTCGCTTGATTGCAACTGCAGCCACTTCCAGACCGATATAGCCGGCTCCGACAATCACCAATTGGGAGCCTCTCTTCAGGCCTTCTGCAATAGCGTCCGCATCTTTGATGGTATGCAGATAATGTATCCCGTCCAGATCTTCGCCCGGTATTTGAAGTTTTCGTACATGACTGCCCGTCGCGAGCAGGAGGCGACTGAAAGTAATCGTCTGTCCGTTCTCTAGAACCACCCTGGATTTTTCTGGTTCCAGAGCCGTTACTTTTTCTCCAAGCCTCATCGTCACATCCTTGTTCTTGTAGTGACTAATGGGTTTTAGGTAAAGACGCTCAACGCTGAGTTCCCCGGCCAGATATTTCTTCGACAAGGGTGGTCGCTGATAAGGCGGGTAGGCTTCCTCACCGACGATGGTGATTGACCCACTAAATTTTTCCTGGCGGAGGGTTTGGACCGCTTGGGCGGCAGCCTGACCGCCGCCGATGATTAAGAAGTGTTCGGGCATGAGGTCCCGTTTGTTTGCTATCACTGCGCTATGATTCTAACCTACTCTTGGATTTCGGCGGTGAGCATGACAAAAACAATCCGGCTAGACGAGTTTGGTGGACCGGAGGTTCTTAAATGGACTGAGGCTGCTACAGGTGATCCAGGGCCCGGGGAGGCCTGTGTTGCCCACACCGCGATCGGTGTGAATCTGATCGATACTTACTTCCGTTCCGGGCTGTATCCGATTGAGTTGCCTAGTGGCTTGGGCAGTGAGGCCGCGGGCGTGGTGTCCGCCGTCGGGAGCGGCGTGGAGCATGTACAGGCCGGTGATCGGGTGGCCTATGTAACCCCGCCACCACTCGATGGATACTCTGAAGAGCGGCTCCTTGATGCAGCCAGGCTAGTCAAATTACCCCAGGGAGTTGAAGATGAGACAGCGGCCGCGATGATGCTGAAGGGCATGACCAGCTGGTATCTGCTTCATCGTTCATACCCGGTGCAGGCGGGACAGTGGATTGTTCTTTATGCAGCAGCCGGAGGCGTCGGTTCAATCCTTTCCCAATGGGCCAGTGGCATCGGTGCCCGCGTGATCGGCATCGTCAGCACAGAGGAGAAGCGAAAGGTTGCGCTAGGCCACGGTTGTGAGCATGTGTTGCTTGCTGAGGAAGAAGTGGTGGGCCGGGTTCGAGAACTGACCGACGGTGAGGGTGTTCCGGTCGTCTATGATTCCATAGGCCGTGATACTTTTGTCCAGTCCCTGGACTGTCTGCGCCCGCATGGTTTTATGGTGAGTTTCGGGAATGCATCGGGCCTGGTTGAGCCCTTCACCCCACTGGACCTTCAGACCAGAGGATCCCTCTACGTTACTCGACCCACACTGTGGAACTTCATCGCAACCCGGGACGAATTGATAGAAGCCAGCAGCGCACTTTTCAACATGGTCGGTAGCGGAAAGGTTTCCATTGAGGTCAATCAGCGCTATCCGCTGTCAAGTGCGGCGGAGGCGCACCGGGATCTGGAGGCTCGCCGGACAACGGGCTGCACCGTCCTCAGCCCGTAACCAAAAAAGAAATATTGGTTGGACGGGACCGGGATGGTCTCGGTCGCCCGATCCGGAAACTAATTAAAGACAGGAACCGTAATCTCATGAGTAAACGCTTGAACCGTCAGGTACAACTGGCCGCGCGTCCGGAAGGCTTCCCGAAACCGGCGGATTGGGCTATCAAAGAAGAAACAGTGTCGGAGCTTGGCCCGGAAGAGGTTCTGGTCAAAGTACGCTATATCTCGGTTGATCCTGCAATGCGGGGTTGGATGAACGACAGGCCTTCCTATGTCCCCGTGCTTGGCCTTGGGGCGGTTATGCGTGCGCTCACGGTTGGTGAGGTTGTCGTGTCGAATAGTGCCGCCCACCGGGTGGGCGATTGGGTTGCTGGAATAGACGGAGTTCAGAGCTATGCGATCTCGGACGGCTCCCAGTACATGAAGATCGATACCGGATTGGCGCCGCCCCAGACCTATCTGAACACGCTCGGCATAGCAGGCTTAACTGCCTATTGTGGATTGCTCGAAGTTGGACAGCTTCAGGCTAGTAACACGGTGCTGGTTTCCGGGGCCGCGGGTTCGGTCGGGGCCCATGTGGGGCAAATCGCCAAGCTCAAAGGAGGAAGGGCTGTAGGCATTGCGGGTGGGCCCGAAAAGTGTGCTTATCTGATCGATGAGCTTGGATTCGATGCTGCGATCGACTACAAAAAAGAGAACCTTTACAAGAGCCTCGGCCGGGCTTGCCCGGATGGTGTCGACCTGTTTTTCGACAATGTTGGGGGCGATACGCTGAACACCGGGTTAACCTTCATCAATGTGCGCGCGCGCGTGGTAATCTGCGGTGCTATTTCCCAGTACAACGAAACCAAATCCTTTCAGGGTCCGAGCAATTACATAAGGCTGTTGATGCGGCGCTCCCGCATGGAGGGATTCATCTATTTTGATTTCCGTGACAAGTGGCCTGGGATGCTGAAGGATTTAGCGTCCTGGCGTGCCGAAGGAAAAATTGTCTGTCGTGAAGACATCACAGAAGGTCCGGTCGATATCTTTCCGGATACTTTGCTCAGGCTGTTCAGTGGCAAGAATTTCGGCAAGCTGATGATTAAATTGCCAGAATAAGGGCTGGCTCTCCTACCCTCGCCAATCTTTTTTTAATCTTTCCGAAAATTTATGTCGAAAATCTTATTGCGCGGTGTTTAACAAACAAGGAAAAATTGTTTCCACTTGATTCGGCATAAGATATCTTGACCTTGGCATATAAGGCCCCATCGTGCTTTCCAGGTCACTTTGTTTATGAACCCGCTGGATGGAGTAGCCGAAATCAGGCGCCGACAGCATGTGCCTGATTTGGACAATGGTTACGTCTGGGTCAAACATTCCATCCCCATCCCGGGCCATTGGAAGCCAGGCAATTCCACATTCTTTGATGGCGTTTCTTGGCCGATCTTCAGGCCTACTGATAGCGATTGTGTAAAAGCCGTTCACACTCACGGGTATTTCCTCATCAAACACGCAGTCGTTCACCCGTGTATTGACGAAGCTTTGATTGGAGCACACTGACCAGTAACGAAGTTCACCAGCCCCCATCGGGGTTTCTCCGTGATAAGTTTTCGGAGTAGTGGGGGCCATACCTCTTATAAGCAAAACTTTTCCATGCTTCCGGTTAACTATTGTCCTGATGTAATGGTTATCAAGGTTTGGATAAAAACCTCCCTCGCTTCTTGGTGCATCAGGATCAATGTCACCCGTATACATTCCGATCAAGCTTTGACGGTCAAGCTGGATAAACCATTCCGGCGGATTATGTGCGGGCCAGGTATCGGGTTTGTTTGGCTGCGAGATAAGCTCACGGTACTGCTGGGTCGGGATTCCCAGGGCATCGATAGTGATCGCCACCTGTTGATCTGTCTGAAGGGTCTCACAGGCGTCACTGCCCCGGAGTTCCGTGCCATCTTCCAGAATCAGTACCGGGGACGGTAGGTTCACACCGCCGCCGGGGGCCTTGCCTTCATCAGGCAGGTAAATTCGATAAAGGATCACTTGTTGTCCTGCCCCGTAGGCAGGAGCATGCAGGACATTGTTGCTGTCCATGTTAAGAATTTCCCCCACTTGACGATCAGACGTCGGATGGGCATTTAAAATATCTATCTTGTATT
>Ga0315336_1004784_pt1 | contig 15573 bp, 8 predicted proteins | sample ASW5metaG_FD_204512 | JGI IMG/M metagenome (GOLD analysis project Ga0315336, IMG submission 204512) | Ammonia-oxidizing marine archaeal communities from Monterey Bay, California, United States - ASW #5 | ecosystem: Environmental > Aquatic > Marine > Intertidal zone | place: USA: California...
GTTATGGGACGAGTGGTGCAAGTATCTGGCCCAGCGATGATGGGAGCATGCTGTTGAGTACGTATAAAACGCTTGACGACCTCGTCGGTGATACGCCGTTGGTACGACTCAAACGCTTGCCGGGGGACACCACAAACACCGTTCTGGCGAAGCTGGAAGGTGACAACCCGGCAGGATCAGTCAAAGATCGTCCGGCGCTGTCAATGGTATTGCGTGCAGAAAAGAAAGGACGCATCAAGCCGGGCGATACATTGATCGAGGCAACCTCGGGAAATACAGGAATTGCTCTCGCTATGGTGGCGGCCATGCGCGGCTACCGCATGATTCTGGTGATGCCGGAACATTTGTCAGTAGAACGACGCCAGACGATGGCTGCTTTCGGTGCCAAATTTGTGCTGACTTCCGAAAACGGAGGAATGGAAAAGGCACGCGATACTGCAATTGCAATGGAGGCACGCGGTGAGGGCGTGATCCTCGATCAGTTTGCGAATCCCGATAATCCAGTCGCGCACTATGAAGGAACGGGTCCGGAAATCTGGCGGGCTACCAGCGGTCAGATTACTCATTTCGTGTCCAGCATGGGAACGACCGGAACGATTATGGGTGTTTCGCGGTATCTGAAGGAACAGAATCCGTCGATACAGATTATCGGTTGTCAGCCGACGAGCGGATCGCAGATTCCCGGAATCCGCAAATGGCCCGAGGCATATCTACCGAAAATTTTTGATCGGCAGCGTGTCGATCGTGTCGTCGAAGTCAGCCAGGCTGACGCGGAGGAAACGACGCGGCGGCTTGCCAGAGAGGAGGGCATCTTTGCCGGAATTTCCTCTGGCGGTGCGATGTGGGTTGCTCTGGAGCTATCCAGGCAACTTACCTCGGCCACCATCGTCACCATCGTGTGCGACCGTGGTGACCGCTATCTGTCTACCGGTGTGTTTCCAGCCGAGTAAACACCCCCCAGTACATCAATAACTCACTGGCCAGGCGGTACCCAGCGATCCTGGGAGCGCCACAATGTCGCCAACAGCAATTCGCGTTTGAGCACGAACTCCTTGGGTAACTTGTCGTAAAGCTTTACGAACAACTCTTCGTGCAGCAACAGTTCCTGAATCCACAAGTCGCGCTCTACTGACATCAGTTCGGCGAACTGATTCTCATCAATTTGCGCAAGCCCGGCCCAGTCAATATCATCGTGCGCAGGCATCCAGCCGAGAGCACTTTCAGTCGCGCCGGCTCGCCCCTTACAGCGGTCGATGATCCACTTAAGTATCCGCATATTCTCGCCGAAACCTGGCCACAGGAATTTGCCATTCTCATCCTTGCGGAACCAGTTCACACTGAAAATGCGCGGTGGATGCGCGAGCGTCCGCCCAATCTCAAGCCAGTGGTCGAAGTAATCTCCAATGTGATATCCGCAGAACGGCAGCATTGCAAACGGATCGCGGCGCACATTTCCGACCTGATGGGCGGCTGCCGCCGTTGTCTCCGAGCCCATTGTTGCGGCCATGTAGACGCCGTCGGCCCAACTGAAACTTTCAGTGATCAATGGTACGGTGGTGCTTCTTCGTCCGCCGAATATGAAAGCTGAAATCGGCACGCCGGCAGGTTGCTCCCAATCCGAATCGATCGATGGGCACTGCGACGCTGGTACAGTGAAGCGTGCATTCGGGTGCGCCGCCTTGCGTCCGCAGTCGGGAGTCCATGCCTGTCCCTGCCAATCAGTGAGCTCGGCTGGAGGGGTGTCGCTCATGTCTTCCCACCACACGTCGCCGTCTGGCGTCAGCGCGACGTTGGTGAACACGCAATTTTCAGAAAGTGTTGCCATCGCATTCGGATTGGACTGATTGGACGTTCCAGGGGCCACTCCAAAAAACCCGTACTCGGGGTTGATCGCATACAGGCGGCCGTCGCTTCCAGGTTTGATCCAGGCAATATCGTCGCCGATTGTCGTCACTTTCCAGCCGTTAAATGCTTTCGGCGGGATGAGCATGGCAAAGTTCGTTTTTCCGCAGGCACTCGGGAACGCGGCCGCGACATAGGTTTTCTCGCCCTGCGGTGATTCGACACCCAGAATCAGCATGTGCTCGGCGAGCCAGCCCTGATCGCGACCCATGGCCGATGCGATTCGTAACGCGAAGCATTTCTTACCCAGCAACGCGTTGCCGCCGTAACCACTTCCGAACGACCAGATCGCGTTATCTTCCGGAAAGTGAACGATGTACTTGTTGTCCTTGTTGCATGGCCACGCAACGTCATTCTCGTCGGCCGCGAGCGGCATTCCTACTGAATGGGCGCAACGTACGAAGTGGCCGTCCTCCCCAAGCGCGTCGATAACTGCCCGACCCATACGTGTCATGACTCGCATGCTGACCACAACATAGGGCGAATCCGTCAGTTCAATGCCGATGTGTGAAATCGGCGAACTGATGGGGCCCATTGAAAACGGCACTACATATAGCGTCCGTCCTCGCATACAACCGGCGAAGAGCCCGTTCAGATGTCCCTTCATGTCTTCGGGCGCCATCCAGTTATTGGTTGGGCCGGCATCCTGTCGGTGTGTGCTGCAGATAAACGTGCGGTCCTCGACTCGAGCGACATCCGAGGGATCCGAGCGTGCCAGGAAACTGTTGGGACGTTTCTCCGCGTTCAGAGGAATGAACGTGCCGGCCTCAACGAGTTGCTGGCACAGCGCATCATATTCAGCCTGTGAACCGTCACACCAGTGAACGTGATCAGGCTCAGTGAGCTGGGCAAACTCCTCAATCCACTTAACCAGTTGCTGGTGGCGGACATAATCTGGTCTGTCCCCGGTGTATGCCGCGACCGGTACGACCGACTCGAGCGGTGTCACGCTTCCTCCCTGTAATACATAATTATCCCGCCTGACAGTCTAGCACTGCGTGTCGGAATGGCAATGCGTAACGCGTCGATCAGGTATGCGAAATCATGCTCTTTTGTGAATTGCCGCCGGCGCGACCGGCGGGACATGAATGTCCGGGATCATGCCCTTCCGTTACAATCGACGATGCTGAATGCTTGGATCTCGGTCGTCGGGGAAATCGGTCGTCGGGAAAATTCTTTCAGGCAAATATACTTTGGCAAGTATAGATTCGATAATGTCGTTTGACATATATTGCCCCACCAGAAAATTGTCCAAATAGCGTAAGCGCCGAAATATGCGGTCGCGCGTCCTAAATGTTCTAATGGAAAATGGTTCCAGTTCTCGTATTTGATATTGAAACCGTGCCGCATGTCGACGGTATACGGCTGCTGCGTGGCCTGCCACCCGATATGTCCGCTGCAGAAGTTGCTGAGCAGGCGTTTCAGGAACGTCGCGAGAAGACCGGCAACGATTTCTTGCCACTGCACTTGCATCGGGTCGTGGCGATATCCTGTGTATTGCGTGATCGCGACAGCTTTCGTGTGTGGTCGCTTGGCGAGCCGCAGGACGACGAAAAGATTCTGATACAGCGTTTTTTCGACGGTATTGAAAAGTACACACCGCAAATAGTGTCATGGAACGGCAACGGCTTCGATCTGCCGGTGCTTCACTACCGGGGAATGATCAACAATGTCCAGGCTTCTCGCTACTGGGATATGGGCGAAGACGATCGCGATTTCAAATGGAACAACTACATCAGCCGATATCACGCACGGCATCTCGATCTGATGGATTTGCTGGCCGCGTATCAACCACGCGCCAGCGCCCCACTCGATGAGATTTCCCAGTTACTGGGGTTTCCTGGAAAAATTGGCATGTCGGGAGGAAAAGTCTGGGATGCGTATCAAGCAGGCAAGATCGGCGATATTCGTGCTTACTGCGAGACTGATGTCGTGAATACTTATCTTGTGTACCTCCGGTTTCAGCTAATGCGTGGCGTCTTCGACGAAGACAGGTACAAAACCGAGTGTGAACTGGTGCGCTCGACCTTGCAGCAATCGAGTGCTGGACACTGGAGCGAGTTTCTGACGGCGTGGGCAGATTGAGGCGACGTGGCCAAGTATCAACCGCAAATGCGGTGGTAACAGCCAGAATCGAATCCCTTGATCATGAAGGGCGCGGCGTAACACATGTCGACGGCAAAGTGGTCTTTGTCGAAGGCGCGCTGACTGGTGAACTTGTCGAACTCGAAACCTATCGGCGCAAGCCGAGTTTCGATCTTGCCACCGCTCGGAGAATCCTTGTTGCTTCCTCTTCAAGGGTCGAGCCGCGCTGCAAGAGTTTCGGTATCTGCGGTGGTTGTAGCATGCAGCATCTCGATGTCCGTGCGCAAATGGCCGCCAAACAACGCGTGCTCGAAGACAGTTTTGCCCACATTGGCAAAGTCGCGCCTGAAACCATGCTTTCTCCGATCCATGGGCCGTCATGGGGATACCGTTACCGGGCGCGATTCTCTTCACGCTTCGTTCACAAGAAAGGTACGACGCTGGTGGGTTTTCGTGAGCGCAGAGGCGGGTTTGTCGCCGATATGCAAAGCTGTGAAGTTATTCCGTCGCGGGTTTCTGCATTGCTGGTTCCGCTCAGATCGCTTGTTGATAGTCTGAGTATTCGAACGGACTTGCCGCAGATTGAGTTGGCGGTAGATGTCAATTGTGTGGCGCTGACATTTCGTATCCTCGAGCCACTGTCAGCTGTGGATGAGCAACATCTTCGCGACTTCGCCGAAAGTTACGAGGTGCGGGTTTACCTCCAACCGGGTGGTCTTGATTCCGTTTCCCTGTTTCATCCGCCGGGTGAGGCATTGCTCCATTACGCTTTGCCCGACTCCGATCTCGAATTTGTATTCGGGATCACCGATTTCACGCAAGTCAATTTCGGGATCAATCGGGTACTGGTGCGGCGCGCATTGTCGCTGCTCGAACCGCAATCGGGAGAGCGCATAGGTGACATGTTCTGTGGAATCGGAAATTTCTCGTTGGCAATTGCGCGCCGCGGAGCACGGGTGACGGGCATAGAAGGCAACCAGGCGCTGGTAAATCGTGCGGCAAGCAATGCTCGCCACAACCGGCTCGAAGCATTGTGCGAGTTCAAGCCGGCGGATCTTTTCAAAATGGATGCCGGTTTGTGGGAGGAATTGGGCCAGTTCGACAAACTGCTGATTGATCCACCCAGGGATGGCGCAATGGACCTAGTAAAGGCGATTGGTGCTGCACCGCCCCGGCGAGTGGTCTACGTGTCCTGCAATCCATCAACGCTGGCTCGCGATGCGGCGGTCATGGTGCATTCACACGGTTATCAGTTGCGTACGGCAGGTGTCGTCAACATGTTTCCGCACACCTCGCACGTCGAATCGATCGCTTTGTTCGAGAAATAAAAAAGGGCGCCCGAAGGCGCCCTTGTAAGGCAATCTATTCGTTGTCAATCAGTCGCGCTGGCCAGCCAATGCCATCAGCAGATGAAGCAGGCTGACAAATATGTTGAACAGGCTGATGTACACGCCGGTTGCTGCCATGATGTAGTTCGTTTCCCCGCCGTTGACAATACGGCTTACGTCATGAAGCAGGAACATCGAGAAAACCACTACGACCAGTGACGATATGGTCAGCGCCAGAGCCGGAATCTGAAGGAACATATTCGCGAACATGGCGAGTAACAGCACGATCATTCCAACAAACAGGAACTTGCCCATAAAGCTGAAATCCCGCTTTGTGGTTGTGGCGATCGTACTCATGACCAACAGGATGCCGCCTGTTCCAGCCGCTGCGATGCCGATCAGTTCCGGCCCGTTCCGCAGCGTCAAGGCTATATTCAGGATGGGGCCAAGCCACCAGCCGAGAATGAACGTCATACCCAGCAACAGCACTGCACCCAGCCCGCTATCGCGGTTCTTGGCGATGGCGAACTGCAGCCCGATAACCGCCCCGAGCATGATAATGGAACTCAGGATCGGGCTTTGATAGACGATGCTACTGGTTGCCATTCCGACGAAGGCGCCAATGACGGTCGGAACCATCGTCAGCGCAAGCATCATATAAGTATTGCGCAATACGCGTTGCTGCTGCGCACCTAGCGCGACTGAACCAGTACTCAAGTGAATGTTCGGTTGCATATGAAATATTTCTCCTTTGGACTTGAATCGCATTGTGCGAGCAAGAATGAACATAAGACTATCGGATGAGGCCTAAAGTTTCAATTGCTTAACTGGTTTCTCCCCGTTTCACCGCGTAGAATGCCGATCGGCCGGACGTTCGGGGTCAGATGCCGCAGAATTGGCTAAATGAAAGGTCGCGAGCGTGGTGAAATTCACTGGTTTTGGACAAGGCTTTGCTTCGTTCAATGCAAGATAACCTGTCTTCGCAGGTTTGGCCGGAGCTAAAACCGGCGGTTGATTCGCAGGGAAATGGAAGGGTGGCAGAGTGGTCGAATGCACCGGTCTTGAAAACCGGCAGAGGCGCGAGTCTCTCGTGGGTTCGAATCCCACCCCTTCCGCCAATCAAAGTGTTCCCCCTTCAGGGGGCAGTTTGATTGGTGATCCGGGCGTGTGACGAACCCACTGGGTTTGACCAGCGAGCACAGCTCGCGCAGGACGCCCGCAGGGCGGTCCCAAGCGAGAGCGAGGGGGATGCTTGATCGCTATAAGGCGGACAAGCACAATCCCACCTCTTCCGCCAACCGACTCGTCGACAAGTTGAACTAACCTCGATTTAGCTCGGCAAAGCACCCTGAGAACCTGGCAAACATCAGGCCTGCTCCCCATAGTTGAGTTTCATGCTTTGTCACAAATGCTCGCTAGGAGCCCAGGCCCACTGCGGTGCGCGCCTGGTATGACGTTACGCGGCCAGCTATTTAGCTTGAACACATGCGCGATCATCCAGCATAAGTGCCGCGAAACAACGAGGCACTACACTAGCCGATCCTTGCCAGCTTATACTTCGTCAACCTTGCCTGGAGGATACCTGCTGTGCGCTCCCCGCTCACTATTATTACTATTGTGCTCCTGACTGCCTGTAGCCTGGATCAAAGCGTCAGCGCACGCGGCCCGTTCGTCGCGACTGAGATTGCTTCCTTCAAGCAGCCGTGGGCCTTGAGTTTTTTGCCCGACGGGCGCCTGCTGGTGACCGAGAAGAAAGGTAGCTTGTACATCGTGAACCAGGACGGCACCAGATCGAATCCGCTGCCCGGCGTTCCCGATGTCGATTACGGCGGGCAAGGTGGTCTCGGCGATGTCGTTCTACATCCTGACTATGCATCGAATGGCCTTATTTACATCAGCTATGTTGAAGCCGGGGAGGGTAACGTAAGAGGCGCTGCCGTAGCCCGAGGCGAACTCATCGTCAACAATGACGGTGGCGCAAACCTGGAAAACGTCGATGTCGTCTGGCGTCAGTATCCCAAAGTTTCAGGCAATGGTCACTACGGTCACAGAATCGCCTTCTCGGAGGACGGCTACCTCTTCATATCGTCTGGTGAGCGGCAGAAATTCGACCCGTCCCAGGATATGACGCAAAACCTCGGCAAGATCGTACGCTTGCATGATGACGGGTCTGTGCCCGTAGATAATCCATTTTACGATCAAGGCGGCGTTACGGCGCAGATCTGGTCGCTTGGCCACCGAAATCCTCTGGGGATTGCTTTCGATGAGCAGGGCCGTCTCTGGAATGTCGAAATGGGGCCCCGGGGCGGCGATGAACTGAACCTTGTGATACGCGGTGCAAATTATGGATATCCGATCGTCTCCAACGGTAGCCATTACAACGGGAAAGAAATTCCGGATCACCAAACGCGCTCCGAGTTTGAAGAGCCGAAAGCATGGTGGTCGCCGGTCATCTCGCCCGGCGACTTGATGTTCTACTCAGGCGACATGTTTCCTTTATGGAAAGGCGACGCGTTAATCGCAGGATTGTCGGCAGGGGCCTTTCTACGAATCACAATTGACGGGGAATCCGCCGCCGAGGCGGAACGCTTCGAAATGAACAAGCGAATCCGTGCGGTCAGACAAGGCCCGAACGGCGCGATATGGCTGCTCGAAGATGGCTTCGGTGGGCGGCTACTCAAACTGACGCCAGAGCGCTCGTGAAATCTGCTTTATCAGTAGCGTGGTCGTTGTGAAATGTCGGATCAGGAATCTCGAGACGCGGTGTCGCGCCGGGCGTGAGCGGCTCGATGCGTCCAGCGATTGTCATTTAGAACTGGCACGTGACTGTGATTTGCGATTTTCGCGATGGCGGCAGTGCAATGGGCGGTACGCTTCTTCGTTGCCCGTGATCGACGTGGCGGGTCTGACGTTGTAAGTCTGTACAGTGGTGGTTGTAGCTAGCTTAGTCTTCGCGACGGTTGCCGCCCGGTCGCTACTGTGGGTCGTCACCTGCGGTCATCAAGCGTGGCAAGGAGAGTCAGTGTGACAACGAATAAAGAGCGCTTGCGTCGCATTGTTTTCATGCTTGGCCTGATTGTCGCTGCCGAAGCGATTTTCGGATTACCTTTCCATATCGCGCGGTTCTTTCGTCCAACACTCCTGGCGGTGTTGGGTTTCACCAATACTGAACTCGGCGTGGCAATGGGTATCTATGGCATTGTGGCCATGCTTGCCTACTTCCCTGGTGGTCCTCTGGCAGATCGCTTTTCGGCGCGCAAACTGATGGCTGCGTCTCTGATCGCGACTTCGCTCGGTGGGCTCTACTTCGCAACATTCCCTGGCGTTGTTGGAACACAGATTGTGTTTGCATGGTGGGGCGCTACTACCATCCTGCTTTTTTGGGCAGCACTAATTCGGGCGACGCGGGAATGGGGTGGCAGCGAAGAGCAGGGACGCGCGTACGGTTTGCTTGATGGAGGCCGTGGACTTATGGCCGCTGTTCTGGGTTCGGCAGCAGTCTTTCTGTTCGCAGTACTGTTGCCGGAGGATCCGGCGTCTGCGACCCTGGCCGAACGCACGGCAGCCCTGACGAGGGTTGTCTATGTCTACACCGCTACGACGTTCCTGGCCGGCGTATTCGTATGGTTTGCCATCCCTGATTCATCTTCTGATGCGTCAAGCCAGAGCGCACACCAACGTATCCAATGGGCCGACGTGGCCAAAGTTTTCCGGCTACGCAGCATCTGGATGCAATCGACCATTGTCATTTGCGCATACGCTGCCTTCAAGGGCATAGATAACTACTCCCTCTACGCTGCCCAGGCATGGGGCATGGACGAGGTCGCGGCGTCAAAAGTGAGCGCGCTCGCCCAGTGGACTCGCCCGATTGCGGCTCTCGGTGCGGGGCTGCTCGGTGACCGCGTGCGTGGGTCACTGGTGATTGCCGGCTGCTTCCTGGCGCTCACCTGCATCTTCCTGTTTTTCGGCTTCGCTCCCGCCTTCCCGGGCTCGGTGTGGATTCTCTTCGCAAATGTCCTGGTTTCTGCCGCTGCCGTGTTCGGTCTGCGGGGCGTCTATTTCGCTTTGTTCGAAGAAGGCTCTGTCCCCAGAGCTTTCACCGGAACGGCCGCAGGTCTCGTTTCTGTGGTGGGTTTCAGCCCTGAGATATTCGTTGCGCCCATTGCCGGATGGCTTCTCGATCGCTCCCCCGGAATACAGGGGCATCAGCATGTGTTCCTGTTTCTCTCCGCGTTCGCGGTACTCGGTCTCATCGTAAGCCTGGAGTTTCTGCGCACGACCAGGAGAAATGGCTGGGGCGCAAAGCAGGTGCAATAGGTAACCGCTGCTGCCCCCTGGGCTGGCAAGTTCAGGAAGGATACATCTGGAACGTTCGCTCAGCCCATCGCTAAAGGACCGTGTTTTCAACCTGACGCCAGCGTAGCCGGCGCCAGGTTGCCGCATACCGCCTGGTTGCTTCAATTCTGGAATTTAGTTGCCAATATGCAACTGGTACATCGCGTTGTTGGAGAAACTGCAGGTTCCGGCGCCGATCTTGGGACTGCTCATCTGGTACTCGCATTGGGCAAATGTACCGCCCGGTCCGTAGGCACTCGCAATTCCCCGCCGCTCGTCGTTGGCGACTCGCGTGGCCTCACCGACCAGAGTTTCCCCCTGGTAACTGAAGGTAAAACGGCCTTTGCCGGTCATCATGTTCGTCACCTGGCCGACGAGCACGCCGGTCTGGTTGGCAAGATCATTGATCGGGTAAAGCTTCACGTTCAGCGCCGTGGGCCCCGGCGTTCCGGCCACAACCACCGGTCCGGCTGCCGGACTTTGCGCTGATGCCACAGGTATTGGCACAGTCGAGTAGGCGTAGACCGGCCTGCCGCTCGTATCTTGTGCGACCGGCATGACGTAACAGCCGGACAGTGGCAGCGCCAGAATTGCGGCCGCAACGACGAGGCCAGTAATGCGATATGGGTTGCGCGCTTTCTCTTTTATGCATTTGGTTTCGTGACCTTGTAATTTAATTGTCGCGTTCATGATCTGACCCCCTTGTTAATCGCATTGCCGGTAGCGCTTCGGGGTTTCGAAGGGTCCGTTGTGCGATGAGGCCATGCTGGGCTACGGGCGGTTGCAGATGAGTTACGAGACGGTTACTGATCGATTACAGATTTTTTGCCGAGCATCAGAAACATGATTATCTATAATAATCAGCGTTTTACCGAGCCATTTTCGATCCTGCTGGCGGCCTTGTTTACGCTGTGTTGGTCAGTTTTTCATAGAGTGCTGTCGTTTCAGGGGAGGGATCGACTCGCAGGGTGGCAGCTAGCATATTGCGGCAGCGGCCGTAGGTATCGACCGCCTCGGCGCGGCGGCCCAGTAACGCATAGCATTCCATCAGGCTGCGATAGATGCCTTCGCTCGAGAAATCGAGTTCAATCGAATGCTCGAGCAAATCGATCGCGCGTTCGGCAACGCCCGCCTGCTGCCAATGGCGGGAAATGTCCACAACACTGCGCATGAAACGCTGCCGTAGTCGGTCACGCATTGGCAGGCTCCACCCCTGTTCGGGTTCGCTCGCCAGAAAAGGTCCTGGATAACGCTCAACCAGTTGCGTACCCAAGTCTGAAAGCTTGGCACTGTCGGTGGAGGATTTTTTCGTTTTCGGATACAGAGCCTGATTGATACGCGCAATGACTTGATCGAATGCCCAGACGTCGACCCAGATCAGACGCCCGTCGAGCGAGAGTTTGCCGTCGGAAAGCTGGATCGCCCGTTCCGCGCCCAGCAGTTTGCGCAAGCGATGCAGTGTCGTTGCGAAAGACTTGTGCGCTGAGTCGCCGTCAATGCGTGGCCACAGGGCCTCAACCACTCTTTCCTCGCTTACATCTCGGCCGCCATAGGCGATCACGACTTTCAAGAGGTCGAGAGGGCGGCGTTGCGCTTTTGCGGTGAACGCGATCGGCTCGTTGCCCTTGAAGACCCGGAATTGCCCCAGTGCGTGCACGCGCAACGGCCACGGCCAGTTGAGCAGGGCGGCGCTTGCCGCGTCCAGTTGTAACGAGCGCTCGACAATTAGTTTGTCGACGAAATCCGTTTCGATTCCTGCTTGGAGTGCGATGCTGCACAGCTGCGCCAGCATCTCCGGACGCCAGAGCGGAAACGATAGATAGTTGCGCGGCTTACCCACGGCGAGTGCCTGGCGCAGCGCACGCATGCCGGAGCGTGGTCGCCGCCCGCTATCCAGCGCAACGTAGGCGTAGGCGAGCAGCCCGGAAAACTCGAGCAGATGATTGCGGATACGACGGGTCGTGTCATACACCTGCTGAAACTGAAGCCAGGTTGCGCGGGGCTCCCGTTCTTCGTAATGCACATGGGCTGACGCCGTTCGGCACATAACTTCGAACACCGGGCAACCAACTTCGATTGCCATCCTGAGCGCAAGCTTCTGTTGCTGGTATGCACGCAACGGATCGTTTTGGCGCATTGCCAGCCAGGTGGAGAACAGGTGATGCAGACATAGATCGAAGCGCGCCGGGATACCCGATAGTGCCTCGGCCTCTTCGAGAAAGGCCGCAGCCGTATCCAGATCACCAGCGAAAAGTGCGCCGCCCGCGCCGTAGGCGAGTAGTTGGCGAGAGAGGACGTTCACACCCTCGGCTCGCTCGATCGCCAAGCCCTCACGCACAGCGGTATAGCAGGCCTCGCGCTGTGCGGTCAGCATAAAGTAAGTTGCTTCGACGCTTCTCAGCGACGTCAGAGCGAACGGGGTGACTTCATTCTCCGTCACCAGATGACGCACGCCTTCGATGATCGACCAGGCCTTTGGAAAATGCCCGCCATAAGCGATGCCTAACGCGACCCGCGTTTCGACCGAGACGCGTACGTTGATATCGGTTTGCGCTAGTGAGGTGCGGTAGGCGCGCTCCGCCCAATATTCGATCTCGGGATGATGCGGTTGGCGCAACACCAGCGAAGTGAACAGACTGCATACGATGCGCGCTTCAACCGGTCCGGATACGAGATTTGGGTGCTCGCGCAGCATGCGATCCATGACATCGATCCAACGGTCGAGCAGCGAAAAGTCATCTACTTCATAGAGAATCGCATCCATAGCGCCGGAGCAAGTGAGCAGCAAGCCGGGCAGGTCGGGTTCGCGTTGGCGGTTGAAATGTTCGTACGCACGTTCATGCAACCGGCGGCTTTCACGAGGCGATGAATCAGTGCGCGCGACACCATGCCAGTACAGCGTCCACGGATGTTGGTCCTGAAACTCCTTGGGCAGTGATTCGACCCATTGCGCCAGCGTTTCGCTGCGTCCAGAGTCGAGCATCGCGCGTGCGTGGTGGCGGATGATCTCGGCGACGCGTTCCAGGTGGCCGCCAGAGTGCGCGAGTCCCACCGCTTCGGCAACAAGGCCTTGCGACAGCAGCAAATCAGCGGAGTTGCGTTGCAACGATTGGCGCCTCTCCCTCGACAGTTGCGCATTTGCTCGGGACGCGACGAACTCACGCATCATCGGGTGATATTCGTAGATCGACTGCGGCGCGGTCTGTTTCAGCGTTACGAAATAATTGTTGCGATACAGATGATCAAGGCGCTCGCCTGCGTCAGCCTGACCGGACAGGGTCGCCGCCATATCTGCTGTCATCTGTGGCAAAAATGCGGTGGTGAGAAGAACTTCGCGCGTAGCCGCGTCCGTTTTCTGGAAAATTTCACCTGCAAGGTAATCGAAGACGAGTTGAGGGGTGGACAAATCGGCGGGCGCAGACCAGGAATCAGCCGTGGCTTGCTCGAGCATCAGAATTAGCCCTGCTGCCCAGCCCTCAGTTTTCTCGTTTAGTTCCTTGAGTCGCTTGGCATCGAGCTTCAGGCCTCTCTGCTCGGCGATCGCACCAGACTCTTTCTGTGTCAACTTCAGGTCACGCCACCCGATCACCTCGAGAGCGCGGTTCGCACGCAGGCGCGCCATTGACGCCGGCGGGTCGCTGCGGCTGATTAGAACCATTGATCCGCCGGGTGGCACTTCTGTCATAGCAGTCGACAGTACTTCGTGCAGCGACGAGCGCGGGGCAATATCATGATAGCCGTCGAGAACGATGGCAAAAGACTCTCCGAGCAGTCGGTACAGTGCCTGAAAATATCGCCGGGTGAAGGCAGCCAGGCCAGAAAGGTGTTGTGGAGTGAGTTGAGGCAGGCGCACCGGCTTGCGTTTGACGTGTGCAATTGCCGCGGCTTCGAGGTGGTAGAAGAACGACGCGACATCGACATCGGTCTCGTCAATCTGGTACCACAGCGAGGCCAGCTTGCGTTCTTCAAGATAGCTTGCCGCAAGCATCGTCTTGCCCGATCCGGGCGGGCCAGTGATCCAGACAATGGGATTTTGGCGTGCCTGGTCGAGCATTGTGAACAGGCGCTCACGTGGCAGTACGCCGGAGCAACTCGGGCTTGTCGTTTTGGCAAGCAGAACGCGGGGTTCGCTCATCGGGATATCGCGCTTCTTGGCGAGTGCGGGAAATTGACTGCGCCTAATGGTACCCCTCTGGCGTTCCTAGCGCGTTCAGCGCCACTGCCGGTCCCTCAAACTTACGCACGCTCGTTTTTGCCGTCTCGTCGACCGAGTCCTCAATCGTCACAAATTCGAACGCATTGCCGATCGTTAGAGGCTGAAAGTGAACTCGGTGGTGAATGACTTCCTGTGAGGCAATTTCATTGATTATGGGCTCGTGTTTCGCGTCTCCAATCGGGTCATACGTTTCACTGCTTTGTCGACCCCTGCTGGCTCAAAAACCGGCAGCGAGCAGATTCGGTTGCCGCATGCGAAAGCCGCTGCCCGATCCAGTTCCGGATACTCGATGTCAGCGTTGATCATTGGCCCTTCGCGCCTGTCCCACCAGTCAACGCGCTTGTACAGGGCAGGGTAGTGCCGCGCCGCCTCATGAAGCGCAATTGCGGCAGGGTCGTCTTTGCGCCCGACTACGGTGATGTGAATCGGTTCGCCTCCCAATTCTTCATCGGCGAGAACAACACCCACCAGAAATCGGCGCATTTCGGTTATCTGTCGCGACGTCAGATATCGCATCGTATATGCTGCGATGCCGCCATGCGCCTCGTTGCCCGTGTACCGGTGTAACTGATTGGCAAATCGCGCAAGCTGGATATTCTCCTCGATCTGGCGCACTGGCTCGGCAAACACGCCGACTGTTGCGGCAGGTGCAACGGACGCAACGAAACCGGCGTCCTTGTGCCTGAAATTGAGGAGAATAAAATCGCCGGCGCGGTCTGCGGCTTTTAGCCACTCGCGCTCGCCGGTCGCTGCATAAAGGTCAAGCAGCGCCTGCCCCATTGCCAGCGTATCGGCCAGATAAGGCCCGCCTCTGTCATTTTCTCCATGCGTAAAACCGCCTCCGCTGACGCTCCGGTTTCGTATGATCCAGTGCGCCGCCGTCTTTGCTTCGGCAAGCACGGCCGGATCGGCTGAGGCGTTGTAGAAGGCGACGAGGCCGCTGATCGTCCAGCCATTTTCGCGGGCGTAGATGTTGGTATCAATCCGCGGCATTCCGAGCTGGCGGCGTGCTTTGTCGTTTAACTTGTAAAAGGCGTGACCGTCTGTATCCTCGTCAAGATCGGCATCCTGGCTGGTGAAAAACACGCCATCGTCACTTTTCAGAAACGTGATCAGATAACTGTGAATGCTGCGTGCGGCCTGAAGATAGTCACGGCGTGGCCAAATGGTGTGGGCCAGAGAGTACTGACGCAGATATTGCGTCTGATACCACATGATTTTCTCAAAGTGCGGTGACAGCCAGTTTCGCTGGTCGGAGTATTGATAGACCCCGCCCCACACCGGGTCGATCAGGTTCAATGCCGCGTCGAGTGTCCTTTTGGCACGGGTCGCGGCCTGCCTGTCGCCGTCGCGGGCCGCGGCAATCGCATAATCAAGGCTTTCGGTATGGATGAATTTCTGGACCGTGCCCCAGCCCGCGAAGTCCTCATCCCAAACTGCATCGTAGGTGTCTAGAAGCGACGCGCGTTGATCCGTGGCCAGAAAAGACGTCGCAGACGGTTCAATCTGCGCGAGTTCTAGGACTGAAGGTCCCGGCGAGGGATCATCTATAAATGCCTGCAATAATGCTGCCATTCCCCGCGCTGGCTTGTAACCTCTAAGTTTCGCGACTTCAGTGCCGTCTGGGGCAAAGATGATTGTCGCTGGCCAGCCCCAATCACCATAGCGGCTGGACAGATCCGGATTCGCATCCTGGTCCACACGCAC
>Ga0315336_1004785_pt1 | contig 15559 bp, 2 predicted proteins | sample ASW5metaG_FD_204512 | JGI IMG/M metagenome (GOLD analysis project Ga0315336, IMG submission 204512) | Ammonia-oxidizing marine archaeal communities from Monterey Bay, California, United States - ASW #5 | ecosystem: Environmental > Aquatic > Marine > Intertidal zone | place: USA: California...
CGCCGCCGCCGCCTTCACCACCGCCTACGCCACCGCCACCGCCGTCGCCACCATCGGTGCCGTCATCGATGATCACGCGACCGATCAGGAAGCCGTTTCCGGGGGAAGCGGCGCTGACCTGGGCGACAAATCCGCCCTCTTCAACCCAGGTGCCGCGAATACGAAGCTGACTGTTGGCCTCGGACAATTCGAACGTAGAGGTGATCTCGCGGGAACGGGTCTGGCTGGTCGACCGGTCGGAGGAAGAAGAATTCGAGCCGCTCGAATCCCGGGAAGACGACGAGGAGGAGGATGAACTCGAAGTGATATCGAAAATATTGGTCAATCCGCCACCATCCTCAAGGATGATCGGACCTTCAATTTCCTGGGAGGAATCATTTTCCGAGCTGTTGTCGAAATTGTTCTCGCGCTCGCTGCTGGACTCCTGGTTGGATTCCTCATCAATACTGATGTCTGTTGAATCGCCTTCGACGCGTTCGATGGTAACGACATCGATCACCCCGGTAAACTTTACCTGCTTCTGCGCCACCCCGTCGGTTCCCTGCCAAGATGTCTGGAATACGGCAAGCTGTGCACCCACCGGCAACGTAGCCGAAGAATCAGGATTGACTACCGCGCCCGGCGCTCCCAGCACTCCCCGGTACGTCTGCCCGTTACTGTCGACAATCTGGATGGCATTTCCGGTTTGCTGGATGGTGAAGCTGGTAATCGGCGCACCGGAGGTAATACTCACGGCCTTTCCGCCGCTCAGCAGTCCCACGTACTGCCCGGAGAAGTTCACCTCCAGGTTCGCCCGGGACGTATTGAAGCCGCCGTCGCCTCCGGTTGAAAAATCACAACTCAGGAACGTCGCCGTCATGCCCAATAATCCGCCCATCATCATGAGCGAGCGTAGTCTTCTCATCGGATACTCTTCTCCTCCGGGTAAAATTGCCCGATTACACTAAATGCACGTACGTATGACGTCAAACGGAAAACCGATCCGTTTCATTTTTTCGATCTATTTCGTAACCAGTTGGTGTTCAGGTTTTTACGGACCCGTCCTCAATACACGATAGAACGCATTCGTGGGCGGCGGTGCCGGATCAGTAAACGTCTCCACTACGTTTGACGCCGTCAACGACCCGATCTGCACCCAATTCGTCGAGTGCATAGCGGTGTTTACTTCGACATTATATACGGATCCGGTCATGGCACCCCACGTGATCGTTGCCATTTGCGGATCGGTTATACTGGTTATCATGAGCCCGGGCTCCGGAATTGCGGTCACATCGTTGTTTTCGGGCGTCAGGTGAACCTGGATCACGTCCTCGCCGGCAACCACCTGGTAGTGACCAAACGGGAGAGGACCGAACTGGTATCTTCCAAGTGAATCGGTCCAGGTCGTATCGAGTATGTTTTCGTTGAAATTCGCGCCGATCAAATTGACGTCGATTCCAACAACCGGCTGGTCATTTTCGTCCAGAACAGTGCCCTTGATCTGCGCCGCCTGGAAGATTGAAACATCGTCGATATACCAGCCGCCCGCCACACCGGTGGAGTCGGAAGTGAGGCTGAATCGCAGGTAGATGTTCGTCTCTCCGCCGAGATGATCAAGGGGAAGAACCTGCCTTCGCCATGTTTCATCGGTGTTGAACGCGTTGTTCCGGTCGCCCTGAACCAGGACCGGCGGCCGGTTCGTACCCAGCGGATCCCGTGTCAGGAGATCGGCCGGCGTCGTCGGGCGGACTGCATCGACCCGGACGAAATCGTTGCCGTCCTCCAGGTCCAGCCACTCGTGGTAGCTCAGGAACCAGCTGTTGGAGAGGACGACATTGGTGAACACGGAATCCACCGCCGGCAAATCGAGGCTGAACACGGGAGAGTAGAGTTCCATGATCGCATCGACGGGATAATTGCCATTGAGGTCGGTACCATAAACCCAGCGTCCACGGTAGGCGTATCGTGGAGCCGCCTCGACGCCCGCAATCGAGTTATCCGGAACGCCCACCTCCCAAACGTCGCGCGGATCCGCGGTCAATTCCCCACCGAACCGGTGCCACCACTGGTTGGTGAATTCCGGCAGGAACGCGTCGTATGCCCCCCACCAGATCGTATATCCGCGCTGAATTAACGGCCCTTCATTGGGATGACCCTGGAACGGTATATCGTAAAAGAGTCCGTGTTCGCGCTGCTCGTAAGAGAGCGACTCGAAGGTCGCGATGGCCGCGCGTTCCGTCGGGTCAGACAGATTCTGGAAGAAAAATCCGAATGGAGCCCCGATGCGCTTGTACGCATACGGGATGATTTCCGTTGTGCTGTTCGTGTCCACCAGGGCATTCACCCTGGGATCACGGCCTGCCAAAGGACCCCCCAGTTCATATTCGACCGCATCTTCAACCTGGTCGTCATCGGTGTCGCGGCTCGTCGGCAGGGTTCCGTTTCGTCCGCCGAAGAGGAATGCGGTCGCAAAAGATCTGTCGCTTTCGCTGCCGTCCAAATCTGCGGAGAATCCGTTCGGATCGCCCGTCGTGAGTCCGGTTTCGAAGTCGATTGGAAGCAGTCCATTCTGGGCAAAAGTCATGGTGGCGAATGCCCGGGGCGGGGGTCCGGCCCGCTCCCCGCCCGGCACGGCAAGAACCCAGCGGGATGTGTTCGGCGTGTCGATCGATTCCGAAGCATATTCGGGGAAAAACACCCAAGTGTCGTTAAAGTAGGTATTTCCATCCGTACCGCCGAACAACACGATACGATTTGCGTTGTTAAAGATAACGCGTCCGTCCCCGCCGGTATACTCGCTGCTGCCAAACATGACCATGGAGGCACCGCCGCGCGGTGGGGGTCGCTGCGCGTCCTGGAAGGAGGTAATCTCAGTCCAGGTGTCGCTCTCGACGCTGTAGCTCCATAGATCGTTCAATGGAACATGCGTCGAACTGAATCCCCCAAACAGATAAACCACGTCCCCCAGGGCGTCATACACCGTCGAATGGCCGTATCGTGCGTCCGGCACCGCATCTACCGCATTCGAGATCGAGATCCGCTCCCAACGAACCTGGTTGATCTCAAAAGTCACGGGATCGGCATCGGTAATGAGCCCCTCGATGGTGTCATCGAATATCTCGTTTCCGTCGATTCCTCCGAACTGGACCATCGTTTTGCGCTCCCAATCGTAGGCCAGCGGCGAGGATTTGTACGGACGAGCCCGTGGAGTGATATTGACGCCCAACATGCTATTCGGAAAGTGCCAGTTCGGCTCCAACGGGAAGTCCTTGACTACGAAATAGAGAGGCAGAGTGTTCAGCCTGACCGCGGCGGTGCCCTTTTCCAGGTAGGCGAAGGCGTCGGTATTCGTGGAGGTCGCAACCACACCGAAGTTCGTCCCGATAAATACGGCCTGGAGTTCGAGGAACGCATCGGTGGCTTCGATGATAAACTCCCCGGTGGTTCCCGCGGGAATCGTGGACGTGATGGCAGAGGTGTTGAAATACGGGGGTCCTAACCGCTGGGTCGGCGCGGTGTCATCCGCTACAACATAGGTATCCGGGGACGTTCCCGTCAGACCGGACACTTCGAATACGACCTCAAACACCAAGTCATTCGAAGGCGCTTCAATGATCTCGTATATGATTTCCGCACTCAGGATCTGAACGCACTCCCCATTCAGATTCAGGCCCGCTTCCTCCTCTGTCTGGCCTTCCTCAATGAGGGCGAAGTGCCACGCGGATGCTGCCCAGTCGAGGCCCGAATTGGTGAAGGCTCCGCCGACCGGAAGCACATCCGTACCGGCAAAGGAAACCATGTCCGTCACGACGCCTGAAGTTGTTTCAAACACATCTTCGCCAGTGACGATGAAATCGATTCGGTCCAGTACGGTGTCCTCTCCCTTGAAGAATTGGGGTAATGAATTCCTATTGTAAAAGTGGAGATTGCCCCAGCCGCCACCGATGTGGCCTTCCAGGTATCTCTGGCTTCCAGGTCTCTCCTCACAGGTAATATCGGGGCCTAGGTCCGGCGCCGTATTGAACTCCCGGTAGAATGGAATCACCGAAAATTCGCTCAGGCCGTTGGTGAAGGCATACGATCCGCTCAGGACGATGTTCGACTCGATCGTGGTCTCGATCAAACGCCAGGAATTACTCCGAACCGAGAATTGCCAGATGTCGGAGAATTTACTCACCCCATCCTGCCCACCCATTACCATCATGGATCGGTTGTCGAGCACAGGCTGCTTGTTCCCATCTTCGTCGTCCACCCAGACGTTGCTGGGATCGTAATAGGCCGCCTGCCCCCATCTTCCGGATGGCGCGGGGCTATTGCTGGAAATCGTCACCTGGATCCATGTGGGCAACCAGTCTATTTCCAGGACGCCGTTCACCATCTCATCCGGCCACCAGAGCATCCAAAGATCATTCAATGCCTGGTCGAAGTGATTCGAAACGGCCTGCTCGGCCATGTTCGTCCTCAGTACCGATTCCACCTCGCCCACCGCTTCGGGGTTGCTGCCGAACACACCGTCCAACAACCGGTCTCCATCGGTGTCTTCGTCCAGCGGATTCGTACGCATGACCCGGTCTTCTTCCCCGTCGAGAAGACCGTCTTCGTCCGTGTCATCAAACCAGGGATGCGTACTCAGGAATTCGGGTGCGGCCGCGTCGGCATCCGGATCCAGCTGGAACCTCACTTCGTACTCCCGCAGATTCCACAAACCATCCCGATCGGCATCCCCGTCGATGTGGAGAGTGCCAAACCCGATCACCCGGTTGGTGAAGGGCCCGGCCAGCGTGGAGGGGATCGGATCCTGGGGATGTAATCCGCGGATGACTTCGAACCCGTCCGGCATTCCGTCCCCGTCAGTGTCGAAATTAAACGGATCCGAGGAATGCTTCCAGACCGCCAGAATCGGATTGAGCGAGGGATTGAACGAGAGGGGATCGTTTCCGAATTGGCCGTCTCGAACCAGGAATTCCTGCAGGTTCGAGAGTCCGTCGCCGTCGCAATCCAAACCGGCATCCAGCGCGTTCAAGGGGCTGAGCTGGCACTCAAGGGTGAAGACCCCCAGGTCCTCGTAGGGGACTCCGAACGAGGGCTCCAGCACTTCAAATCCGTCGGGCATTCCATCACCGTCAGAGTCGTAATCTGTCGGCCCGTCCGCGAATCCATCGCCGTCGAAATCGCTGCCCGGAAGAGTATTGAAGAATCCGCCGTCAAAATTCCCGTCCAGATCCTTGTCCCATACTTCCCGTCCGTCGATCAATCCGTCCTGATCGGTGTCGATCGAATTCGGGTCGGAGCCGAAGTCTACTTCGGCGCCGTCGGGAAGGAAGTCGCCGTCGGTATCTGCATTCAGCGGACTGGAGTTGATGAGAAATTCGCCCAGGTTGGACAGTCCGTCCCCATCCGGATCCAGTATGTTGTCCGTTGGGTCGAGGGGATCGAGACTGTATTGAATCTCGAAGCCGTCCGGCATGAAGTCATGATCCGTATCAAAATCGATCGGGCTGAGCATGTCATTGGTATTGGCGATCCCGTCCGCTCCCAGGAACTCGTCCAGGTTGGAAAGCTCATCCCCGTCCGGATCCTCGTCCTCGCGTCCGCACATCAGCGGGTTCAGGTGCGCGTTGACCACGCCGTTTGAAACGGTTGAGTCATACATTTTCTCGAAGCCGTCCCACATTTCATCCCCGTCGGTGTCGACCTGGTCGGGGAAGGTATCAGAATAAATAATCGCGTGTTGCGGGTGACCCGAGGTCACGCGGGCATCATCCGGGAATGATGGGATTTGCTGGAACATCGTCACCGCCGGCTTTCGCGTCGGCAGTGAAAAGCCCTGGGCCACGCCCTGGGTAATCGACACTGCGTCGAATTGATCGCACTCGATGGCGGTGACGTAATGACCGTTCTCGAAGAAATCGATCCCATCGAGGAAGCATCCCGAGAACAGGGCGTTCACGGTCTGGGTCTGCACCGCGGCGTTCGTCCAAAGAACCGAGAGCCCAAGGTATCCGGCGTGTCCGTCGAAGCCGAGTTCGCCGCCGTCAGTCAGCAGGTCGTCATCCGTGTCCGGGTCGAAGATGTTCAGGGTCACGCCATGCAACGCGAACTGCTGGAATTCCTCCAGGTTGGTGAGACCGTCCGCATCGGGATCATCGTCCCGGGTGAAGAGGAACTGGTTCGTGTACCCGGCGATCTCCGTCCCGTCACCCACCAGGTCATAGTCCCGGTCCGCTTCGAACAGGCTGAACGTGGTCAGGGTGGTTTGGCCGGCCGCGATCACCACACCCCGCGCCGGTACTGTCATATGCCCTTCCAATACCACCGCGACGCTGTGAATTCCGGGCTGGATTCCGTCCACGATCAGGGTGGTCGTCGCTGCGCCGGAGAGGGTGTCGTTTGAAGTCACCTGGACCCCGTCCACATAAACGGTGGCGTTGGTGACCGGCTGGTCGAATACATCAAAGGTCTGCACACGAAGATCGCCGGTGGCCCCCTCCAGATCATTGGTCGAAAAGTCCATTCTGGCCCGGCCGCCGATAGGTACCGTTACCGGTTTCGGAGTGACCCACTTGGCTCCGTTGGCGGGGAACACCTGCACCAGGTGGTCTCCGGCGCGGATTCCAATATTTGCAGGGGTCGTGGCGCCGGAATCCTGGCCATCGATGAAAATCGGGTGGGACTGCCCGTCATCGGACCTGACAAACAATCTTCCCACGGCCTGGTTCGTCGCGAGAATGAGCAGGGTCGTGTCCGCCTCCCGGACATCCAGGTTGGGAATCGGGTAGAGCACGCCGGTGTTCTGTACGTAGGGTACATAGGGGCCGCCCATCAGGTCGCAGAGGAAATTCGGCTGGACCGGGTTGTCGTTCCAGTCCGGGAACCGGTTCGTCAACGTGTTCGAAGGATCGGCAAGGTAGGTAATGAACTGCGCACCGTTTGATGTGTTCACGCCGTTCCAGATCTCCATCGGAAGCGAATTGACCGTTACGGGATTCGACTCCTCCGCCGCGATGCCGAGGCAACCGCGACTGATCCCGATGCCCAGTTCAAAATTCGCGGTGCCGAAGAGGGAGACGTTGGTTCCGCTGCCCGGGTGCGAAATGTCCAGTGCGCCGGTGCCTTCCGCAAGTTCCCGGCTTCCGACCCCCGGATTCAAGTGGCCGCCGAAGACGTAGTCGCCGGTCGTCAACGGTCCATTCCAGAACTCGGCGGCATGGATCGGGGAATCTGCCTTCACGTAGTATGAACCGAACGGAATCCCGCGCACCTCGTAGCTTCCATCGTCCGCGGATCTCGTCTGGCCGAAAATTTTTCCCGGCTTCACGACGGCATGGCCGTCGATCCGGTTGGTCACACCACCACGGCCCTGCAGGACCACGTCCACTTCCTCGATCGGGGCGCCCTTCTTGGAGCGAACCCACCCGGACGCGGAGCCGGATTCATAGACTTTGACGTCATCCACCCACCAGCCGCGGAAATTCTGATTCTGGCTGTTCAGGGTTTGGAACCGGAAGATCACGTTTATGTTGGTCTCGCCGATGAACGCTGTCATGTCGGCGGTGCGGTGCACCCACTCGGACCCGGAACCGGAAACCGCCGGACTGACGGGCACCGCCACGATATTCGACGGCGTCTGCGCGAACACACGGGTCAGATCCATTCCCGCCTCGGTGTCTACAAACTCGTTCCAGCCGACGTAGAGATTGGAAACGGAGGATGCATCGATCGGAGGCGAAACAAGATCCGCGATGATTTTGAGGCTGGCGAAATTGTAGGTTGCGTCAACATTGGAGCCGCTCGGGTCGTGGGCCAATCGCCATGCGGTCGGCGAAGTCCGCTCGTTGACCTCGAGAATAGCGTCTCCGCTCTGCTCGGGATCGGGATCTGCGGTGGAAAGATGCCACAGGTCAAAAGGAGCCGCCGGATTCGGCGCAAGGTGAGTCCAATTCGAGATGGACTCGGGAGATTCGAAATCCCAGGAACCCAGGAAGTGCAGGTTGGTCAGCGGCGCAGTGGGATCGTCGAATCCGAGTTGATAGATATCCCCATCCGACACCAGGTTGTCATTACTGTCCCAATCCTTCGGGTCCGTGCCGATTGACTGCTCGAATCCGTCATCCAGCCCGTCAAGGTCGCTGTCCGCCTTGTTGACCAGCGTGCCGGCGTCGAATTCAGCTCCATCTTCGATTCCGTCGTTGTCGCTGTCGGAATTCGTGGGGTCACCTCCGGCGGCGAATTCGTTGCTGTTAACCAGCCCGTCCCCATCGGGGTCCAGGCCGGCATCGGAGGGATCGGTCGGGTCGAGGTCGTTAAAGATTTCCCAGCCGTCGGGGATGTTGTCGCCATCCGTGTCCACGCGGGTCGGGTCGGGACTGGTGTTTATCACATCGCAATCGGGTCCGGTGTTTTCGAACCACCATTGGAACTCCTCGAGGTTCGATGCGCCGTCACCGTCGAGGTCTTCGTCGCCGAGTTGCAGGATGTCCCCATCGTCGGGCTCGACGGTACGAACGTTTTCGAAGCCGTTATCCAACGGATCCATCGCCAGCAGATTTGTATGTGAGGGGTTATTCGTCGAGTAGGCCCACTCCCAGCCGTCCCACATCAGGTCCCCATCGGTATCCGGGAGACAGACTTCGGTCAGTGCCGGACCTTCGAGTAAATTGTCGAGACAGTCGTTATCCAGGTCTCCGACGCCGGAGATCGGGCCCGCGGATCGGATCACGGTATTGCCGTCCTCCAGCCCGGTCCCGTCTTCCGCCCGCACCGCAAAGCAATAGACGCGTCCATTCAGGAGGCTGCCGACGGTAAAGGATGTCCCGGTGGTGGTTCCAATGAGATTCGAGAAAACGTCGCCTTCATTGCATGCCGGCGCCGCCCCACAGGGGAAGGATCCGGTGCTGCGATAGACGTTGTAGGTGACGGGGAGGGAAAGATCGAACCCGGGAGCCCAGTTCAAGATCACGTCGTTATTGCTGCTGCCGATGGCGCTGGCCAGACCGTTGAATTCAGGAGGAACCCGGTCGGTGGTAACGGTGTAGCCGACGATTTCCTCGGGGCCGTCCCCATTGTTCTGGTACACAACTACCGGAACCCCGAGACTGTCGACTCCGATGATCGGGCGCTGCGACAAGCCGCCCAGGTTGGCGACGCCGGGGGCACTCCCGGCACCGGCGACCCCGGCCCAATTTCCGCCGGAAGGCGACCGCACAATTACAGCCTGGCCGGTTGTGGTGAGCTGCCAGCTCACCGCGACATCCCCGGCTGCGTTTACGTCGACACGCGGTTCGATGGGGGTTGTGGTGGAGCCCGCGGAACCGCTGATTCCGGGATAGGTGTAAGAAGAATTGATTCCGATCCAGGCGCTTCCGATATTGACCGCCATCATGGACTGAATGAAAAACTGGCCAGCCCCGAAGTCCGGGAACTGCTGGAAGGCAACATAGATCTGATTGTTCGGCCCGGTGGCAACATCGGGCTGTCGCGCATTGGGGCTGAATCCGACATCGTCGAAGGAGTCCCAGGACACGCCGTTCCACCTGCGAACCCTGACCCTGTCCACGGAAAGTTCGTCCCATGCCACGACCACCCTGCCGATGTCGTCGACGGCGATGGTGGGAGTCTGGCCATGGACCGAACCCGGGATTCCGGTGGAAGCCGAGGTTCCGAGCCCGATCCACGCGTTGCCGTCCCACTTGCGCAAATAGATCTTCGGGAATGGGGATACCGGAATCTGGTAGACAACAATGGGAAATCCGTCCGCGCCGATCGCAACATTGGGATCCAGGGTATCCAGAATCTGATTTCCAACGATCCCCTGCCCTCTTGCCGAATCACCAAGCTCGACCCATTGGCTCCCGTCGTAGAGCCGGCCGTAAATCGTAATCGGCGAATTGGTCTCGGACGTATCCTGCTCCCATGCCACGAAAACATTATCGCCGCGCGTGGCCACGCTGGGGTTCATGGACGGGTCGGGTGTCTGACTGACACCGGTGTCGAAGATCGATCCGCCTACGCCGTACCACTGGTCTTCCATCAGTTTCCATACGTCCAGGCCTTCCGGATCCACGGGAATGGCACCACGCCACTTCTTCAGATAAATCTGCTGGAATCCGCCGTTGTCCACATCTTCGTAGGCAACGACCGCCCCGTCGTCGTCCGCGAGCACCATGTCGTGACTTTCGCCCACCGTGCGGCCGATGATTCCTTCTCCAACCACGATGACACAGGCGAAATCCTGGGGGCCCAGCGCCACTTCAGAACCGAAAACTTCAACCACGTAATCCCCGGGCGGAAGATCCGGGACGTTGATAACCTCCACGTTGTTGACTTCATCCGCGAGAAACCCGAACACCCCGGGAAGTTTCTCCGAATGGAGCCCATCGGCCGACCAGAAATTTCCGCGCCATCCGACGTTGATATCGTCCCGGACAACCAGGTCGAGGTTGTTGACCAGCACCGGCCCGGTGCCGGGGGTACCCGGTTGGTCCGTCCAGGACAGCGTGACCTTCAATCCACCCTCGCCGGGGGCGATGGTGAGAGGAAAGGACCACGTCTGATCCGTCACCAGGGGTGTCGTCTGCCCCTGGTCCAGGAAAATGATCCGGTCGCCCGGCTGGGTCTGCGGCCCCCGAATCGAGCGGGTCAGGTCTACCCGGCCCCAGCCCTGGTGGACAATGGCGGGTGCATCCAGGAAAATCGGATGGGAGTACACGAAAGAGTTCAGGTTCCGCGCGCCGCTGATCAATACGGCCTTCATCAGGGCGGGGCTGATGGTTTCTTTACCGAGAACCTGGGTGAAATGCTGGTAGATCAGGGCGCCGTTTCCGGTCGCCACCGGCGACGCCATGGATGTACCGCTGAGTAACGCATAGTTGGGGCCGGTGTCCACGTTGTTGTTGCGCAAGTCGCGCTCGAAAATATCGAGAGGATCAAGGAAGTCGTCCGGGCTCTGAGGTTGATCCCTGGATTGGGCCGACAATACGTACCCGCCGGGAGCCACCACATCCGGCTTCATGCGAAAATCCGTACCGGTGACCGGTCCGCGGGAACTGAACCCGGTCACCTGCCAATCGGTGTCACTCGACTCGAGTGCACCGGGAAGATTGTCCGCGTGACGCGGCAGTTCGATCGCGCCGATCGTGATCAGGTTTTTTGCGTTTCCCGGGCTCCCGATCGTCCCCGCAGAACCGCCGGTTCCGTCATCGGGTCCCCCCCCCGAATTCCCGGCCGAGAAGAAGAACGAAATTTGCTGGTTGCCGCTGGTATCCGGGTCTACGTCTCGAACGAGTGAATCCCAGATCGCGCTGGACAGACTGTACGCGAAGAGGTTCGCACCCCAACTGTTGTTGGACAGCCGGGCCCCATGGTCCCACGCCAGCAGGGCCTGCTCTTCGTAGGAAAAGCTGTTGAAGTCCTCGATCATGACCAGCTGGGCTCCCGGCGCCATCCCGGCAAACTGGCCGGTCTCGTAGGGTGCGTTGCCCGACCCCGGTACCAGCACACCGGTGTCTGATAGCGCCCCGTTGCCGAGTACGGATCCGGACACGTGGGTGCCGTGACCGTTTACATCCCCGATCAAGCCGTCGGAGCTCGCCACCCTCGCCTCGTAGGCGACAATTCGCGAATTGGTGTTCAATCCCGTGATTGCGTCCGGGTCTATGGCGAATCCGGGATGGTTGACGTCGACTCCCGTATCGGTAACACCGACCGTCACGCCACTGCCGTCCAGACCCGAGGTGTTCTTGAAAAAGGTGGTTCGAAGAACAGGGCCCGACAGGTCATTCATCGCCATGCGCGGGAAGTCAGGCTCGATGAACTGAACGCCGTCGTCGAAAATCAACTTCTCGATGACCCGGGGATCGGCGGAAACGGTCAGGACGGGGCGTTCCCCGCTCGACTGCCGGCTCACGATGCTCACGTCGTAGGGCGCGAGCACTTCATCAGGATTCAGCGAGTTGAAGAGCATGACCAGGTAGGTCCCCGCTTCCACCCGCCGGGCCACCGTGTCATCCGCCGTTCCGCTGAGATACTTCAGGATGTGCGGGCTCAGTTTCAGATAGGGATGATGCGGTTCGACCAGAATCACATCTTTGCGGGCTTCCAGTTGCTCGCGTTGATCCGTGGTCAGGCGAACGGCGTAGGCATTGTTCGGAACATAGTGGGTTACATCCGCCCCCATGCCCTCGATGCTCGCCCGCAGGGTGTTGGACACGGGTCCGTCAAACTGGACGATGTAGCGGGTCGTGGTGGGCACGGCGCGGAATTGCTGCGGGATGGGCCAGTCTTTTCCTTCGTCCACCTTTGCCCTCGTATCGAGAATGGCGTTGGCCATGATAAGAGCCGGATTCCCCCCGCGGCGGCGGAATTGGTGAAGCGGGCGATCGACATTGCTGAGCAAGCCCATCTCAGCCGGCGTAGCGCGTAGCGCGGCCGCGACATCGGGGCGCTCGTTGGCGATCCCGCTCCGGGCCCGAAGATCGGCGTCTTCACCGGATGGGGATACGGGTTGCTCGACGGGGAGAGCCTCCGCGGGCGAATCATCGGGAGCAGACAGCCGGGCGGCGACCAGGCGCACCGAGTCGCCCTCGCGAACGAATTCCAGGGAATAGTTTTCATCCAATCCCCGGACAAATTCTTCAAGGGATGGAACGTGGGTGCGGAGCGTGATCACTTGCTCCTTGAGAACCGGATCGATTTCGATGTCGGTGCCGCCGGCCTCCGCCAGCGCTTCCAGGACGGCATAAAGCGATGCGTTGTTCGCATCCAGCGAAAACCCGTCCTGGTTTTTGTCCACCCGAATGGTTGCTACCTCGGGGGTCGGGCGCTCTGAATCGCGGTTTCTCAAGCCGGTCCCTACGGCAACGATCCCGACAAGGAATCCAACCAGCAGTATGGTTCGTCGGAATGAGAGCCGTGCCTTTACGTTCAAAAGCGAGGCATGAATCATACGTTGTATTCCTTCACGTGAAATGGGATGACCCCGGAATTGATTCCCGATGCAAAGGGGATTATTCCGACCTCTCCTCGGTAGTGGACTTCTTCAATTGTTCCATTAAGTCTCGCTCGAGCCTGCGCAGGTCTTCGACCTCGGAAACAAGCTCCTGGCGCTTTTTGTCAAGCGCCTGGAACTCGTCGATGGCTCCGAGCCGGTTTTTCAATCGGCTTCGCAGTTGACGAACTTCCTTCTCAGCTTCCAGCAACTCATCAAGAATCTCTTTCGCGATCGGATCGGACCTCTCGATCTCCACCTGGCGGTTTAGCAGCGACTGGTTTTCTTTGCCCAGCCGCTGATAAGCGAGCGCAAGGTCCTGCCTCACCGATGCAAGTTCCGCCTCGTCGCCGTCGGAACCGTCGATTGCCTCTTTGTACGCAGCCTGGGTGGCTTCCAGAGGATCACGTTCCTTGAGGACACCGGGATCGTCCACCGCCATTGCAATGGTGGCTCCCACTGCCGCCCCGCAAATAATGGGCAGAGCGATTTTCATGTCGCCAAAACCAGCCCGGAGATACAAATGTGCTCTTCCTGCATCTTCTTCCTACCAGCGAATGTCGCCATTACGCGTAGTAACGCGTCATTAGGCGCAACAACTGCCTTACACTACCCATGAAGTAGCATACCTGCAAGGCCCTCACCTCGTTAAATCTCACACTGTTTATTTATAATAGACGAACCTGTCAATGATTCGTGCCTTATTCATAGCTCCACGGTCTCGATTGGACAGTCGGGAAGGGAGTCCAGAAAGATTCGGCCATACCACTTGGTCCTGATGCGGCTGTCGAGAATCACGATAAACCCATCGTCGGTCGCGGTCCGAATCAGACGCCCCACGCCCTGCCGGAATCGAAGCACTGCCTCCGGAAGCGAATAATCGCGAAACGGATCTCCGCCCCCGCTTCGAATCCGGTCCATGCGGGCTCGAATCAGCGGCAGGTCCGGAACCGCGAACGGAAGCCGGGTGATAATCACGGTTCGCAGCGCATCACCCGGGACGTCGACGCCGGCCCAGAAACTGTCGAGCCCGAACAAAACGCTCATGGGGCCGGCCCGAAACCGTTCCAGCATGGTGTGACGCGCCATTCCCTGCCCCTGGACCAGGAATTGAAAGCCGTCGGTAGTCAGCGCCGGCTCGATGATGCGGGCCACCGATTTCATCGTGGCACTGCTGGTGAAAAGGACGAATGCCCTCCCCTGCGTCCGGTGCACGAAATGCAGCACCGCGGACGCACAGGCTTCAATGTAGGCCTGCCCTTCCTTCGGTTCCGGCATCTTTTCGGGTATCAGGACCCGCATCTGCTGCTCGTAGCGGAACGGGGACCCCACCTGCAGGGTGACGGCGGATTCCGCGCCCACCCGGCTTTGAAAATATTCCAGGCGGTCCCGCACCGCCAGGGTGGCACTGGTCATCACCACCCCGGGAAATGCGTCGAAAACCTGGTCCCTGAGCATCTCCTTCACATCAATCGGAGCGGAATGCAGGGAAAAGTTTCTTTTTCGGCTTCCCCCCTGCTCGATCCAGTAGACGTGATCGTCCAGGGTCTGCCGGATGAGGGAGCCGATGCTGTCCTTCATCGCCGAGCCGCGGTGGATCAGGGAATCGACTTCAGCCTGCATCTCTTCATCGGATTGAACCTCGCGGACTTTTTCGAGAAGGCGAACGACCTTCCCAATCTCATCGCCGAGCGGAACAGAGACGTCGATCGGATCCTCGATCACTTTCTGAGTCTGCCCGTCGCGGAAAGCGCACCAGAGCTCCAGCTCCTTGAAAAAGCGGTCGGTAATTTTGTACAGGCGGTCGACCGCGTGGGCTGCGGTACCTTCCCGCAGCGCCGCCAGCAACCCCTTGCCCCGGTCGGGCATGTAGAGGCGGCGCAACCAGTGATCCACCATGAACCGGCTGATGCGCAGCCCGAAGTGTTCACAGGCCACGTCCTCCATCTCGTGGGCTTCATCGATAACCAGCAGATCGAAGGGCGGAAGAAACGAAGCGCCTTGCATGCGCAGCGCAAGCTCTGAGAAGAGCACGTGGTGGTTGACCACCAGCACATCGGCGTCGAACATGCGCTTCCTCGCATTCATGAAGAAGCATTGCTTGTACTCCGGGCATTTCTGCCAGAGGCAGTTTCCCTGCTCGGCGCAGACGGCTCCCCATACTTCCGGCGCCGGCTGCGGATCCAGTTCCTGGATGCTCCCGTCGGGGGTCCGGTCGGCCCATTCGCGGATCAGATCGAGCTCAACCCCCTGCTGAGCGCGCAGCAGATCGTCTCCCAGGCGGCGCGCGCGATCGAGCCGGCGCAGACACAAATAGTTCGAACGGCCTTTCACCAGGGCGGCCCGGAAGGGAACCCCGATGTGCTGCTGCAGGAACGGGACGTCTTTTAAAAAAAGCTGTTCCTGAAGACTGATGGTGTGCGTCGCCACCACCACTTTTGTTTTGCGGGCCAACGCCTGGTGGATCATGGGAACGAGGTAGGCAAAGCTTTTGCCCACCCCGGTTCCGGCCTCCACCACCAGGGGATCGCCGGACGAGACCGTCCCGGCAATGGCCGCGGCCATTTCCAGCTGCTGCGGGCGGTGTTCATAGGG